>Ga0208765_1000760_pt1 | contig 20910 bp, 16 predicted proteins | sample ETNtaG_2_FD_185783 | JGI IMG/M metagenome (GOLD analysis project Ga0208765, IMG submission 185783) | Marine microbial and viral communities from oxygen minimum zone, Eastern Pacific Ocean - ETNP201406SV203 (SPAdes) (version 2) | ecosystem: Environmental > Aquatic > Marine > Oceanic ...
TTATGAAGTATTTTATGATGACCAGTGCGTATACGATAATGGAGTCGAACAATTTCCAATGACACTGGCTACGGAACTAAAAGGTCCATCCGCTGGTATCCAAATGCTGGATCTCCAATCCCAGGTCAGCGGATGGTCGGTCTATGAACCCTGGGTACATGTAGAACTGGATGAAAAACCCATGATATTTGACAGCACTGGAATTACGGATGATACGGTATATACCAATGGATTATATCCCACCGGAATTCAAAACTTTTCTATGATAAGAGAATATTACCAACCTTTTATAGAAGCACTGGATCTATACTTAACGCATTGGGAAACAGTACCGGATCAAACATCGCCAGATTCAATTTCATTTATTATGGCTTACAATTTAGATAATTCCGATCAGGTTTATCTGACCTGGTCTCCTGTATACGACACCAATTTTAAATCTTTCCAGATACAAGCTGACACAGACACAATCACTGATAATTCGATACAATTTGATCTTTCAGATTATGCTACGCTCCAATATATGCGTCGTAACCATGAAACATTAACAGGGTTAAATAATACAGAACCATGGTTGTTTCGCATCCGTGCGGTAGATTACTTTGGAAACAATGGCCCCTGGTCAGAAACCGTGTCAAATATATTGCCCGGGCATAGCCCACCAGATACAATATTATACTTTGATAATAATAATTTAATTCAAGGGATTATCGACGAAGATATAGATGGAGAAAGCTATGCAATGGATACCCTGGTCCTCATGCCCGGGAATAGCCCGACTCTTGCCCTTTTTGGTAACACCTGGAAATCAATACAGATAGATCCGTTTATGCCTGATACTACTACTGTTTTACAGGTTTTTGCCAGGATCGATAGCACATCAGAAATCCAGGCCATCGGCTTTTCAACCGGTGAAAATACAATTCGCTACTCCCTTTCAGGGCATGAAACCTTGGATATTGAAGAATGGATACCCGTGTATCAGGGTACAAACCAAGTTGGGTACTGGCAATCCTACAGGCTACCCCTTGGTAATGACTGGTTGGCCTGGTTTGACTCCCTTTCATCCATCACTGAAATTCATTTTATAAATGATCAAGACGATACAAGCCGTGCTCCGGGGAGTATTCATTTTAGCATGATCCGTGATTATACAACAGACCTACCCATTCCTCCTGTGGTCTCTGTTGATTATTCCATGGGAGATATCAGGAATGAAAATCATCACGAATTAGTTTCTGTTTCATTCTCTTCATCCATACAGGATACAGATTCCTTTTCCTTTTCATATTATTGGGAGTTCGGAGATGGAGGATCTTCTACAGAGCCTAATCCATCCCATGATTACCTGGTTGAAGACGATCACGATTATACAGCGATCCTGACCGTTGAAGACGAAACCGGGCAACAGGGCTGGGCAACAACAGCAATCCAGATCGACCAGGGCAGTTCTTCTTTTCCATTAACCGTTAATTTTGTCGGTGATATCATGATGGGCAGAAGTTATGAAGAAGATGACGGAATTATCACAACCCAGGGCGTCCAGGCCTTGTACCAGCCAACCTACGAGATTCTTGGATTGGCAGCAGATGTAACCGTGGCTAACCTTGAAATACTTCTTTCGAACCAAGGGTCACCACACCCAACGAAGGGCATTATCTTTCGCTGTGCACCGGAAAATGTAGCCGGATTGATATACGGGGGAATCGATGTGGTCTCATTGGCCAACAATCACATTTTAGATTACATGGAACCTGCCATGATCCAGACTCAAAATATTTTGGACGAAGCAGGGATTCTTCATTCAGGTGCCGGGATGAACAGTTATGAGGCCTACCTTCCTGCTTTCAAATCCGTAAAAGGACAGACAATTGCCTTTCTAGCATCCAGCGACCGGACCGGCCAGTATAACAATTACCAGCCTTACCTGAATGCGGGGGAAAATAAATCTGGCTTTGCTTATATGACACCCTATTATTTGAAACAGCAGATCCAGGCCGTTGAAGGCCTGGCTGATCTTGTTGTGGTGGAAATGCATGCGGGCAGCGAATACTCTTATTCCCCTGGAGCCTATTACGATTCCTATAGCCCTCCGGACGGATTCGAGAGCCTGCGCACAAATCCTGCCAGTGAAATCGGGTTTACGGCTGTTCCAAAATACGGTTTGGAAGCGGAAGATTATTCTTGGCGTCTGGACCGTCCCCAGATGTGGGACCGGGCCATCCGCCAGTTCGCTGTGGATGAAGGAGCGGATGCAGTGATTGTACATCATCCTCATATTATCCAGGGTGTTGAGATCTATAATGGAACAATGATCGCCCATTCCCTGGGAAATTTCATTTTTGACCTGAATTATTCTGAGACCTATACTTCCATGATCCTGAATGCGGAAGCGGATGAAAGCGGGTTCATTGGGTATACCATTACCCCACTTTATATTGATGATTATTTGACCGTGCCTGCTACGGGTGAACTGGGGAATTACATACTGGATTATATTGCAATGCGTTCAAGGGAATTGGATACGTATGTACATGTAAACCAGGAGACCCACCGGGCCCAGGTCATTATGGATTCAACAACCATCATAACCCAGGAACTGGAATACTCAATATGGGATCCGTTATGGAAGGAGATCGAGTTTGAAGGTAATGCATATTTCATTTCTAATCCTTTACAGATCCCGGATGCTGGTAGTATTGCCAGTGTCGTTGATGGGTTTAATCATATTACCCATTACAGATTAGGCAGGGAAAGAATATGGATGAAGAATTTTGAAAATGAAGGAAGCAGTCTCTGGAATTTCAATAGTGACAGTGAATTTTTACAGGATTCAATTTTTCGCCGCGGTGGAATAGCGGCATCTCATTTACGAAATTCAGATTCCCCAGATAATATTGTTACAAATCTTGAAGACAGGATGCCATTTAAGAGTGAATTAGATCACACGATCCATGGGTATATCAAAACCCTGAATGGAAAAGATGTTACATTGCAGTTAAGGCTGGCCGAAGGACGAACAGGAGAAAACTTGTTAACAATTTCTATGGAAGATTCTGTAAATGGAACCCAGGATTGGATGCCATATTGGTTTGATATACAACAACAGGATAGTGGGAATTTTTTTGATCTGAGAATGAATACCGGTATCCCTGATTCTGGACAATCTCAAACCTGGTTTGATGATGTGGGACTGGTTCAATGGGATAGTATAGTGACCTTTGGCAACTTCCCCATCAATATAGTACATCCTAATGATTATAATTATATCCAGGTTTTTTCTTCACAAGTGCCTGGGACTATGGCCGGCATCCAGTTGGTAAATTCAGTTATCGGAGATTTACATCCTTTAACCGCTGTCCCCAGGTCTACCAACTCTGTAATTACAGTCCCCGGAAAATGTTTTTTTTATGATGAATCCCAGGGGCCAGTTGGGAATTGGTTCTGGGAATTTGGAAATGGATATACAGCATCAGAAAGGCATCCAACTATCCAATACTTCGACCCAGGTATTTATGAAGTGTCTTTAACTGTAACAGGCGTAGGTGGTGAAACGGAGACGGCTTACTTGACAGTCATTGCCCTGGCCAACGATAGCCAGGAACACGATCTGGGTGATGTAAATGGTGACGGCATCATTACGGTAGTTGATGCACTTTTATGCTCAAACTATATCCTGGGGCTATTCGAATTACAGCCGGAAGAATTCCTATCGGCGGATGTGGATGGCAACGGGACCATTGATGTTTTTGATGTCTTGTTGGTCGCAGACCTGGCAGACTAATTCTTATCCTTTCCCACCCAGTCATGATAATTGGGCTTAGGCGGTGAGCCAATTAAAATATTAAAAATATCATCTTCCAAAGATTCAATCGGCGTTTCAACAATCCGACCTAATTCCATTCCATCCTTATAAAAAATAAATGTGGGCACATGATGGATATTTTTTCCATCTTCTGCATCTGTGCCACTTTTCTTGTCACGATCAACCATTACCAGTTTCATAGTTTCCGCTGGAAATTCAACATGATCTAAAACCTTAAAAAACCGGGGAACTTCCCTTCGGCTGTCTTCACAACAGGTTCCCATATAGGTTTCGAACACCACCCCACCAACGAAGTCTGTTATCGCACCAGCGATATCATTATCCGGTAAGTAATCTTTATATTCCTTATCATACCATTCTCTATATCTATCATCATGAATATGGCTGCCCAATGCAATACCTACAGGTATATCTTGCCCTGTTTTCTTATCTATTTTTTGGTTCAAAACCTGTGCATTAACTATCATAATGATCCCTAAAATAAAAATTATACTTTTTATTCTACACCTTTTCAATTCAACGCATCCATTACCTGGTTTAAGTTTGAGATAAGCGTCCTGCCTGTTTTTTGCAATCGCTCCCGGGTCACATGGCCATGATCCACCAGCAGGCATTCTATATTCATGGCTTTCGCTACTTCGCTGTCATGTATGGTATCACCTATCATTATGACATCCTGGGGTTTATAGGGCAACTCACTGATCCAGGCAACACCCAGTTCTGTTTTTCCTCTGGCATATTGGTTATCAATGCCCAGCACTTTTATAAAATAGTCTGATAATCCATGGCTGTTAACCCAGTCATTCAAAAATTCCTGTTTGCCCGCTGAGAGGATGGACTGTGTTCTGCCACTCGCTGAAATATCTTCCAGAGTTGATACCGAATCCGGGTGGAGCTCTGTACGTTGAAAATGCTCTCCGTAATATAAAACAAATTCATCGCCAGCAATATGGAAAGGCTCTTTCTCAAAATCAAAGCCTACCTTTTTATAATATTCTTCTACGGGAAAAGAAAAAACATTCCTGTAAGTTTTTTCAGTAATGACAGGTAAGCTTCTTTTTGTTAAGGCCGCATTGATTCCTTCCACACACAGCCATCGATCGTTTAGAAGCGTGCCGTTCCAGTCCCATATAACATGTTTGTATTTCATAGTTTAGGCTGTGCGAAACTTCGGGCAGAACAATATAAAATGGGATAATTTTTAGTGATATGTTGCCGGTATTTATTGAAAAATTGTCCAGTCGGCTACAGCAGCGCCTACCCGGTAAGACAGCCCAAAATATCATGATGGTGAAACCCCGGCTTCCATTCCCAAATATTGACCTGGATAACCAGGGAACTCCCGCAGCCGTATTAATTCTTTTATATCCATTAAATAAAAACTGGTATTTTTTCCTGACAAAACGAACCGATACTGTTGATCACCATAAAGGGCAGGTTTCTTTTCCAGGAGGAATGGTAGAAGAGAATGAATCATTAAAGGATTCTGCCTTAAGGGAAACCCATGAGGAAATCGGTATCCCGCCTTCTAAAATCAAACTCATTGGTTCTCTTACTTCTTTTTACATACCCGTATCAAGGTTTGAGATATTTCCTTTCATTGGCTGGACAGAAAAAAAACCAAAAACATCCATACATGATCAGGAAGTAGACAGTATTTTCTCACCATCTATCAAAGACTTCATGCTGGATAAAACGCAAAAAGAGAAAAAGGATACATTGGCAGGATTCCCGGTTAAAATCCCTTATTTTGACCTGGGAGGTGAAATCGTATGGGGTGCCACATCCATTATCCTGTCTGAGTTCAAATCCATTTTAAAGGATATCCTATGACCTTAGGTCAGTGGTTAAAATCCCTGTCTGGACTGGATCATGGCATTTTAGTGGTTTTATACCTTCTTGGGATCTATTTAAGTAAAATAACACTTGAAGCATTGATCGAGTTTTATGACATTAAAAAACAACACAGCAAATTCAGGGTACAATTCCGGGTCACACCAGCAGCATTACTCTCACTGGCTTTTATTTACAGCTTTTTGATTTACCAGGTTTTAGATGCCATGTTTGGTTTCATGCCCTAGCCAATATAGTGCAACTTTGAAACTCTGCCACCACCCTTGGTCTTGATACAATTTAATTGAACTCCTAAATTTGAATATCCTAATTCTCTATTCAATCATACCCTTTAAATAGTAAATATTTTTATATCCTTATGCCAAAACCTAATAAGAAAATTTTTATTATTGATACCAATGTGATTCTCCACGACGCAACCTGTATCCGGAATTTCGAGGATAACGATATTGTAATCCCAATTTCTGTTCTGGAAGAGCTAGACCAGTTCAAACGGGGAAATGAACAACTCCATTATAATGCCCGGGATTTTTTAAGAAACCTGGATGAATTATCTGTTAATTCTGAAGAAAGTGAATTGAAAAAACTGGATGGCAAGATCAGGGTTGTAGTGAATCACAACTGGCATCCGGATGTGGAAGCCACCTTCAATGAAGATTGCCCGGATAACCGTATTATTAACTGTGCCTATAAACTCCATCATGAAAATTCTGAACAGGATGTGATCCTAGTCTCAAAGGATACGAATATGCGGCTGAAGGCTCGTTCTTTAGGCATCGATGCAGAAGATTATTCCACCGATACAGTGGAAAACGTCAGCCAGATCTATACAGGCAATCGGCTTGTGGAAGATGTCAGTTCAGAACAAATCGAGCTCATTTATAAATCTCATGGTGTAGATATAGAAGATTTAGACGCAGTAATCGATCCGCAGGCAAATGAGAATTTTATTTTACGAAACGGTCAGAAATCGATCTTAGCTGCTTTTGATCCTTTCGACGAAAAAATAGTTCAGATCAATGACCCCATCGCTTATGGGATCAAACCCAAGAATGCGGAGCAATCCTTTGCCCTTAATATGCTTATGGATAACCGCATCCAACTGGTAACATTATCAGGAAAATCTGGAACGGGGAAAACGCTTTTGGCATTGGCATCGGCACTGGAACGGCGAACTGATTTTCGGAAAATATTTTTAGCGCGGCCCATTATTCCTTTAAGCAACAAGGACCTTGGATTTCTGCCCGGAGACATCCAGTCAAAATTAGATCCTTACATGCAGCCGCTGTTTGATAACCTAGCTGTCATTCGTCACCAGTTCAAACATAATGATAAGCGGATCGGAATAATCAACGAAATGCTGGAACAAGATAAGCTGCTTATTACTCCCCTCGCCTACATTCGCGGGCGCAGTTTACAGAAATCATTCTTTATAGTAGATGAAGCCCAGAATCTGACACCCCATGAAGTGAAAACCGTCATAACCAGAGCTGGTGAAGGAACAAAAGTTGTTTTCACTGGGGATATCCATCAGATCGATCATCCCTACCTGGATAAAAGATCCAACGGGTTGACCTATCTAATCAGCCGTATGAAAGGCCAGGATGTTTTCGCCCACATCACCCTGGAAAAAGGAGAACGGAGCGAACTGGCAGAATTGGCCAGTAATCTCCTTTAGAAATGGCGCCTGAGCCATTTACATCCTTACAGTACCATTTAGATAAACCGGGACAGGACACTCTCTATAAACTGGCCCAATGGGCCAGGATACTCGGCTATATCAATGTAACCCTGGGCGGGTTTAACGGCATCATTGCCATTCCCCTTTTATTTGGCGGACACAAACTGCTTGCTATATCCGTCCCGTCCATATTTATGTCCGGTATTCTCATCTATATGGGCATCCAGTTAACGGGTGCAGCAGCCAATCTTAGATTTGCAGGATTGAATGAGAATGATAAAGAATTTTCAGATGCACTGGGGAAAATCCAGAAATTCTTTTTCTTGTCGTCGACTCTTTATCTAATAGGCTTTATCTTAGTCATATTGATGCTGGGCCTGGGCCTGATGGCCAGCGGTGGATTCCCGGAGTTAATGCCCCGAGATCCGGCTACTGTTTCTATCTAATCACCTAAGATTTCGTCCACTTTTTCTTCTACTTTTTCCTCAACGATCTTTTTTGTGGATTCTTTTGCTTCTTCTAATAATCCGGATGCTTTTTCTTCTACTTTTTCCTCAACGATCTTTTTTGTGGATTCTTTTGCTTCTTTTAATAATTCGGATGCTTTTTCTTTTCCTTTACCCAAAGTTTCAGACACGGACTCCTTAAGTTCATCCGCAGTTTGAGGTACATCCTGATTAGTATAATTCAAGTAAACAACATAGATGACCAGGATCACCCCAACTGAAAATACTAGCTTAATGATCTTTTTAATTAATGCATAGACCAGCATAATTATCAGCACTCCTGCGATAGCCATGTATACCGGATTAGAAAATGTCGTATCTATAACGGATTCCATACTGGGATGAATCTAAAAAAGGAACCGGTTTAGGATTAAGACAATTCTGATTAATTTTTACAATGCACATTGTTTTAACATTTCTTTTTATTACCTGTATTTCAGCACAATCAAAATATCCCGCTGATTCACTCCTCGCATCACCAAACGTTTCTATTATACATAAGATTGGGTTATTGCCCATCGCTGGCTGGCAACGAATATCTTATAATACAAATTTATTCAACTGTCAGTTTTATCCCAGTTGTTCTAATTATGGTGCTGGTGCGGTCAAGCAATTCGGGATCATTCGCGGAGGTATAATTGCATCAGAACGAATTACCCGCTGTAATCCTTTTGCATTTCATTACCAACTAGAATTACAGCATCCTTTTCATGATAAAGATGGAAGATTAATTGACCCTGTTGTGCAAAAACAAACAATTCATTCAAAAAAATCTCCCCACCTTGCAGGCTTACTTTCAGCGGTCCTTCCAGGATCAGGTCGTATCTATTCCGGTCGTACCCTGGATGGTATCATGGGCTTGTGGACGTTTTACCTTGTTTCCAATTCAGCGTACTCTGCAATTAAAGATGAGCGCCCCATTGCAGGGCCTATTCTTGGCACTGCCGCGATTTATGTTTACCTGGGTGAAATCTACGGGGGTTGGCGGGCAGCCAAATATTACCAGAAAGGTGATAATGGGACTTGAGCCAGTGAGTGGATTTGAACCACCGACCTGTTCTTTACGAGAGAACTGCTCTACCCCTGAGCTACACTGGCAAATACTATTATTATAGAATAATATACATCAAAATTTTAAATCATATGATGTAAAACCATGATGTTATTAAGTACATAAATTGGTAAATAAACCTATAATTATAAATAGGGATACTTAGAAATTTGAATGAAGCGTTTGTAACCAGTAATAAGTGGATTCAAGTCTAACACTAATGTTAAATGTCATTATACCAATCCCGGGTGTACACCTGATACAGCACCGGCATTGATTCAGACGACTTGTTTCGACAACTGCGATGAAATATGCGACCATCAAATATAATGGCTGAACCCGGCGCTATACGGAACTGCAAATGGGGTTTGTCTTCAGCTTCTATTTAAATCAGCCGATGGGACCCCTGTACGAACTCCGTGGAACCGTTATCAGGGGTAAGCTCCACTAAAGGCATGAGCACTGTGAAGTAAAACGGATCAAAATGGTGCACTACAGCGAAGTCATCGTAGGTGCCATCTGCCTTTGCAGAACCTTGAAGGTTGTAGATATCCCGATGCCAGGGACCATCATCGGATCGTACCGTTGATGAAAGCATCCCTGAGTTATGCACATATCGACTGCCGAACAGGTGCTTCATTAGGGTCCAAATAATGGGCGGTTTCTGAAATTCATCACTCCCAAAAACTCCTCGATCCATACCAAGGGTAAAATCATGTCGACCCGGTGCTGTTTCGATAATAACCCCTCCCTCACCATCGGTGAATGCGGTCTTGTTGGCGCGAACTTCTTTGTCAAAATGCGTGATCAGCTCATAAGAATCCTCCGGTCCTCGTTGCACCATATCCATGGTCCGGGTAAATAATTGATCATATTCGGCACGAAACCTGACAATTTGCTCGGGCCGAAATACATTTGGAATGATAGTAACTCCATCCTGTTTTAGATCATGTACTGCTTTCTCTAAGGGAAACGTCGTGGCTTTTTGGACACTCACCAGGTTATATATTAATTAATACTCTTCTACTTCCAGTAGTTCCACTTCAAAGATCAGGGTAGCGCCCGGTGGGATCAAATTTCCCGCTCCTTTATCCCCATATCCAAGATCAGAAGGAATGGTTAATTTTCGTTTTCCACCTACCTTCATCCCTTTTACACCAAGATCCCAGCCCTTAATCACTGAGCCAACACCCAGAGTGAATGTAAAGGGTCCCCGGCCTGGATTTAAGGATGAATCAAAAACGGAACCATCTTCAAGCGTTCCTGTATAATTCACAACAACTTTATTATAATCCTGGGCTTCAGCGCCTTCACCAATAACCTGGTTTTCAATGATCAATCCATTCTCCATTGTTTCAATGCTCCCTTTACTGCCGCAGCCTATTCCAAAGAAGATTAAGAAAGACAGTATAAATTGATGAGAAAAATTCATGTTATGTTCGTTCCTCGACTGATAAAAAAAGGATTGTAAATTTACCGTCTTATGGATTCAACACAAGCGCTATTCAAACCAAACTTGCCACCTCTGGCTGAACGGGTTCGCCCCAGAGCCATTGATGAATTCTTCGGTCAAAGACATTTGCTAAATAAAGGAAAAATTCTTCATCGGCTCATGGATCAGGCAGCACCATTTTCCATCATTTTCTGGGGACCACCGGGCACAGGAAAAACCACCTTGGCACGGATGATCGCAAAATCAACTGATGCAAAAATTAAAGAGTTATCTGCTGTGTCCAGTGGTGTGAAAGATCTTCGTAAAGTGATCAGTTTAGCAGAAAACAATAGTGAAATGGGGGTAAAAACAATCCTGTTTATTGATGAGATCCATCGCTTCAGTAAAAGCCAGCAGGATTCGTTGCTTCGAGCTGTAGAAAACGGAACGATCACCCTTATTGGTGCCACCACAGAGAACCCGTCTTTTGAAGTGATTTCTCCTCTCCTTTCCCGGTGTCGTGTTCTTACTTTGAAACCGTTGGAACCAGATCATTTAATGAAAATTATTGATTCTGTTTTTTCACAGGATGTGGTCATGTCCAAAGATTCAATGACCATCGGTGAATCAGAAAAAGAATTACTTATTCAATCATCCGGAGGTGACGCACGTAAAATGCTGAACACACTAGAGATAGCACACAATCTCATGGGAGGAAAAGAACACATTACCAAAGAAATCCTTGATGAAGCGATCCAATCCAAAACCATGATCTACGATAAGCAGGGCGAATATCATTACGATACCGTTAGTGCATTTATTAAATCGGTCCGAGGGTCTGATCCTGATGCAGGGCTGTATTGGCTGGCTGTCATGCTGGAAGGTGGAGAAAAACCAGAATTTATTGCCCGACGGCTCATCATCCTGGCATCAGAAGATATCGGGAATGCTGATCCCAATGGGCTCACTCTTGCAACATCAGGATTTCAGGCTGTTCATATGATCGGAATGCCGGAAGCAGCTTTGGTTTTGGCTCAAGTGACTACCTATTTAGCGAGCGCACCGAAATCCAATGCCAGCTATAAAGCAATCAAGGCAGCTACAAAAGCAGTAAAAGAGTCTGGAACTCCTTCCGTTCCGCTGCACTTACGGAATGCGCCAACAGACTTGATGAAAGATATGGACTACGGAAAAAATTATAAATACCCTCACTCCCAGCCAGATCATTTTATTGATGCAAATTATTTCCCAAATGGGAACCAGCAAACTTTTTATAATCCATCAAACCAGGGTCGGGAAGATTGGATAAAAAACCGGCTTAAAACTCTATGGAAAGACCGATATAAAGATTGATGGGATTTATTCAACTATTGTTAATTAAACCACTCCCCGACAGGTTAGAGAAGAACTTATTTGTCTCTATTTTATTTCTGACTTCCGTGGTATTAGCCGATAACCGTCTTCGGCTCAAGAAAGCGAATGTTCTGGAAAATAAGACCATCAATGGTGAGTCAGTCAAATATATTTCCGGGAATGTGGTATTCACCAAAGGCACATTGACCTTGAACTGCCAGGAAGGACGTCATTACGAAAAGAATGAACTGGCAGTATTGTACCGCAATGTATCTGCCCTTCAGGATGGGCGAACCCTGACCTGCGATACGCTAAAATTCTATTCCAAGGAAGATAGGCTTTTCAGTATTGGGAGCCCCCATCTCTGGGATCCGGATTATGACCTTAAGGCCGATTCCTTAACCGTTTTTACAGAGCAGGATAGTGGTGTTGCACTAGGGAATGTTATTTTGATACAGAAAGGGCAGGTCATTACAGCCAACCGAATCGAATACCAGAAAGATAAGGTGCACGACGGTGTTTCATACACTGCGATTGGCAATGTCACAATTGAAGACTCATCCCGCATTGCCACCTGCGGCAAGGCCAAATATGACCGTATCAAGGAGGTTACTGTATTGGAGATTGAACCAGAGATCAAGGATGGGGGCCGCATATTATCCGGCGAAAAAATCGTATTAACCTACAAAGAAGAAGAACTGAAAAAATTACATATTCCGAAAAAAGCGTTTGCCCTGACACCCATTAAGGGATACCAGCAGTCTCAGGTCGATTCCCTGGCGCTGGGTGATACCCTTGAATATGAAGATAATATGGAAGGGTCCCGGCTCACCAGTTTCTTTAAAAAGGGCACCTTGGATTCACTCCGGATTGAGGGTATGGCAAAAACACTGTACCATGTTTTTGAGGATTCTATTTACCAGGGCAAAAACAATGCATCAGGAGATACAATTATTATGACGTTTCTGGACAACGAACTAGATCGGTTGAAAATTATGGGCGGCTCCGAAGGCAAGTATGTCCCTGATTCCGTAGCTAACGATGTGGATTTCCCGGTCATCTATGCGGCTGATGAGATCCAATACCGGCTCAAGGATGAAGAAACGGATTTTGAAGGCAATGCCAGTATTAAACATGATAAGACCAACCTTGACGCGGGGTTCGTAACTGTAAACTGGCAGAGTAATATGCTGAACGCACTGCCAAAACTGGAAGGGGATACGATCAGCGAACCTATTTTACCTGTTATAAAGGAAGATGGACGGGATCCCATGTCAGGTGATGCCATGACCTACAACCTGAAAACCCGGAAAGGCCGGGTGACCAAGGGGCACACCACGGCAGATGATGGGTTTTACACCGGGAAGCAGATTCGAAATGAATCACAGAAGATCTTTTTCATCCAAAATTCAACTTATACCACCTGTGATTTGGATACGGCCCATTTCCATTTTGAGTCTAACAGAATGAAGATCATCCAGAACAATATTGTTGTTGCACGGCCCATCATTCTTCACCTGGGTCAGATACCCATTTTTGGGATTCCCCTGGGCATTTTTCCCCATAAGGGAGGCCAGCGTCACTCGGGCTGGATCATGCCATCCTACGGAGATAATAAAAATCGGGGTCAGTATATACAAGGGCTTGGATACTATTGGGCACCCAGCGAATTCTGGGATTCAAAATTTAGCCTGGGGTTCGGCGATAAACAGGGAGCTACGTTCAGGATTAATACTATGTATCGCATGCGATATAAATTCAGTGGCAGCCTGATTTTTTTTAACCGCCAGTATTTAAGCGGTACGGATGATATCATGGACCTTACTGACGACCGCAATACCAGCACAACCCTAAGATGGACCCATAAGCAGGAGATGCGCAACAACCAGTCCCTGAACGCCAATGTGACCTATTCAACCAGCGGGGATTACAATAAAAAATATGGTTTATCTGAAGCAGAGCGGATGGACCAGAAAGCAATCTCAAACATGTCTTATTCTAAGCGCTGGCCCAAGGCAAAAAATTCATTCAGCACTAATTATTATTCCAACCTTGATCTTTTGATCGATGAAAAAACAAACCCTGCCAGCAGCTATTATGTAATGCCAACCCGGCCAGGTACCCAGATCAATATAGAGAACCAGACATTCCCAAAATTTTCATTTCGGCACGGACAAAGCAATTTTTTCCCTTCAACAGCTGCTAAGAAAAAATGGTACAACACTATTACCTGGAACTACGGGGTAAATTTTACCAACACAGACCGGGATTATTATGAATCCGTAGAGATTGACAGCGCTACTTTTGGCTGGGATGCAGACTCCTTAGGTATTCCACTTAAACAAAATGAACAAAATAATGGCTGGATCCACACATCCAGCATCAATGCCCCCCAGAAACTGTTTAAGTACATTTCTATAAATCCCAGTATCAGTCTAAAATCTGCCTGGGTCAACGAAACCAAGCATGGCGTATGGAATGGCTCTACATTTAAAGATTCAATAAAGCAGGGGTTTGCCGCTCGAACCACAGGATCGTTTTCCATGAATGCTAATACCCAGATCTACGGACTGTTTCCAATCCCCATTGGGCCTTTAAAGGCCATACGCCATGTTATGTCACCCACAGTTGGATATTCCTGGACCCCTGATTTCTCCAAACCGGTCTTTGGCAAAGATCTTGGCTATGTTCTTACAGAAACCGATGGTTCAGGGAATGAGATTATCTACGATAGGTTTTCTGGAACCATGGCGGGCAACACGCCACGGTCCGAACGAAAATCCATGACCTTTGGAATGAATAACGTTTTCCAGGCAAAGGTTAAAAAAGGTGATGAAGATAAAAAGGTTGACCTTTTGAGCTGGCGCATGAATTCCAGCTATAATTTTGCAGCTGATTCAATGAATCTGGCCAACTTGCGCTCTAGTCTTCGCTCTAAAATTGCCGGAAAACTGAACCTGGATTTGAGCATGACCCATGACTTTTACCAGTATGACATGGAAAGGAATCGGCGGAAAGCAGAATTCAATAAAAATGGTGATGGGATGATCACTCCCCGACTTACCAGTGCCCGGCTCTCTACTGGCTTTAGAATATCGGGAAAAAGTTGGACAGATGCATCCACTGTAGTGGATGAGGAGATAGATACAACAGCAACTGAAGAAGACCTGGCTGGTCCAGGACTGGACAATCCTTTAAAAAGTATGCAAAATACCCTTGGCAAAAAACAGCTATGGAATACCAATCTCAGCTTGAGTTATGCCTATTCGGCTGCAAATCCTGCTAATCCAACTAAAACATTCTGGGCCAATAGTACATCCACCATAAATGTGACCCGTAAATGGCGGGTATCGTACCGGGCCAGGTTTGATTTGATGGAGCGTGATCTGGTAAACCATTCATTTTCAATTTATCGCGATCTCCACTGCTGGGAACTATCACTGAACTGGACACCAAGCGGGCTCGGGCAGGGAATCAATTTTAAGCTCAATGTAAAATCACCAACGCTCCAGGATATTAAAATTGAGAAAAAAGGAGGTGTATATTCCGGCGCCGGGCTCTAAATCTTCAATTGTACTCCCAGTTTCATTGATGGAAATTCTCCCTGGAAAAAAGACTCCTTCATGATCTGCCCCGAATGTCACGCCGAATACCTAGACCACATTAAAGAATGTGGCGACTGCCAGGTTTCACTGGTGGATGCCTGTATAATTGACCTTCCTGTCCCGGAGATGACTTGGGCTTCCTTGCCCACGTTCCAAGGCAAGGTGTACGCGGATATGGCAGCAGAACTTTTGGACCAGAATTCCATTCCTTATTACTTGAAAATGGATTGGGCATCATCTGCTTTTTCCATTGAAGCAGCGAATCTTCCTGGGCAGGTGGTTCGCATTTTTGTCCCAGAAGAACACCTTGAAAAAGCATCTGAGCTTACATCATCCATCGTGGGAGATGAAAAATGAGTCAGATTCGCAGCATAAAAGGTACCCACGACATTCTGCCATCTGATTCCAGCCAGTGGCAACACCTAGAACAAATTGTTCATGATGTATGCGGACGATTTGGATATGAAGAAATCCGTACCCCTGTATTTGAAGAGACACGACTTTTTTCCAGAAGCGTCGGCGAAGATACGGATATCGTTTCAAAAGAAATGTACACTTGGGAAGATCGTGGCGGTAAGTCTCTAACCCTTCGGCCAGAGTTGACAGCTTCCGTGGTCCGTTCCTATATCCAGCATAATCTAGGGAGCCAAGCCCCTGTTCAACGATTGTATTACATGGGCCCTCTCTTTCGCCGGGAACGACCGCAAAAAGGGCGGCAACGACAATTTCACCAGTTTGGAGTGGAAGCATTTGGCTCTGAAAATCCGGAACAGGATGCGGAGATCATTGCCATCGCCTGGCACATGTTATCTGCCTGTGGCTTAAATCAAAATGTTTCCCTCCGATTGAATAGTATAGGTTCTTCAAAGTGCCGTTCAGATTACAGAAATGTATTGAAAGACTTTATCCGTCCAAATCGGGATCAATTTTCTGAGATGAGTCAGAAACGTTTTGATACCAACCCGCTTCGCATCCTGGATACAAAGTTAGATCACGAACAAACATTTCTGGAAGGTGCTCCCATTGTTTCTGAGTGCTATACAACTGAAGATAAAGTACACCTGGAGTCACTTCAAAACTTCCTAACCGCCATGGAGATTCCTTTTACGATTGACCCTAGGCTTGTTCGAGGACTGGATTATTATTCCAGGACTGTTTTTGAATTTACTTCCCCAGTTTTGGGTGCTCAGGATGCACTTTTAGGCGGTGGTCGCTATGATGGTCTGGTGGAAACATTGGGTGGAAAACCAACGCCCGGCATTGGCTTTGCAGCAGGAATGGAACGATTTTTAATCGCCATGAATGACCAATCTACTGTTTCAAAAACGGATGTTTATTTTATATGTCTGGGTGAGGATGGTCTATCCACAGCATTATCTCTTACGAATGAATTAAGACAATCCAGGTTGAACGTTATGTTTGATCCGATGCGCAGGAGCTTAAAAGCCCAGCTACGGGAAGCCAATAAATCAGGTGCTCGGTTTGCTTTGATCCTGGGGGACACAGAAATGAAAAAGGGAACGGTTGTATTCAAGGATCTGAAAAAAGGTGAACAAAAAAATATTTTGCAAAAAAAGATTAAAAATTTGTTTGATAATTTGACAAACTGAATTTTACACTATTATATTATATACGCGGGCGTGAGAAACCCGATTACATAAAAATTTCAAGATATCTTAAACTATGAATCAGAAACCATTATTGATTGTAGAGTCACCCACCAAGGTTAAAACGATCCAACAATACCTGGGAACAGAGTATGATGTTATTTCCTGCGTGGGGCATGTAAAAGATCTACCAACCAATGAACTGGGTATTGACATCGATAACAATTTTAAAATAAAACTCACTGTTCTCCCAGATAAGAAAAAGTTCATTAAAGATCTCAGAAAAAAATCCAAGGCTGCAGACCGCGTCCTAATAGCCACGGACCCGGACCGGGAAGGCGAAGCCATTGCTGCCCACCTGGCTACTGAAGTACCGGAAGAAAAACTGGACCGTGTACAGTTTACTGAGATCACCAAGGCAGGGATAGCTGAAGGGATAGAAAATATTCGTCAGATCGATAAAGATCTGGTGGATGCCCAGGTGGCACGACGAATTATTGATCGTCTGGTCGGGTATAAAGTATCCCCAGTATTATGGGCAACACTGCAAAGCAACATGAAATTTGTTTCAACATCTCTATCCGCAGGTCGTGTACAATCGGCGGCTGTGAAAATTATTGTGGATCGGGACCGCTTAAGGGCAAAATTTCAGCGTTCCACCTATTTTGATTTAAAAGCAGCATTAAATAAAAAAGGAGATGCCGTCTCATTTAATGCAGCTCTGGTTCGTATAGATGGAGTAAAAATCGCAGCCAGCGGTGATTTTGATTCTGAAACCGGGGAATTAAAAAATAAGGATGTCCTGCTCCTTTCAGAATCCCAGGCCGATACACTTGTAAAAGAATTACAATCTGGAGATTGGGCAGTATCCACCATTAAAGAAAAACCCCGGACTTCTAATCCCAGACCACCATTCACAACCAGTACACTCCAGCAGGAAGCAGCGAGAAAATTAAGAATTTCAGCCCGCCAAACCATGCGCACAGCCCAGCAGCTCTATGAAAATGGTTTTATCACCTATATGCGGACTGATTCAACCCACTTATCCGAAGAAGCTATTGCAGGATCCCGGCAGGTAATACAAAAACTGTATGGGGATGATTATCTGCCCAGCAAGGCCAACAATTATACGACTAAGGTAAGAAATGCCCAGGAAGCACACGAAGCAATCCGACCAGCCCACAGGGACTTCCGCACAGTTCAAGAAGTCCAAAAAACACTGGGTGATGAGGCCTCAAAATTATATGATCTGATCTGGAAACGAACTGTCGCCAGCCAAATGACATCGGCAAAATTGAAGCAGACAGCAGTTACAATCCAGAATCAGAAAGCAGAATTCCGGGCCAACGGGCAGGTGATTTTGTTCCCCGGCTATATGCGAGTTTATGTGGAAGGTCGGGATAATCCGAATAAAGACCTAGCAAACAAGGAACGAATCCTGCCGGCTATGGTAGAAGGAGAAACTCTGGTTTGCAGCACGCTGGAATCAGAATCACACAGCACAAAGCCACCGGCCCGCTTTACAGAAGCGTCTCTTGTAAAAACATTGGAAGAAAATGGAATTGGACGGCCATCTACATTTGCATCCATCCTGGGCACCATTGTACGCAGGACTTATGTGGATCGAAATGGTGGAAAACTTTCACCCACTTACTTAGGGTTAGCTGTAACCCAACTGCTGGAAAATCACTTCACAAACCTGGTTAGCAAAGAATTCACTGCAAAAATGGAAGATGGACTAGATGAAGTTTCAAGAGGGGAGCTTGAATCAGTTCCATTCATCACCAATTTTTACCGCGGGGGCGGCCCGTTTGCAGGTTTGGAAAAAATGCTGGATGAAAAGGTCGACATACCTGCTGCCTGTTCTATTGCTATGCCGGAAGAGATCTCTGAATCAACCGAAGGACGAATTGGAAGATTCGGCCCCTATCTTCGACGAGGGAATGATACAAGATCCATTCCTGAGAACATATATATGGGCGACCTAACCCTGGAAACAATTGAAGAAATTTTTAAGCACGAGATGAAGGATGATGAATCTCTGGGCAATGACCCTGAATCTGGTGAACCGGTGTGGATCAAAAAGGGTCCCTATGGTCATTATGTCCAATTAGGCGATTCGAAAACAAGAAAAGGCATCCCAAAGAACTATCCCCTTTCTGATGTGGACCTGGACTATGGATTACAATTACTGGCTTTACCAAGAACCGTTGGTGTCCATCCTGAATCTGGAGAGAAAATCACTGCCGATTATGGGCGATATGGACCCTATATTAAATGTGGGAAACAAAATGCGACCCTCCGCGGTTCTGAGACCCCTCTAGATGTTTCAGTAGAAAAATCAGTCGAGTTACTGGCCAATCGAAACAAAAGAAGTTCTGAGCTTCGCACTTTAGGTGACCACCCTGAAACAGGAGAATCTATGGTGGTTAAAGATGGTCGTTACGGTCCCTATATAAGCGATGGGAAGGTTAACGCTGCTTTGAAAGGAGATTTAACACCCGATAACATCACCTTAGAACAGGCAGTAGAGCTCATTAACCAAAGAAGAGTGGCGCCAAAAAAGAAGCGCACCCGTAAAAAGAAAAAATGATAGTGATCCATTTTCTTTTTATGGTCTAATTTTGAAACCTGCTGATGGATAAAACCATTGAAAAAATAGTTTCTCTATGCAAACGCCGGGGATTTATTTTCCAGAGTTCTGATATCTATGGCGGCTTTTCAGCTATTTATGATTATGGTCCATTAGGAATAGAACTGAAAAACAATATATCTCAGCTCTGGTGGAAAGAAATGACCCAGGCTCACGAAAATATTGTGGGCCTGGATAGTGGTATCCTTATGCATCCTAAGATCTGGGAAGCATCGGGGCATGTAGGCGCTTTTAACGATCCCCTAGTAGACTGTAAACAATGTAAAGCACGGTATCGTGCGGATGAATTCGCAGAAGATTTTCCAGCACTGAACTGGGCAGATACCCAGTGCCCTAAATGCGGAACCACCGGCAACCTTACAGAGCCGCGCCAATTCAACTTAATGTTCAAAACCCATATAGGCCCTGTTGAAGAGACAGGTACTGAAGCATTCCTGCGCCCCGAAACTGCCCAGGGTATTTATGTTAATTACCAACTGGTGCAGGGCGCCATGCGAATGAAAGTCCCTTTTGGAATTGCGCAAATTGGGAAGGCATTCCGTAACGAGATCATTGCCCGCAATTTTATTTTCCGAACCCGGGAATTCGAACAAATGGAAATGCAGTATTTTGTAAAACCAGGCACTGATGACAAATTCATGCAAGAATGGAAAGAAAAACGGTTCCAGTTCTACTTGGATGTATTGGGAGTCACAGATTCGAAACTGCGTTTCCACGAGCATGGAGAAAATGAACTGGCCCATTATGCCAAAGAAGCCTGGGATATTGAATATGAGTTCCCCTTTGGCTGGTCAGAGATTGAAGGCGTCCATAACCGAACTGATTTTGACCTAGCCCGCCACGAAGAATACTCCGGCAAAAACCTCTCCTACTTTGATCAGCCCAACAATGAACGTTTTCTGCCTTATATTATTGAAACATCAGCAGGACTGAATCGAATGCTGCTGACCGTTCTTACAGACGCCTACTGGGAAGATGAAGAAAACAAGCGTGTGGTGATGAAACTTCACCCCCGACTTGCACCCGTTAAAGCGGTTGTATGTCCACTCATTAAAAAAGATGGTTTGCCTGAAAAAGCCCGGGAAATCATGGACATGCTTAAACCGCATTTTAAAGTTATTTATGATCAGCAGGGATCTATCGGGAAACGATATTACCGCCAGGATGAAGCGGGAACTCCCTTTGGCATTACGGTGGATCATCAATCTAAAGAAGATAATACCATTACCCTGCGCCATCGTGACACACAACAGCAGGATCGAGTTTCCGCAGATCAGTTACTGGCAGCTATACAAGATAATATGTGATTTTTTCATCAATTCTTCTAAGGCTGATGAAGCCG
>Ga0208765_1000766_pt1 | contig 20833 bp, 16 predicted proteins | sample ETNtaG_2_FD_185783 | JGI IMG/M metagenome (GOLD analysis project Ga0208765, IMG submission 185783) | Marine microbial and viral communities from oxygen minimum zone, Eastern Pacific Ocean - ETNP201406SV203 (SPAdes) (version 2) | ecosystem: Environmental > Aquatic > Marine > Oceanic ...
CCACCTGACCCGGCGCTCGGCCCCATTCCTGTTCGCTGTAAGAATCGGAGGCGCCCCCACCAGTTCGATGGGAGAACCGGAATCAATCGTCTCGAAGGAGCTCGATCAGGGCGCTGGTGTCCCAGCGACCGTGGCCTTCACGCTGGAGCCGGGCGTAGAACTGGTCGACCATGGCGGTGACGGGCAGGGTGGCGCCGATGCGTTGAGCCTCGTCGAACACGATGCCGAGGTCCTTTCGCATCCAGTCCAAGGCGAATCCGTGGTCGAAGTGCCGATCGAGCATGGTTCGGGCCCGGTTGTCCATCTGCCATGACCCGGATGCTCCGGCGCTGATGGCTGACAGCACCTTCTCCTCGTCGAGGCCGGAGCGGCGCCCGAAGTCCAGAGCCTCGGATAGGCCCTGAATGAGACCGGCGATGCAAACCTGGTTGACCATCTTGGTGAGCTGCCCGGAACCCGTGTCGCCAATGAGGACCGTCGCCTTTGCGTAGACGTCGATGACCGGCTCTACGCCGGCGAACACGTCGGCGTCACCGCCGCACATGACGGAGAGCTGACCATTCTGGGCGCCGGCCTGCCCGCCCGAGACCGGCGCGTCGATGAAGCCGACCCCGAGTTCGTCGGCGGCCGCTCGGATCTCACGGGCCACTTCAGCAGACGCCGTGGTGTGGTCAACCAGTGTGGCCCCGGACGCCATACCGGCCAGCGCTCCGTCGTCACCAAACACCACGGACCGGAGGTCGTCGTCGTTCCCAACGCAAACCATCACGAACTCCGCGCCCGCCACGGCCTCTCGGGGTGTGGGCGCCGATATGCCGTCATGCTCAGCGACCCAGTCGTCAGCCTTGGTGGCGGTGCGGTTGTAGACGGTGGTGGCGTACCCGGCGGCCTTGAGGTGGCCAGCCATGGGATACCCCATGACTCCGAGGCCGATGAATGCACAGTTCGGCATGGTGGTGATCTCCTTCTCGGGTTTCGAGTTCGGCTTTCGGGTTGTGAACCTTGGACGGCCTTAGTGGCCCGCCGCCAGGTTTGCCATTGCCTCGAACAGGTTGGGAATGCTCTCGTCGCCGCCGTCGATCTCACGGTAGGCGGCCCGGACGTTCACCGCGAGACGTTCCCACTCGCCCCATTCGCGGTAGGGCTGGAACGTTTCGCTGGAAGCCAACTCCGCCACTGCGTCCGCTGCGGTGAGGCCGGCAGCGTGGGTCTCCCGACAGGCGCCCTCAAGCCAGGTGAGGTAGTCACGGACTGCTTGGACACCAGCGGCGTCGGTAAGCGGCCCATGCCCGGGGATGATGACCGCTGCGCCGTTGGCGACGTCCGCATCCAGTTCCAGGATCCGGTCGCACGCGGCGACCCAGTTGGAAATGGGCCCGTCCCAAACGATCGGGGTGCCGTTCACGAACAGGATGTCGCCGGCGAACACCACGCCAGCGTCGGGCAAATGGACCAGCAAGTCGCCAGCGGTGTGCGCGGGACCTACCTGCTGCAGGGCGACACGACGGCCGCCGACCTCGAGATCCAGCATGCCGGTGAAGGTACGGGTGGGCTCGGGAACCTCGATGCCCTCGAAGGTGAACCCGCCAAAGGCCCGCTGGACGTAGTCGTTGGTGACCTCGCCCATGTCGGCGGCCAGCAGGGCAACCAGGGCCGACGGAGGCACGGCACCCATCTCGCGGGCGGCAGCCTCGGTCGTGACGATCTCAGCCTCAGGAAGCAGGCCGTTTCCATAGCAGTGGTCACCGTTGGCGTGAGTGTTGACCACCGTGCCAATGGGGTGGGAGCCGGTGATCGGGGCCATGGCGTCGAGCATCTTCCGGGTCAGGACCTGATCGAAGAGGGTGTCGACGAGAACCGAGCCGGCGGCGGTGGCCAGCAGGCCGGCATTGGACCAACCCCATCCCCCGTCAGGCTGTAGATATGCGAAGACGCCGTCAGCCACCTCATGGAGGCCGGTCTCGTAGGGAATGTCGGCGGTTCTTCCGCTTGCCAGTCTTCCGTCCGCTGCCACAGGCCGACCCTAGGTGCCGCCGACCGGGTACTCCTGACCGACCGACGATCGGAACACCCGTTTGGGGCCGCCGTCGGACCGGTCACGATCACCGGCGTCGAGCCCGACAAGCAGGACGGCGACAGACCGGGTCAGTTCCTTTTGCGTAGTGAGGATGTTCGTCGCATCCAAGGAGCACCCATTCACAACGGGTGTGACAGTGGTCCCCGGGTCATCCCCGCGTGGGCACCGACCCCACCTCGGTGGCAGGCTCAGACTTCATCTCCAGAGACCAAAGATCCGCACCAGATACAGGAGCACTTCCCCATGGGCAACATCGTTGAAGGCCGCGTGGCCATCGTGACCGGCGCCGGCCGAGGCATCGGGCGAGAGCACGCCCTCATGCTCGCTGAGAATGGTGCCAAGGTGGTGGTCAACGACCTGGGTGGCGATGCCACCGGCGAGGGTGCCGATGTCACCCCAGCCCAGTCGGTGGTCGATGAAATCGTGGCTATGGGCGGCGAGGCGGTTGTCAACGGCGCCAACGTGGCCGACTTCGACGCTGCCGGCGAGATGGTCCAGCAGGCCATCGACACGTTCGGCAGCTGCGACATCCTCATCAACAACGCCGGGATCCTCCGTGACCGCATGATGTTCTCGATGACCGAGTCCGACTGGGACGCGGTGATCAATGTCCACCTGAAAGGCACCTTCGCCCCCAGCCACCACGCTGCCGTCTACTGGCGCGAGAAGGTCAAGGCGGGCGGTGAGGCATTCGGACGGATCGTGAACACGGCGTCGCCGTCGGGCATCTACGGCAATGTCGGACAGTCCAACTACGGGGCGGCCAAGGCGGGCATCGCGGCGTTCACCCTGATCACAGCCATGGAACTCACCAAGTACGGCGTGACCTGCAACTGTCTGGCCCCCGGTGCCTACACCCGGATGACCAAGGACCTACCGGGGTTTGCCGGTATGGACGAGGAAACCCAGGAGAAGATGGGTCCGCGTTGGATCGCCGTGACCACGACGTGGCTGTGCAGCGAAGCCGCCCAGAACGTGACAGGCCGCGTCTTCGACATCGTGGGCCAACGGGTCGGCATCGCCGAGCAGTGGCATCTGGGCCCGACGGCCATGCAGACCGACGAACCGGCCGACATGACCGATGTGATTGCCGGGCTGATGGCCGAGGCACAACTCAACTCGGACATGGGTGGCAACCCGGCCGAGGGCCCGGGACGCCCGGGCAAGACCATCTAGCCGGGTTTCCCAACCAACTGACGGAGCACCCCGTGTCCATCGACTTCAGCCTGACGCCCGAACTGGAGGCGATCCGGACCCGTATTCGAACGTTCGTTGACGACGTGATCCGTCCCGGTGGGGCGGCCATCGACGGCCAGGGCGACACGCCAGCCCTCGACGGCGAGGACCGCATCCGGGCGTTGATAGGGATGCGCAAGCAGGCCCGAGAGGAGGGCCTGTGGCTGCCCCACATGCCCACAGAATGGGGCGGGATGGGGCTCGGCCACGTCGAGTTGGCCATGGTGCAGGCCGAGGCGGCCCGCTCGTACTACGGACCGTGGGTGCTGAACTGTCAGGCGCCCGACGAGGGCAACATGCACACGCTGCTCCACTGGGCAACCGACGCCCAGAAGGAGAAGTACCTGAAGCCGTTGTGCGAGGGCACCACATGGTCGTGCTTCGCCATGACCGAACCCGAGGTAGCTGGGTCGGATCCGACGCTGATCCGCACCAACGCGTACCAGGACGGCGACGAGTGGGTGGTGAACGGCCACAAGTGGTTCATCTCCAATGCCCACCGGGCCAAGTTCGCCATCCTGGTGTGCCGCACCGAGGAGGATCCAGACCTTCCGCAGGCCGCCAACACGGCGTTCCTGGTGGACATCCCGTCCGATGGTTGGACCGAGGTACGCCAGATCGAGACAATGCACGGCTCGACCGGGCACTCAGAGATCCTCATCGAGGACCTACGGCTCCACGAGGACCAGATGCTGGGCGGCCGAGGCCAGGGCCACCTACTGGGCCAGTACCGGCTCGGACCGGCCCGGCTCGCCCACTGCATGCGGTGGATCGCCCAAGCCGAGACGGCGCTGGACATGATGGTGGAACGGTCACTAGAGCGCTTCAGCCACGGGTCGCTGCTAGCCGAAAAGCAGGGCATCCAGTGGATGATCGCTGATTCGACAATGGAGCTGTACCAGTCGAAGCTCATGGTGCTGCACGCCGCCTACAAGATCGACCGGGGCGACGACTTCAAGTCCGAGGTGTCGATGGCCAAGCATTTCGTGGCCAACAGCCTGAACCGGATCATCGACCGGGCCATCCAGGTACACGGGGCGTTGGGGTATTCGACCGACACGCCGCTGGCCCACATGTTCCAGCAAGCCCGGTGGGCACGATTCGCCGACGGGGCCGACGAGGTCCACCAGATGCGGATCGCCCAACGTTCGATCGCCGCATGGACCGACACCGGTTCCACGGCCCGGGCCACCGGCGACCTACCGATCTAGAACAGGCCGACCCGGACAGGCGAATCTCAAATACTCGTGCCGCCAGCGAGGTGGCCGTCAGTCAAGGAAACAGGAGCAACAACATGCGTGAAGTCGTGATCGTGGATGCCGTACGGACCCCGGTGGGTCGTCGAAAGGGCGGCCTGTCGACATGCCACAGCGTGGACGTGCTGGGTACCGTCCAGAAGGCCCTGTTCGAGCGAACGGGCGTAGACCCGTTGGAGGTCGGCCAGGTGGTCGGCGGTTGTGTCGGCCAGGTGGGCATGCAGTCGATGAACGTGACCCGCACGGCGTGGCTGACCGCCGGGTTGCCGTTGGAGGTACCGGCCACGACGGTTGACACCCAGTGCGGTTCGAGCCAGCAGGCCACCAACCTGGCGTACGCCCTGGTCGCCGGCGGCGTAGTGGACGCCGCGGTGGGTTGCGGCGTGGAACTCATGAGCCAGGTTGGCTTCGGAGCGACGTCGCCGAAGGAACCGAACTCGGGTCTGCCCGTCAACCGCAACTACTTCGAGCACTTCGAGTTCACGTCGCAGTTCGAGGGGTCGGAACGGATCGCCGACCAGTGGGGCATCACCCGGCTCGATACCGACGCGTTCGGCGTGCAGTCCCAGGCCCGGGCGGCCCGGGCGTGGGACGAGGACCGCTTCGCCACCCAGATCGTGCCCGTCGACGCGCCGGTGCTGGGCGAGGACGGCAAGGCGACCGGTGAGATGACGACCATCACCCGCGATGAGGGCCTTCGGGAAACAACCATGGAATCGCTCAGCAACCTCAAGCCATCGGGCCGTGAAGATGGCGTGCACACGGCGGGGACGTCGTCGCAGATCTCGGATGGTGCGGGCGCCATCTTGTTGATGACGGCCGAGAAGGCCGCCGAACTAGGCGTCAAGCCGCTGGCCCGTATCGTGGACTCGTGCCTTGTGGGGTCGGATCCGGAGCTCATGTTGACTGGTCCGATCGGCGCCACCCAGAAGCTGCTGGCCGACAACGAACTGACAATCGACGACATCGACGTGGTCGAGATCAACGAGGCGTTCGCCTCGGTGGTGCTGGCGTGGGAGAAGGAACTCTCCCCGGACATGGAGGTCGTCAACCCGAATGGTGGCGCCATCGCCCTGGGGCACCCACTGGGTGGGACGGGCGCCATCCTGACCACCAAAGCCGTGCACGAACTGCACCGGGTGGACGGTGAGTACGCCGTGGTGACGATGTGCTGTGGTGGCGGTCTGGGCACCGGCACGCTCATCCAGCGCCTCTGAGCGGTTACGGGATCTCTGGGAGGCTGCAGACAGATGACTGACACGTGCCGGGCAGTGGTGTTCGGTGGTGACGGTACGTGGGAGTTGCGTGACGACTTCTCGGTGCCCACTCCCCCGCCGGGTGGAGCGGTGCTGGCCGTGGAGGCCGTCGGGCTGTGCCACAGCGACGTCGCCCAGTTGGCTGGCCACAAGCACGTGCCGGGTGAGGTGTCCCCGGTGGTACCGGGCCACGAGATCGTCGGGAGGGTGCATGCGCTGGCCGACGACGCCGACCTGGGTGTGGCGGTCGGCGACCGGGTGGCCGTCGACATTGTCTGGTACGGGCCTCCGAGCGAGGACAACCCGTTCGGGGTGCGGTGCTACGGGTACTCGTTCGGCCTCGACGAGGGGGCGGGCCTGTGGGGTGGCTACGGCGAATACATGGCCGTGCTGGCTGGCACGCACCTAGCGAAGCTGACCAATGACCTGTCAGCCGAAGAACTCACGCTGTTCGAACCGCTGTCGAACATGGTGGCGTGGCTGGGCCAGGCAGGCTTCCAGGCCGGCCAGACCGTCGTCATACAGGGGCCGGGGCACATGGGTCTGACCTGCGCGGCGTACGCGAAGTCGCTGGGTGCCGACAAGGTGATCGTGACGGGAACGTCGGACGACGCGTTGCGCCTGGATGTAGCGCTCAAGGTAGGCGCCGACCATGTAATCGACGTGATGGTCGACGATCCGGTGGATGCGGTGATGGACCTGACCGGTGGGTTCGGTGCGTCACTGGCCGTGGACCTGGCCAGTGCACCGGGCACCCCGAGTTTGTGCTTCGACCTGGTGCACCACCGGGCCACGGTGATCTGGGCGGGGTTGAAGGATCGTCAGGCCGTGCCGGTGGTGACCGACAAGGTCGTGATGAAGGGTCTACGGGTCCTCGGTGGGGCCGGCGGCGATGCCGGTTCTGTCGACGAGGCGGCCCGGATCTTGAACGAAGGTGGGTTCCCGACTGATCCCCTGCTAGGTGCCGTGGTGGGCCTAGACGAGATCGACCGGGCGATGGCATTACTGCACCGGGACGGCGACGAGGACGCCGTCCGAGCGGTGCTGCGACACGAGCACTAGCCGGCAGGCCGATACCTGTCGCCCCACAAGGAGCATGTGGCGATAGGGCTACCCGGACTCACTCAGCGAAATAGGCAACGTGCGTAGCCTGAAGCGTCCCTCCCGACGGAGTCGTCGTTGTGAACGGGCCGCCGGCCACGTCCGACGACACCAACGCCAGGCACAGGTTCGACTCGTGCTTCGGGGACCACACGGCCACCCGGACCTCTCCGCACGGCTCACCGTCCGGCCCGACTGACGGCCACGGGGACTCGCTCGTCGAGGCGAACCGCTCCCCCGACAACAACGCCTTGACTAGGCGTCGCGCTGGACCGCGCTCCCGTTCGGCCAGAATCGCCGCCTTTCCGATGAAGTCATCGTCACGATCCAGCGACAGGAACTTCTCCAGCCCCACCTCCAACGGCGTCGCCCCAGCCCCGCAGTCCGCCCGGTAGGAGAACAGGTCCGACTCGATCCGTTCGTTGAGCGTCGGCCCACCCGGGTGGATGCCGTACTTCTCGCCGGCCGCCCACACAGCGTCCCACAGGTCCATACCCAGGGACCCGTCCTGAAGGAACAATTCGAACCCTCCCTGGCCGCTCCACCCTGACCGACACAACACGAACGGGATGCCGTCGTGGACGACCTCCTCGAAGGCGAAGAACGGCAGGTTCCGCACCCACTCCCCCAACAGGTCTGCCATCGTGTCATCAGCCCGCGGGCCCTGCACGCCCAACGGCGACACGTCCGGTTCGAACACCCGGCAGTCCATCCCTCGCTCGGCAGCCACCGCCTGGCACCACAGCAGCACATCGCTATCGGCGATCGACAGCCACCAGCGGTCCTCGGCCAACTTCAGCGCCATCGGATCATTGATCAGCACCCCGTCGTGGTCGCACATCGGCGCGTACCGCACCCGGCCGACCTTCATCCCCCGAAGGTCCCGCGCCGACACGTACTGGCACAAGGCCCCAGCATCCGGCCCGACCACCTCGACTTGGCGCTCACACGACACGTCCCACAACGACACCCGCTCGACGAGTGCCCGATACTCCTCGTCCGGGTCGCCGAACGACCCCGGCATGTACATGTGGTTGTAGACGGTCACGTGGGTCAGGCCGTGACGCATCAGAGCGTCGTGGAACGGCGACTTCCGGATCCTCGACCCCAGTCCGATATGCAACGTCATCGAACCCACCTCATCCAAGCCGGTCGAAGACGAGTCGACCACCCTGCGCCAAGGCAGCCAGCACGGCGGCGTCGCAGGTCACGGTCCTCATGGCCTGAGTCTCCCCTCCACCGGTGGTCGACTACCAGTCCGGTTCAGATACGCCATGTCGATATTGCGGGGCGTCGCTGACCGGCAACGGCGTGTTGCCCAAGATCAGGTCGGCGGACTTCTCGGCGGTCATCATCACCGGCGCGTAGATGTTGCCGTTGGTCAACGTCGGCATCACCGAGGCGTCCACCACCCGCAGCCCGTCTACGCCGTGTACCCGCATCGACGCCGGGTCGACGACGCCCATCTCGTCGGTGCCCATGCGCGCTGTGCACGACGGATGCAGAGCCGTCTCGGCGTCGGCACGAACCCAGTCGAGGACCGCCTCGTCGCTGGCCACGTCAGGACCAGGCGAGATCTCGCCACCGTTGAACGGAGCAAAGGCCGGTTGCCCCATGATGTTGCGGGCCACCTCGATGGCCTCGGTCCACTCCCGCCGGTCCTCCGGTGTCGACAGGTAGTTGAAGAGCATCTTCGGCTTCTGGAACGGGTCGTCGCTCTGGATCCGCACCCACCCGGTGCTGTTGGAGAACATCGGCCCGATGTGGAACTGGTAGCCGTGCCCTTCGGTGGATACCGAACCGTCGTAGCGGATGGCGATGGGTAGGAAGTGGAACATCAGATTCGGCCACGGCACGTCGTCATTGCTGCGCAGGAAGCCGCCGGCCTCGAAGTGGTTCGACGCCCCAGGGCCCCTCCGGAACAACCACTGGAGACCGATCCACGGCTTGCGCCACTGGGCCAACTGCGGCGCCAGCGATACCGGCTCGTTGCAGGCGTACTGCACGTACACCTCGAGGTGGTCCTGGAGGTTCTCTCCGACGCCCGGCAGGTCCACCACCGGCGTGACCCCAGCGTCGCGCAGCACGCCGGCCGGTCCGATGCCTGACAACTGCAGCAGTTGCGGTGTGTTGATCGCCCCGCTGGACGAGATGACCTCGGCGGCCTCGACAGTCCGGTTGCGGCCCCGGTGGCTCACCTCCACCCCTGTGACTCGTGTTCCATTCATCAGGAGCCGGGTGGCATGCGCCTTCGTCCAGAGGTCCAGGTTCTTCCGGTGGAGGACCGGATGCAGGTAGGCCCGGGCGGCAGACAGGCGTCGGCCCCGATAGACGTTGCGGTCGAAGGCGTTGAAGCCCTCCTGGCGGTAGCCGTTGACGTCAGGCGTCATCGGATGTCCGGCCTGCTGGACGGCCTCGAAGAACGCCTGGAACAGTGGGCTGGTAGCCGGACCCCGCTCCAGCTTGAGGGGGCCCTCGCCGCCCCGCCAGTCGTCCTCGCCGGCCAGGCAGGTCTCCATCCGCTTGAAGTACGGGAGGCAGTGCGCCCAGTCCCACTGCTCGCAACCCGGCGTTGCCGCCCAGCGGTCGAAGTCCATCGGGTTGCCCCGCTGGAAGATCATCCCGTTGATGGACGACGAGCCGCCCAGGACCTTGCCGCGGGCGTGGTACACCCGGCGGCCACCCATCTCGGGTTCAGGTTCGGACTCGTACATCCAGTCGTAGAACCGGTTGCCGATTCCCATCGACAGGGCGGCCGGCATGTGGATGACCACGTCGGCCCGCCAGTCGCGCCGACCGGCCTCGATCAGGAGTACCCGGTTGGCCGGATCGGCACTCAGGCGGTTGGCCAGCGCACAGCCCGCCGAACCACCCCCGATGATCACGAAGTCGTAGCGATCCGACACCTGGTCCCTTCCGGCCGGGTGGCCCTCTGGTCAGGCCCGGCGATTCCCCGATTCTGCCCGAACCGGGTCGGTCAGTGCTCACCCGTAGCCTGATGTCCATGTCAGCGGTCACCGAGATGACGGAACCGAGGCCACCCAAGCCCCGGTACCGGGGGGTGTCTCACCGGATGGCGTTCGTGGCCGCCCTGACCCTGACCCCGATAATGGTCGTGCGGGCGCCCGACGTATGGCCCCGGTTCGTCATCGCCCTCTATTCGCTGGCCGTCGTGGCGCTGTTCGGCGTCTCGGCGCTCTACCACCGCATCCCGTGGAGCGAACGGGGCGACCGGATCATGCAACGGTTCGATCACTCCACGATCTTCATCGCCATCGCTGCGAGCTACACGCCGATCGCCGCCTTCGCACTATCCCCGTGGGCCGCCAAACTGGTACTGCCACTGGTCTGGGGAGGCGCGGCAATCGGCATCTGGCTGCGACTGCGGTACACCCAGGCGCCCACCCCCGTGGTGGCCATCCCCTACCTGGTCGTCGGGTGGTGCCTCCTCCCGGTGGCGGTCGACGCCTGGCAGCAAGTTGGCGTGGCCGGCTTCGTGCTCCTGCTGATCGGCGGGTTGCTCTACACCGCCGGTGCCGTGGTCTACGCCTTCCAGTCGCCGGATCCGTGGCCACAGACCTTCGGGTTCCACGAGGTGTTCCACGCCTGTACGGTCACCGCCGCAGCGCTGCACTACGTGGCCATCGCCTTCATCGTGCTCCCCAAGGCGGGCTGACCCCATCGCCCAGCAAATGGCCCGATTCGACCTGCGATCCGGCGAGTCGTGGCGCGACCCGTTCGGTATGTACCGGGCGCTGCGAGACAATGATCCGGTCCACCGCGTGGAGGGCGCCGAGCATCGGGACGAATTCTGGGTCCTGTCCAGGTTCGGTGACGTATTCGACGCCGCCCGGGACACCGCCACCTTCTCTTCAGCGAGCGGCCTGACCGTCGAACGAGGCGCCGGTGTCGACATGGGCGAGGCCACACCGATCGTGTTCCTCGACCCGCCCGACCACACGGCCTTCCGACGACTGGTCGGGTCGGGCTTCACCCCCCGCCAGGTCTCAGCCATCGAGGGCGACGTGCGGGCATTCGTCATCGAGCGTCTGGATCAAATAGCCGAGGACGGTGGCGGCGACATCGTGGCCGAGCTGTTCAAGCCGCTACCCAGCTTCGTGGTGGCCCATTACCTCGGCGTCCCGGTCGAAGACCGCTTCCGCTTCGACGAATGGACCGACCAGATCGTGGCCGCCGCAGCCCAGGGCCGGACCGACGAGCCCGATTCAGGCATCGGCGACCTGCTTGCCTACTTCACCGACCTCATCGAGCGTCGACGGCTCGAACCAGGCGACGACATGGTCAGCCAGCTGATCGCCATGGGCGAGGACGCGGTGTCAATCCTGTGGATCCTCGGTTTCGCCTTCACCATGGTCACCGGCGGCAACGACACCACGACCGGGCTGCTGGGCGGATCGACAGCGCTGCTCCACCAGCACCCAGACCAGCGACGACGGCTCGTGGACGATCCATCGATGATCCCGGCCGCTGTCGAGGAGTTGCTGCGCCTGACCAGCCCCGTCCAGAACCTGGCCCGTACCACCACCCGGGACGTCGAGCTCCATGGACGGTTTATCCCCGAGGGATCCAAGGTGTTGCTCAGCTACGGGGCAGCCAACCGGGACGAGCGCGAGTTCGGCGACGACGCCGAACTCCTCGACGTGGGTCGCAACCCGGCGAGGATCCTGACGTTCAGCTACGGGGCCCACCACTGCCTGGGGGCTGCCGCCGCCCGCTTACAGGGACGGGTGGCCCTCGAGGAACTGTTGGCCCGCTTCCCGGACTACGTGGTCGACGTCGACGACATGGCGTACGCCACCGGCAACTACGTGCGGCGTCCGCTCAACCTCAGCTTTCGCTCGGCCTGACCCCAGCCTCGGGGTCGCCGGACCAGACCCTCAACCAGCCGGGGTGAGCAGGTAGTCGCCCCGGTCGTCGTCCCAGGCCATGACCACCAGGTCGCGCGCCGCTGCGGCCTTGCAGAACTGCAGGAAGCCGCCGTAGCCGAGGGCCCGCTCGTTGAAGGTCTCGTCCCGTCGGTTCATCTCGGTCTTGAGGCCGGACAGCACCGCTCCGCCCTTCTTCGACTTGGCGGTCACGACGTCGACCAGCAGGTCGAATCCGACCTGGGCTGGCCCGTCACCGGTTACCAGGTCGACCTCGGGATCGCGCTTCTCACCGGACAACTCCACCCGCTTCCGCCCGGCCAGGTGGCGCAGCAGTTCGGTGAAGCCCCGGAACCCGTGATCGGCCTCGTTGAACGTCGGGTCGATGCGGGTGATGGCCCGCTTCAGCGTCGAGGCCCGTACGTCCTCGGTGGAGCCCTGCATGCCGGCCAGCGTCGAGACGACCAGTTCCTCGAGCGGTGGGGCCTCGGCCATCGGCTCATCGTCGGACTCGACCGAAGAACGGCCACCAGTGGGCGCCTTCCTCTTCGGGGCCTTGCTGGCCGCGATGACCGCCTCCACGCCCTCGAGGCTGTCGTAGTAGAGGAACTCGTCGCACGCCGGCGGCAGCAACTTGGAGGTCGAGTTCCTCACGCCGATCCCGATGACCCTGCGGTCCAGCTCACGCAGCTTCTGGACGAGAGGCGTGAAGTCGCTGTCTCCGGTGCAGATCACGATGGTCGTCACGAAGTCGCGCTCGAATGCCAGCTCGAGGGCATCGACCACCATCTTGATGTCGGCCGAGTTCTTGCGGCTGGTCCCCATGCGTTGGGGGATCTCCATCAGCTCGACCTGGTGGCGGGTCAGGTGCCGGCGGTCATCGTCGAAGCCGGACCAGTCGGCATAGGCCCGCCGATAGACGACCCGACCCCGTTCGGCCATGGCCCTGGCGATCGGTCCAAAGTCGAAACGGGCAATGCCGAGGTCCTGACGGGCACCGATGGCGAGGTTCTCGTAGTCGACGAAGACCGCTATGCGTTCCTCGTTCTCGTCTGGTCTCATACCGACAGCATCACAGGTCGAGGCGCCCGATCCTCGCTAGTCGGTCAGATCGCAGCGAGACGGTCCATCAGCGTCCGACCTTCATCCTCGTCCATCTCGACGAACGGCGGTCGGACGGTGGCCCACGTCGGATCGTCGTGGGCCAGCGCCAACAGGCGCTTCATGGTCGGGATGGCCGGCTGATCCTGGAGGGCCAGGCGGTAGGCACGAGCCCGTCCCATGGCGTCAGCGGCCGCCTCGCGACCCCCTTTTCCGTACTGCCGGACAACCTCGACCACTGGGCCGGGGTTCACGTTGGCCGTGGCAGTGATGCAACCCGGGCTCCCCCGGTCCAACGCATCCAGTAGGGGCAGCTCGGCGCCCGGCCAGACGGTCAAGCCGTCGATGTCGAGGAAGGCCTCGGTGGTTGCCCAGTCACCCGACGAGTCCTTCAGGCCGACTACCTGTTCGGGAAACTCGGTTCGGAGTCGGGCCGCGACGGCCGTCGGAATGCCCACGCCTGCTACCTGGGGGATGTGGTACAGCACGACCCGCAGGCGGTGGTCGTTCACCCGCTCGATGAGCCCGGCGAAATGCCTGTACAGGCCCTCATCGGTCGGATCCTTGAAGTAGAAGGGCGGCAGCACCATGCATGCCCGGCATCCCAGGTCGACGGCATGCCTGGTCAGGCGAGCAGTGCCCGGGAGATCGGGTAGGCCGGTGCCCACCACCACCACCCCCGGGTCAATCCCGCCGTCCACCAGCATCTCGAGAGCGGCCTCCCGCTCCTTAGAGGCCACCGACAGGGCCTCACCGGTGGTACCGAAGACGGCCAGGCCCACGCACCCGGCGTCGAGGGTGCTCTGCGCATGGGCCCGCATCCGGCGGTGTGACACCGAAAGGTCAGCCTCGAACGGGGTCAGTATGGGCGCCACCACCCCATCGGGCAGCAATGCCTCTCGTGTATCCCCCATCGTCTCCCCGTTTCATTGGTTGGCGGGCCGGTCAGCTGGCCTGCCGTTTGGCTGGCGAACGCAGATCGTGGCACAGGTGCCGCGTATCCTGCGCTGATGGACCTCTCGCCCACCTCCCCAGATCTGTCGATGGCTAGCAGCGTCCGTGCCGATCTGCGAAGCGACACCGTCACCCAGGCATCGGCCGCCATGCGTGACGCCATGGCGAATGCCGAGGTGGGAGACGACGTCTACGACGAGGACCCCACGGTCAACGCCCTCCAGGACCGGCTCGCTGCCATGGCCGGCAAGGAAGCCGGTCTCTTCTTCTCGTCGGGCACCCAGTCCAACCTGGCTGCCGTGCTCAGCCACTGTGGACGGGGTGACGAATACCTGATCGGGCGCACCTCGCACGTGCTCATAAACGAAGCCGGCGGCACGGCAATGCTGGGCAGTGCCGTCCCGTGGCCCATCGAGGTCGACGAAACCGGCCACTTCTTAGCTGAGGACGTGCGGGCCGCCGTGAAGGAACCCGACCAGCACCACCCGGTCACCACCCTGTTGAGCCTCGAGAACACGGTGAACGGACATGTACAGACGGTCGATCACGTGGCGTCGCTGGCTTCGGCGGCCCGGGAATGCGGGCTGGCCGTCCACCTCGACGGGGCCCGACTGTTCAACGCGGCGGTCGCCCAAGGTGTGGGCATCGATGCCTACGCCACCCATACCGACACCGTGTCGCTGTGCCTTTCCAAGGGATTGGGCGCTCCGGTCGGCACGGTCCTGGTCGGTGACCGGGCATCGATCGCCCGGGCCCACCGGCTTCGAAAGGTTCTAGGCGGCGGGATGCGCCAGGTCGGCCACCTGGCGGCCGCAGCGCTCTTCGCCGTTGATCACCACGTCGACCGACTGGCTGACGACCATGTCCGGGCCGGTCGCATCGGTGCCGGGCTGGCACCCCTTGCCGACCACGGCCTAGATGTGGTGCACACCACCAACATGCTGTGGATCACCCCACCGGCCGCAGTACACGGTGCACTGGTCGACCACCTCAAGGCCGATGGGATCCTGGCTACCTACTGGGCACCCACCATGCGGTTCGTGACCCACCTTGACGTCGACGACGAACAGGCCGACCACGTCATCGACTCGTTTGCCCGCTTCTTCGAGCAGGCCGCCTGAGCCGGACACCTGACTCGGACCTGAGGCGACCCCGAAACGAGGCCACGGGTAGTCTCCGCGCATTGGGGCTCCATTCGATCGATCGCCGGAGGGCGCAAGACATGGCTGAATCACACGAGGGACGAGTCGTCGTCGTCACCGGTGCCGGAAAGGGCATCGGCCAGGCCATTGCCGAACGGTTTGCCGGAGCGGGCGCCCACGTGGTGGTCAACGACGTCGACGCCGAACGGGTCGCCACCGTCGTCGACGGGATCACCGTCGCTGGTGGCTCGGCCATCGGGACGCCGGCCGACGTGTCGGACTCGACCCAGGTGGCAGCCATGTTCGACTCGGCTGTCGAGGCTTACGGCACCGTCGACGTGCTGGTCAACAACGCCGGCATCATCAGCCCGATGCTCCACTTCTTCGAGGCCGACGAGGCATGGTGGCGACGCATCATCGACGTCAACCTGACCGGTCACTTCCTGTGCTCACACCGGGCGGCCCGCATCATGGCGGCGGCCGGCCACGGCGTCATCATCAACATGTCGTCGGGCGGAGCCACACGGGCCCACCGGGCGTTTACCGCCTACGACGCCTCCAAGGGGGGCATCGAGGCCCTTACCCGGGCCATGGCACTCGACCTCGGGCCCTACGGCATCCGGGTGTGTGCCCTCATGCCCGGCTCAATCGATACCGAGGGCATGGACGAAGCAGCCAGGAACCTGAGGGGCGAGAACATTCCCCTGGGACGGCCCGGCGACCCGGACGACATGGCCGGACCAGCACTGTTCCTGGCATCCGACGATGCTTGCTACATCACCGGTGACGTCATCAAGGTGGATGGCGGGATGCTGTCCCAGCAGCGCTCAGCCACCGTCGACATCATGCCGCCCAACGATTTCCCGTCGCTCGAACAGGTCCTCGGCGGAGACTGAACGACCCGGATGAGGCAGCACTGATGGGAAGCATGCGGATCGGCGCCGACGTCGGAGGAACGTTTACCGACGTCGTACTTGAACTGGACCGCGAGGAGGGTCAGGGCGACGGGTCCGAGGGGCGGATGTTCTCCACCAAGGTCCTCACCACCTATGACGCCCCTGAGCGGGGCATCCTCGACGGCGTGGCCACTGTGGTGGCTGAAGCGGGCGCTGACCTCGCTGACCTGGACACCTTCATCCACGGGACGACGCTCGCCACCAACGCCCTGATCGGCCGCACCGGGGCCCGCACGGCGCTGGTCACCACCGACGGCTTCCGCGACACCATCGAAATGCGTACCGAGAGTCGATTCGAGCAGTACGACCTGAACCTCGTGTTACCCGCCGCGCTCATCGAACGCCGGGACCGCCATGTCCTACGGGAACGCATCGCAGCAGACGGGACGGTGCTCCGTCCATTCGACGAGGACGAGGCACGGGCGCTCATCGAAGTACTGGCCGACCGTCCCGACGACGAGGCCTACGAGGCCATCGCCGTCGGCTTCATCCATGCCTACGTGGACGGCAGCCATGAGCGCCGCTTCCGCGACCTTCTGGTGGAACGCCTCCCCGACGTGCCGGTGTCGATCTCGTCGGAGGTTGCCCCCCAGATGCGGGAGTTCGAGCGGTTCAACACGGTGTGCGCCAACGCCTACGTTCAACCACTCATCGCCACATACCTGCGAAACCTCGAAGCCCAGTTACTCGAGACCGGCGCCACGTGCCCCGTGTACCTCATCCACTCGGGCGGCGGGCTCATCAACGTCGACGGGGCAGCCCGATTCCCTGTGCGACTCGTGGAATCCGGCCCGGCCGGTGGAGCGATCTTCGCAGCGGACATCGCAGCCCGACACGGCCTCGATCGGGTGCTGTCGTACGACATGGGTGGCACCACAGCAAAGATCTGCCTGATCGAAGACCAGATGCCTCGCACGGCCAAGACGTTCGAAGTGGCCCGCACCCACCGCTTCACCAAGGGCAGTGGCATGCCCATCTCCATCCCCGTCATCGAGATGATCGAAATCGGGGCCGGTGGCGGGTCGATCGCCACGGTCGACGTACTGGGCCAGATTCGGGTGGGGCCACTGAGTGCGGGATCGGAACCCGGGCCGGCGGCCTACGGGCTGGGCGGCGTCGAACCCACGGTCAGCGACGCCAACCTGGTGCTGGGTCGCCTGTCGGCCGACACGTTCGGGGCTCCCGGTATCGACCTGGACGACGAGGCAGCCCGGGACGCGCTGAATCGCACGGTCGGCTCCGCACTGGCCATGGACGCCGAAACAGCAGCCGCAGGCGTGGCTGAGGTCGTCGACGAGAACATGGCCAACGCAGCCCGCGTGCACGCCGTCGAAAACGGCAAGGACGTCGCCGCTTTCACCGTGATCGCCTTCGGCGGTGGGGCTCCCCTCCACGCCGGACGGCTCTGCGAAAAGCTTGACGTGGACGAACTGCTGGTGCCGCCAGGTGCCAGCGTTGGGTCGGCCATCGGCTTCCTGCGAGCCCCGTTCGCCTACGAGGCACTACGCAGCCATCACGCCGCCATCGATCAGTTCGATCCGGGAGCCGTCAACGCCATGTTGGTGGACCTGGCCGACGAGGCCACCGCCTTCGTGTCCGAAGCGCTGGCCTCGACCGGAGCTTCGGTGGCCGACGTGACGCTGGAAACCGAGCGGTGGGCCTACATGCGCTACGCAGGGCAGGGGTGGGAGATCCCTGTGCCTGTCGACGCCGCCCCATTTGACGCAGTGGGCGGCGAACTACTGGCCAATCGGTTCGAGAAGGCCTACGAGGAGTTCTTCGGCCGGGCCATTGCCGGCCTGGCCGTTGAAGCCATCGGCTGGTCGGTTCGGGTGTCCACCCCGCAACCCCCGGTCAACCATGTTGAGCGGATGGCCGCAGTCCGGGAGATCACCCCGGACCGCACCCGCCCCATCCACGACACAGCCACCGGCACCACCCAGCCGGCCGGGGTCATCGAACGCGACGACCTGGCCGCTGGGGATCGGCTGGTCGGCCCGGCCGTCATCGTCGAAACCCAGACCACGACGCTGCTGTCATCGCGCCAGCAGGCCGTCATGCAGCCGGACGGCTGTCTGCTGGTAACACGGGCGACTCCTCGGAACGGGGAGGTCACGCCATGAGCGAGCTTCGCCATCAGGTCATGTGGAACCGCCTGATCTCCATTGTCGAGGAACAAGCCCTAGCGCTGGTACGGACCGCATTTTCGACCAGCGTGCGCGAGGCGGGCGACCTGTCAGCCGGCGTCTACGACGTGCAGGGCCGGATGATCGCCCAGGCGGTGACCGGCACGCCCGGCCACGTGAACACAATGGCTGCCGCAGTGGCCAACTTCATCGAGGACATCGGCCCACATCGCATCTACGAGGGCGACTCGTACGTCACCAACGACCCGTGGAAGGGCACCGGCCACCTGCATGACTTCACGGTCGTGGACCCGGTGTTCCGGGCCGGCGCCCTCATCGGCTACTTCGCCTGCACGGCCCACGTGGTCGATGTGGGCGGACGGGGCTACGGCCCCGACGCCACCGAGGTCTACGAGGAGGGACTGTTCGTCCCCATCATGAAGTTCGCCGAGCGGGGCGTGGTCAACGAGGACCTGTTGAACATCGTGCGCCACAACGTGCGCGAGGCCGGACAGGTGGTCGGCGACTTGTACTCGCTGTCGGGCTGTAACGACACGGGAGCCCGGCGACTACACGCCATGCTCGACGAATTCGCCATTGACAACCTCGAGGACCTGGCGTCCTTCGTCTTTGACCGGACAGCCACGGCCACCCGGGAACGGCTCGCCAACCTCCCAGCCGGGACGTACACCAATGTGATGCGGGTCGACGGCTACAACGACTCGATCGACCTGGCGGTGACGTTGACGGCAGAGGGCAGCGAAGTGCACGCCGACTTCACCGGAACGTCGCCAACCTGTGCCCACGGCGTGAACGTGCCGTTGACGTACGCCCACGCCTACTTCTCCTACGCCATGTTGGTTGCCCTCGCCCCCGAGATGCCATCCAACTGGGCGTCGCTGGCCGCCTTCACCGTGAGTGCCCCCGAGGGCTGCATCCTCAACGCCAAGCATCCCGAACCGGTGGCGGTGCGCCACGTCATCGGGCACTTCGTCACCGACCTCTGCCTTGGGGCAATTTCCAGTGCCCTGCCCGACGTGGTCCCCGCCGAGGGCGCCGGAGCCCTCTGGAACTTCCAGGTGAGTGCCCGGGCGTCGGACCCGTCGTCGGGCCTTCCGCCCCGAGAGGTGCTGATGTTCAACAGCGGCGGCACGGGGGCTCGACCCACGCTGGACGGCATCAGCGCCACGGCGTTTCCCAGTGGAGTGCGGACCATGCCCGCCGAAGCGACCGAACAGTCCGGTCCGGTCGTGGTATGGCGCAAGGAACTACGACCGGACTCGGGCGGCGAGGGTCGCCAACGGGGCGGCCTGGGGCAGGTCATCGAGATCGGGCCGGCCGCCGGCTACGACATCTCCGTGTCATGCATGTTCGACCGGGTCGCCAACCCGGCTCGGGGTCGCCGCGGCGGCTCCGATGGAGCACCGGGTGGCGTACACCTCGACGACGACACACCGTTTGACGCCAAGGGCAAGCAGCCTGTACCACCAGGCCGAACGCTGGTGCTGGAACTGCCGGGAGGCGGCGGCCTCGGCAACCCATCCGAACGCGATCCCGACGCCATCGACGACGACCGGATGCAGGGCTACGTGACGTGACCGGGACCGGTCGCGGCGGAGGACCACGTGAAACCGCCTACGACACGGTGATCGTGGGCGGTGCCGTCATGGGTAGCTCGCTGGCCTATTGGCTCTCGGAGAATCCCGACTACGACGGGACTGTGCTGGTCGTAGAGATGGACTCCACCTACGAACGGGCCTCCACCACGCTGTCGGAGGCCAGCGTCCGACACCAGTTCTCCGAGCCAGTCAACATTCGCCTATCGATGTTCGCTACCGAGTTCATCGCCGAGTTCCACCAACACGTCCAGGTGGGCGGCGAGTCCCCGGACCTCGGATTCCGGGACACCGGATACCTGTTCTTGGCCACCGACGACGGCATGGACGTACTGCGAGAGAACCATGAGGCACAACGTTCATGCGGAGCCGAAGTGGCCCTGCTGTCACCCGGGGAGTTGGCCGACCGGTTTGGGTACATGCACATCGACGATCTGGCCGGTGCCAGCCTCGGCCTCCGCAACGAGGGCACGCTAGACGCCTACTCGTTGATGCGGGGCTTCCAGCAGCGAGCCCGACACAATGGCGTGGAGTACGCCACCGACCGGGTCACTGGACTACGTACCACCCCGGCCCGCGACCGGGTAACCCACGTGGAGATGGCCTCGGGAGCCGTGGTGGCCTGCGACCGCGTGGTCAACTGCACCGGTCCGAGGGCCCGTTGGATGGCCGACCTGGTCGACCTTCCGCTACCCGTCGAGCCCCGGATCCGGGGTGCCTGGGTGTTCGACTGCCGAACCCCACTGGACGGCCCGACCCTGCCGCTGACCATCGACACCACCGGGATGCACGTACGGACCGAACCACCCCACTACCTGGCCGGTATGCCACCAGTCGACGACATCGCGGTGGATCCGGAGGACTTCGCCGTCCGCGAGGCTGAATGGGAGGACCATATCTGGCCGGCCCTGGTGCACCGGATCCCGGCCTTTGAGCGCATTGGGGTGACCCACCGGTGGGTCGGGCACTACGCCTACAACACGCTGGACCACAACGCCGTGGTCGGTCCGGCCGGCGCGGTTCCCAACTTCTACTTCTGCAACGGGTTCAGCGGCCACGGCCTTCAGCAGAGCGCCGGGGTGGGCCGGGCACTCAACGAACTCATCACCTACAACGAGTACCGCAC
>Ga0208765_1000774_pt1 | contig 20710 bp, 17 predicted proteins | sample ETNtaG_2_FD_185783 | JGI IMG/M metagenome (GOLD analysis project Ga0208765, IMG submission 185783) | Marine microbial and viral communities from oxygen minimum zone, Eastern Pacific Ocean - ETNP201406SV203 (SPAdes) (version 2) | ecosystem: Environmental > Aquatic > Marine > Oceanic ...
AGCGGTAGCGCGATACCAGCGAACCGGTGCTGGACCAGTCCAGCAGATTTGCAGGTACCGACAGAGCCCGCTGCCGGGCCGCATCCCGCTGCCATCGATACTGTATGACCGCTGCCACAGCTGCGCATTCGACACTGGGTACCGCCGGCGACAGGTCTTCTGGTCCGAAAGCCTGTTCGATAAATGCTGTGGTCACACAACCCACGGCAAAAGCCTGCTGATTCAGCGCATCGACGAGAAACGACCGATTTGTCGTCAGCCCGAACAGCACGGTCATTTTCAGTGCATCGGCCAGCCTGCACCGCGCACTCTCCCGGTCTTCACCCCAGGCTATGAACTTGGCCAGCATCGGATCATAGTGAGGACCAATATGAAGGCCGTTGTCGATGCCTGCATCGATGCGAACATGCTCGGCCGTACTGGGCTGCCACAGCGCCACTGTACCGGTACAGGGTAAAAAACCACGACCCACATCTTCAGCGTACAGTCGGGCTTCGATCGCGTGGCCGCTGAACTGAACATCCGCCTGGGTCAGTGTCAGCGGTAGACCCTGTGCAATATCAATCTGCATCGCCACCAGATCGAGCCCGGTAATCATCTCGGTGACCGGATGTTCGACCTGCAGCCGGGTGTTCATCTCCAAGAAGAAGAAGTTATCACCTTCGTCGAGCAGGAACTCGACGGTACCTGCACCGCGGTAACCAATACTCTTGGCCGCCGTGACCGCGGTCTCCCCCATAGCGGAGCGCAACTCGTCGGTCATCGCGGGACACGGTGCCTCCTCAATGACTTTCTGGTGGCGCCGCTGAACTGAGCAGTCACGCTCACCAAGATGAATCACGTGGCCCTGTTCATCCGCCATGATCTGTACTTCTACGTGGCGCGGCCCCTGCAGAGCTTTTTCCAGGATGACCTCATCCAGACCAAATGCGTGCTGGGCCTCTGAGCGGGCCCGGGCCAATGCTTTCGTCAGCCCCGCCGGGTCGTCGACCTGGCGCATGCCCCGCCCACCGCCACCTGCTGCAGCCTTGATCATCACCGGATAGCCGATCCGGCTGGCCGCTTCAATAAACGCTTCGTCGGACGGGTCCTCCCCTGCGTAACCCAGCACACAAGGAACACCGGCCGACGCCATATGGGCTTTGGCGCGCGCCTTGTTCCCCATCAGTTCTACCGCAGCAGCGCTGGGACCTATATACACGATGCCTGCCGCCTCGCAGGCTGCCGCGAATTCAGAATTTTCAGACAGAAACCCGTAACCCGGATGAATCGCACCGGCATTGGTTTCCCGCGCTGCCGCCAGTATTCGCTCAATATCGAGATAGGACTGTGCGACCGGTGGCGGACCGATGCAGACCGCTTCATCTGCCTGACGCACATGCGGCGAGAGCGCATCCGCCTCCGAATAAACCGCGATGCTCCGGTATCCCAGTGCAGACGCCGTTTGCATTACCCGTACGGCGATCTCCCCCCGATTGGCGATCAGTATGCTGTTAAAAGTATTCACCGCCGCACCAATCGTCAGTCCGACCAGCTGGGTTTTCTTTTTTCAACAAACGCCGAGATCCCCTCTCTGCCTTCGCTACTCAACATGCCCTCGGCAAAGCGCTCTGCCGCCAGATCCAGCATGGCCTGAGGTTCGAGTCTAGCCGTCGCAAGAACCAGTTCCTTGGTCATTGCGTTCGCACCCGGTGCACAGCGCATCACCTGGGTTCTGATTTTCTGTTCTGCCTCATCCAGGGCATCCACATCGTCTACCACCTGATCTGCCAATCCGATCCTCTGCGCTTGCTCCCCATCGAAACGTGCCGCAGTCAGCATAAGGCGCCGGGCCACCGGCAAGCCCACCCGCTGAACGACAAATGGCGCGATCTGGGCCGGGGCTATACCGAGCGTGGTTTCTGTTAATGCAAACCGCGACTCGTGGGTCACCACAACCAGGTCGCCCGCACAAGCCAGACCCAACCCACCGGCGATAGCTGCACCTTCGACCAGGATCACTACCACCTGCGGCATCTCATTCACCAACCGGAAAAGTTCGCCTGCTCTTCGACTCGCTGCCGCCACCAGTTCGTGTGACTCCGCCCCACCCTGAAAATCTGACTGAAAAGCCTTTAGATCTCCACCGGCACAGAAAACTCCGCCACATCCGCGCAGCGTGATGCCTCGAATAGATCGGTCATCTCGGACCTCCTCCAGGGCATTACGTAACTCGGTGGTCATCTGTTCATTCAGCGCGTTGCGGGCTTCCGGCCGGTTCAGCCAGATCGTGAGCCAGGCCTGCTGGACATCCGTTTTGATGGTCTTGGTGGGCAGCAGATCAGACATCGTCTTATAGTCGTGCAATACCAAAGCTGTTGGGACGCAATGTTCGATTACGTGACTCCCAGCAGGTTTGGAGCGCAAAGCCCAGAACTTTCCGGGTATCCCGCGGATCGATCATGCCGTGGTCAAGCAAACGACCTGATGTGTAGAACGCATCGGACTGCCGATCATAGTGTTCAATGATGGCGTGTTTCTGTGCCTCAAGCGCTGCACTGTCGATCTCTTTGCCGCGGCGCCGGGCAGAATTGATCATCACATGCTCCATGGTCAGTGCCGCTTGTTCGCCGCCCATGACACCCGTGGTGGCATTGGGCCAGGTAAATAGAAAATCGGGTTCATAAGCATAGCCACACATACCGTAATTTCCTGCACCAAAACTGGCACCAATATAGAGTGATATCTTCGGCACTTTCACGTTCGAGACCGCCTGGATCATCTTCGATCCGTGTTTGATCATGCCGGCATGCTCATACTCTATGCCCACCATGTAACCGGTCGTGTTATTAAGAAAAATGATCGGTAGGTTGGATTGATCGCATAACTGAAAGAACTGTGCGGCCTTGGTCGCACCATTGGGGTCGATGGGACCGTTATTGCCGATCAGTGCGCAGGGCTGACCAAAAATCTCAGCCTGGATACACACCGTCGATACGCCGTAACGGGGCTTGAAGTCGACAAAATCAGAACCATCGACGATGCGCGCCACGACTTCGCGGACATCATAGGGTTTCTGGTAGTCCACCGGCACAACGCCGGCAATCTCATCTGGACTAAATGCAGGTTCCTGGAACGTTCTTGGTTCAGGACGCGGGCAGGCACTGTTCCAGTCCAATCGGCCGATCAGGTCGCGGGCGATCTCGAGGCCATGGCTGTCGTCTTCAGCCAGATATTCCACCAGCCCAGAGACCGATGCGTGCATCTCCGATCCGCCGAGTTGTGCGTCTTCGGCAACTTCACCGGTCGCGGCCTTCACCAAAGCGGCGCCGGCCAGTGCTGCCATCCCGTTTTTCTTTACGCCGATAACATAATCACTCATGCCCGGCTGGTAAGCGCCGCCGGCCGTTGATGGACCGTGCAACACCACAATGGTCGGTATGCCCGCGGCACTGAGGCGTGCCAGGCCGTGGAACATACCGCCACCATTGGCCCAAAGTTCGACGGTGTACTGCATCAGATTGGCGCCTGCACTTTCCACCAGGTGGATCAGGGGCAATCGCTGTTCCTGTGCCACACGCAAAACACCTAGTGCTTTACTTATAGATGTGGTGGTCGAAGCGCCGGCATTGATGCCGCTGTCGTCAACAAACACCATACAGCGCACACCGCTGACGAAGCCGATACCACAGATCATGCTGGCCCCAGGAATACTGCTGTCCGGATCCTGGTCATCGACCAGATAGTTGGCCATATTGTAGAGCTCAAGAAACGGTAGGCCCGGATCCAGCAGGCCCGACAATCGTTCACGCGGCGTAAGCTGACCGCGTTCCTCAAATCGCGGCCGGCGGCGTTCCGACAGATCGTGCGCGCGTCTCTCCAGGCTGCGCAGCTTATCCACCAAGGTAAGCATTTCTTCGCGGTTGGCAACAAATCTATCGCTGCTGGGATCAATACGTGATCGGTATTGGGTCATGAGATTCGCTCCGCAAGTGGTGCTGGCAGATCGATAGGCTGGGCCAGCAGGATCTGGGCGTAACCTTTGCCTTGGGCGTCATTTCTCAGACTGGCAATACCGCCACCACCGAGTACATCATGCAGTACGAAATTGATGGCGTGTATCCCGGGCAAAAGAAAGCGCTCTACCCGCCCGTCGAGAAAGCGCGAAAAACAGCTGGCCACCACCTCGGGTGTCAACGCGGCCCAGATATAGGGCAGGTATTCGGACTCGCGGGCGATAATACCAATATTGGCCTTATCACCCTTATCACCGCTGCGTCCATAAGCCAGCTGGATCAGAGGTACCGGGGTCAATGCGCTTTGTGCTTTAGGGCTCGGCGGCAACGTATGCGGTACCGGCACGGCAGGCTCTGAAGTCAGAACCGGCGCAACCGTATGGTCAATGGTTTCCCCGCCCCGGTGGATGCGCACGCTGACTTCTTCTTTAGAAAGCAAAAAAGAGAACAGGCGGATTACGGGTGAGGGCTTTGGCCGTCCACCGGCAAAAACGCACAAGCCAGGCGGCGTTGCAAGACCCAGACCCGTTATCTCTTTCAAAAAAACACCAATCCCGGCCGCCGACCGGTGGCGGGCAGCAATCTTAAGGGCCACCTCCTGGTAATCACCCACGTGACTGCCAAGAAAGTCCTCGGGCACACCGCCGAGTATCTCAATACTGGTTTCCGTAAAATCATCTAGCTGCTGGGACTTGATCTGCTTTTTTGCCCGGGCGATGGCCGCGTCGGCGAATACGCCGGCTTTTGACCGGGCATCAAAACCATTGAAAGTCAGCAACTGACCCCCTCGAAATCCATCCGCGTATGTGGCACACACTTTATAGGCCGCCGGTGCTGCGTACCCTACAGAACCTTGCACCAGAACCCGGTTGGGCCCCTGCTGTTCAATCTGAATGCCGGAAAAGTCACAGACCACGTCCGGCAGTACATAAGCCTGAGGATCGCCGATCTCGTAGAGCGCCTGCTCGGCCACAGTGGCGACTGTGACCTGGCCGCCCGTGTTCTCCGGTTTGGTACACACGAAGGACCCGTCGGCGGACACTTCTGCAATGGGATAACCGATGTCGACCAGTGAATCCGCTACTTCATGCCAGTCGGTAAAGTTACCACCGGTGGCCTGCGGACCGCATTCGAGTATATGGCCGGCGAGCGACCCCCCAGCCAGACGATCGAACTCATCGGGTTTCCAGCCGAACGCATCGATACACGCACCCAGCGTCACGGCACTGTCGACACAGCGCCCTGTAATTACGATGTCCGCGCCCAGAGCCAAGGCCCGGGCGATGGGAAATGCACCCAGATAGGCATTGATACTCGCGATGCCCGCAGGATCCGGGAAATCCTGGTCGGAGAACATCTCCATGAATCCCCGCTGGGCGAAGGCCGCCTTATGGACCATCAGATCATCACCGCTGACAACGGCTACGGTCAGGTCAAGACCTGCATCCTCGATAAGTTGCACGGCTGCCGCAGCACAGGCCTGGGGATTGACCCCACCGGCGTTGGATATCAGCTTCACACCCTGGGCAGCTATGTCGACCAAATGTGGTTTCAGTACTGCGTCGACAAAGTCCGTAGCAAAACCACGGTTCTGATCTCGTGCTCGGGCTCGCGCCATGATCGACATCGTGATCTCGGCAAGGTAATCGTAAACGATGTAATCCAATCCACCGGCTGCAAGCAGTTGGGGCGTGGCCATTGCGGCTTCTCCCCAGAACCCGCTGGCCCCACCGATCCTTATGGTTCGCTTTGTCATAATCTGGTAATACTGTCGTGGGCACTGACTGCTGGCGCTTATCCAACCGAACCGGACCGGTGTCCGATTTCAAGATCGTTATCCGCGTGCCGGTTCTGGCCTCTTACCAGCAAGAGCGGTATCTGGGTCCAGTCGAGTTTACTGATCTGGCTCATATCCAGATCGCGCCGCAGTACTGAAGTCGATGGCATATAACGTATTGCAAAGCCTGCCCGGCGATCCCCTGACTGGTTTGCCGCCGAGCCATGCAGAAGATGTACATCGTGCAATGAGATCTGCCCGGGCTCAAGTTCCGCATAACGGGCTTCGTCTTCTTCAAATCTCGGGTCGTCAATGACCTGATGCAGGGTCAGGTCCGGACTGTTGTCCGTGCGGTGTGAGTAGATACCTGCTTTGTGCGAGCCGGGTATGTAACGCAGCGCACCATTAGCTCGCGTCGTTCGGTCGATCGCAACCCACGCTGTACACGTTCGTAGCGGCCGGATCGGCCAGTATTGCCCATCCTGATGCCACGGTACCGCCCGTCCCGTCGTCGCCTGCTTGCAGAAAAGATGGGTCGCCCAATTAATAATATCGGGCCCGATCAGCTGTTCGACCATGTCCAGGATTTTGTCATCTGTGGCCAACGTACTAAAGGCTCTGTGGCCAACGAGCCGCAACGGCGGCGCCTGGTCCAGATGCACATTAAATAGAAAATCTGTCGGCGTGTCGGGATTTTCGCGTGTAACGCGATCGAGCGCATCCCGCAGACCCTCGAGTTCAGTCGCAGACAATTGAAAATCACGCGGAATAATGAGGCCCTCTTCGTGATAGCTCGCGATTTCACTAGCAGTCAGCATGGCACCCGGTAAGTTCTATATCGAATAGGACCGCTTACCTTAATGCCGAGGGACTGAATTGGGCAAGTTTTCACCGACACCGCTGAACGCACCTGGTCAGCGGGCTGTGGGAATTCTGAGGGACATGTGCTGAGGGTGTAGCGAACTTTGCCACCCGCAACAAAAAGACCCCGCAGATGCGGGGTCTTTGTAAAGTCAGTTTTGTACTGTTGCGTGTTCTTAGTTCGAGTGGCGGGAACTCATTACGAAGAACAGTATTGCAAGAATTGCAGTCAATATCAGATTAGCAATGGCAGCTCCACCGGAAATATTTGCGGCATATAAATCATATCCAATGTGAGCGACCCAGGCGAGGTTGATGACGCCCCACAGCATGCCAGCGGAAGCGAGTTTGTTCTCGATCCAAACAGGCAGCATCAGTGCCAATATACCGGTAGCAAGAAATGAGATGCCCAGTGCTCGGATGACGACTATCAGCGGCCCACTCTCTTCCCAGCCATACATGCCGACCGCCATCCCAGGCGTGAAGAACATCGAAATACCATTCAGAATGAGAAGCACACCAGATATGCGAAAAACAAGCGCTAGATTCATATTATCTCTCCAATAAAAGGTCAGTCTAATTTCACGAAGCCCTTATTATAATTCAGAATTTGACTATTCAAGTCCCGCAAAATGTCTGATGGACTACCTGTTCCGGCCGCGGAGGTTCAGCATAGGCGGCACCATCAGGTTGCTGCTGATAGGGCGATGCCAGCAGGGTCACCAGATGATTAAAAGGTGCTGGATCGTCGCTATCTTCTGCGGCACGAATCGCAGCCTCGACCAGATGATTCCGCGGAATATAGATGGGGTTGGCTTTGCGCATCTGATCCTGGCGTTCGTTGTCGGCGATACCGTCTTGCTTTAAACGCTCTCGCCAGTCGGCTACCCATTGGTCGAGCTCGGCTGGATCTTCGAACAACGCACGCACATGTTCGTCGGCATCAGTTTGAGTTTGTGACAATGCACTCAAATACCTGAAGGTCAGGGTGAAGTCGGCTTTATTTCGCGCCATGCGTTCTAGCAGGTCACTGCCGAGTGCTTCATCGCCCGGATCGACTGTGAACAAACCCAGCTTACGCCCCAGGCCGGCCGTGTAGGATGCCTTGAAACACTCCGGGAAGGTGTTGATAGCTGCAGTGGCTTTCTCCACCGCTTCATCTTCGTTCTCGCTCAGCAGGGGCAAAAGCGCCTGGGCAAGACCTGCCAGGTTCCAGTGCGCGATCGACGGCTGGTTCTGATAGGCATAACGGCCCATGTGATCAATGGAACTGTAGACCGTCTCAGGATGATATGTATCCATGAATGCACAAGGTCCGTAATCGATGGTCTCCCCGGCAATAGACATGTTGTCGGTATTCATCACACCGTGGATAAACCCGATCAGCTGCCATTGCGCCACCAGGGCCGCCTGTCGATCAATCACTGCACTCAGCAATGCCAGATAAGGTTCGTCCACCGAGGTCAGGCTCGGGTAGAGTCGGTGGATCACATAATCCGCGAGCAGTGCCAGCGCCTCAGTATCGCGGCGAGCAGCAAAGTACTGGAAGGTGCCGACCCGAATGTGGCTGCTGGCAACCCGGGTCAGCACAGCACCGGGCAGGCTGTTCTCCCGGATTACCCTTTCGCCGGTCAGTACCGCCGCCAGTGAGCGTGTGGTTGGAATACCCAGTGCAGCCATCGCTTCGCTCACAATGTACTCCCGCAATACCGGACCCAGCCCCGCCCTGCCGTCACCCATCCTGGAGAACGGTGTACGCCCGGCACCCTTGAGCTGAACATCACGCCGCTGCCCGTCACAGTCGATCAGTTCTCCCAGCAATATGGCTCGGCCGTCTCCCAGCTGGGGCGCCCAGCTACCGAACTGAAAGCCGGCATACGCCATGGCGAGAGGATCAGCACGGTCGGGTACACAGTTGCCGGCAAACACCTCGACGCCGCCTGCGCCTGTCAAATGTGTCGGGTCCAGGCGCAGCTGCTGCGCCAGAGCGTCGTTCAGGCGGACAAGGCGCGGGCTCGATACTGGCGTTGGGGCCAAACGGGCATAAAATCGCTCCGGAAGCTGGGCAAAGGTGTTATCGAAAGGAAAGGTCGAGGTATCCATAATTCACGTGATTCCCCGGTCGTTCAGTTCCGGGGAGCACCCGATCTTTTCAGTGATCGGGTGCAGACGCAACCCTGGTGGCATTGGGGATATCGAGACACGTAAACGGTGGACAACACACCCGGTGCACCATGCCGCTGGCTTTTGACCTCTCTGAACACGGTTTTCACTATACTGATGGTCCACAGCAATGTTGCGTACCGCGCAGCTGGATATAAAACACTGGGGTAAACAACGGACCAAGCAGATGACGTTGCAGTACCACCTCCAATTAAATGAAGGCGATGTCGGTCGCTATGTGCTGCTGCCGGGTGACCCGGCGCGCTGTGCCCGGATCGCTGAGTATTTCGACGAGCCACAGTTCATCGTTCAGAACCGGGAATACACCACCTTTTCCGGCTATTTAAATGGTGAAAAGGTCTCCGTCACCTCCACCGGGATCGGCTGTCCCTCGACGGCGATCGCAGTCGAGGAACTGATCAAGATCGGTGCCGATACGTTTATTCGGGTCGGCACCTCCGGCGGCATACAGCCCGGTACGCAAACCGGCGATATCGCCATTGTCACGGGTGCGATTCGCGATGAAGGCACCACGCGCCAATATCTACCAATCGAGTTTCCTGCGCTGGCTGACCCAGAGATAGTTCTCGCCCTGCAGCAAAGTGCACTGGAACTGGGCTTTCCTTTCCGTGTTGGCGTTACCCATTCCAAAGACTCGTTTTACGGCGAAGTAGAACCCGACCGACAACCACTGTCGTCACAATTGACGCAGCGCTGGCAGGCATGGCGGGCCGCCGGGGCGATCTGCTCGGAGATGGAAGCATCCGCCCTGTTTATTCTGGCAAGCCTGCACAGTAAACGTGCCGGTGGCGTCATGACCATGGTGGCCGAAAACGAAGGTCTGCCGACCGATCAGGAAGGGGAAAAACTGTTCCACGGAGATCGAGCCATACGCACAGCAATAGATGGCATTAAACGACTGATTAAAAAAGACCAGCGCACTGCAACAGGTTGAGGCACTGTCAATCAGTGCGAAGGTACCCGGCCCCTGTAAGGCAGGTACTCGGGGAGAAGACTTGGGGCTATACAGCTGAGCCAGACTCAGTTCAGCAGCTGGCCCTTAGGAACTGAATTGATCTCCTGGCCGGCCATCCAGCGACCCTGGAACTGGAAGTCTTCAGCTTCCATCTTGGCGAAAAAAGTCTTTGGGTCATCACCGTCTATATGCGCTTTGTGCGCATCGACATCCTTGAAGACCTGGGTATAAAGGAACACATTGGGCTGATCCAGTGGCCGGCACACATAAAAACTTTCCATGCCAGGCTGGTTCTGAAGGCAGTTGTAGCGGTACTCGTTGATAAGCGCCTCGATCTGCTCGAGATCGCCCTCCACGACCGCTGTGACGTGAACGATGTAACTCATCTTAGGGCGTAATGTAACAAATTTTTTGTAACGATCTATCTCCGGTCAAACTTGCATCGAAGCGAATCAGAAAATTTATAAAAACCGTGGCGGATCGTTTATAAAATGTTTAAATCAGGCCCAGCATAAACTGGGCTGGACACCTGAACAGCGCTAGGAGACCTACAGACATGACCCGATCCAGAGGAAGGACACTGGGGCTCGATTTTCCCGGTAACCCCGGTACCGATAATGCCATCACGGATGTCACGGGCGTTGCGGTCGGCTACAGCACCGTGATTGAGGGCGAAGGCACCCTGCAGCCTGGCAAGGGCCCGGTACGGACCGGGGTCACCGCGATTCTGCCTAAAGGCCATGATCCCGAGCCACACCCGGTCTGGGCCGGTGCTTACGCGTTGAATGGCAACGGGGAGATGACCGGCACCCACTGGATCCATGACGGAGGTTATCTTATTGGACCGGTGTGTATCACCAACACGCACAGTGTCGGTATCGTTCACCATGCGGCGGTGCGTTGGATTGTCGAGACTTACCGGGAGAACTGGGGTGAGGAACATCTGTGGGCCATGCCAGTGGTGGCTGAGACCTACGATGGTGTTTTGAACGACATCAACGGGCAGCATCTCACAGAAAGCCACGCGCTGGCCGCAATGCACAGTGCCAAGTCAGGGCCTGTGGCCGAGGGCAACGTCGGCGGCGGTACCGGCATGATCTGTTACGAATTCAAAGGCGGTACCGGCACCTCGTCGCGCCGGATCAATATTGACGGGCAGGGCTTCACGGTCGCGGCCCTGGTACAGGCGAACCACGGCATCCGCCCCTGGCTCACGATCCTGGGCGTGCCGGTCGGGCGCCACCTGACTGACGATCGACTCCTGCCCCGCCATGAACAGGGGTCCATCATTGTGATCCTAGCCACCGATATACCGATGATGCCGCACCAACTCAACCGACTTGCACGACGGGCCGCGATCGGCATTGGCCGGGGCGGTACACCGGGCGGCAATGGTTCCGGTGATATTTTCCTCGCCTTCAGTGTGGCCAACCCGATGCCGCTGTCCCGGATCGATCAGGCGTTCCTGTCCTTCGACTGGGTCAACGACGAGCAATGCGATCCCATCTATCTCGCCGCCGTCGAATCGGTGGAGGAAGCTGTCGTTAATGCGCTGCTGGCAGCCGAAGACATGACCACCCTGCGGCCAGCCGGACATATCTGCCGCGCCCTGGATCATGACCAGTTGCTGACCATCATGAAGCAATACGGCCGCGGTTGAAGACAGCGCGCTTGGCCCCTGTGCAATTACGACTGTGGTAGGTAGCCCGCACACAACGCCATTGTTTCAGGCTGGCCGTCAGACGCCCCTGATGGGCACGGTTCTCCTGGTCGCGGGGGCGGGCCTGCTCACCGCCAACGACGCACTGATCAAAATTGCAATCAACAACCACGCCCTGGGTCAGGTCATGCTGATCCGCTCCGTGTTCTCGATGCTGACGGTTCTGGTCTGCCTGCCACTGCTGGGCGGCTGGCAGAATTTAAGGATTAACAATGGCCGTGGGGTCACACTGTGTGCGGGACTGCTGGTGATCAGCGTGCTGGTCTTTCCGGTCTCCATGCGCTATCTGCCGCTCGCAGATGCCATTATCCTGGCCTATACCAGTCCACTGTGGGTGATTATTCTGGCGCCTGTACTGATCCGCGAACGGACCTGGTGGCCACAGTGGCTGGCAGTTGCGCTGGGGTTTGTCGGTGCTTGCCTGGTGGTCAAGCCAGGATTCGGCATGCACTGGGCGGTTACGCTGCCGCTGTTCGTCGCGCTGCTGGTCGGCGTCAGGGACATCGTCACCCGCCGCATCGCTGCCACTGAAAACGCCATCGCCATACTCGCGCTGGCTAATCTCATGACGATACTGATCGCCGCTGTCCTTGCACCATTTAACTGGCAGCCCATGCTGCCATCGATGTGGGGGGTTCTTGCCGGAGCTGGTGTGCTCTTTGCTGTATCTCAGGTGATCATCGTGATGGCATTCAGGTACGCCGAAGCGGCTGTCTTGTCCACACTCAAGTACTCCGCGATACTGTTTGCCGTACTGTACGGCTATGGCCTGTGGGGCGATGTGCCGGATCTGCTGGCGCTGGTGGGTGCGGTCTGTATCATCCTGAGCGGAATTGCCATCATCCGGTTCCGGCGCACGCCGGGCTGAACCAGGCGCGGTAGAGGACAAACATGCACAACCGGCTACTTGAACCGATTGAGATCGGGCCGCGCACTGTCGAAGCCGCCATACACGAAGCCGCCCAGGCCATCACTCAGCTGACCCAGGCTTAAACCCGAACATTTCTGATCGTGAGGACAGACTGATGCCACAGGTAATCGACATTCAAAAGGAAATGGACACCCGCACATTTCTAGAAGGCCGGCATGTCGACACGCCACCCGAAGAACTAGAAGCGGCTTTTGCGACGCTCGCGCACTACCGAGATGGCGGCATATTCGCCGGCGGATTCTCCGGGGTCAGTCGCTGGGAACGGCACCGTAACGGTGATGAGATCGTTCACGTCCTGAGCGGCACAACCCGATTGACCATCATGCGCCAGAGCGACATGGAAACATTTGAACTCACCGCCGGCATGATGATCATCGTGCCCCAGGGGTGCTGGCACCGGTTCGAATCGAAGACCGGGGTCCAACTGATGACAGTCACTCCCCAGCCGACCGATCACACGGGGGCAGACAACCCAACCGAAACGGCTCTCAACCCATTACAAGGAACCTGACCCTCATGGCCACCCAAGTATTCGACTGGATCAGACATCACGCCAATCGAGCACCCGACACCATTGCCCTCACTGATGTCTACAGTGACAGAAACTGGAGCTATGCCGAACTCAGCCAGCGCATCGACCAGTTGGCGGGGTCACTGCAACAGACGTTGGGTATCGAACGCGGTGACCGGGTTGGGGTGCTGGCAGAAAACAGCAGCGACATTTTCGAGATCCAGTTCGCCTGTGCCCGACTGGGGGCCGTGTTTCTGCCGCTCAACTGGCGGTTGACCGTGCCGGAACTCGAGTTCATCGTCAACGATGCGAGCCCGAAGCTGTTGTTTTACAGCCGCCAGTTCGAGGCCAATGCCACCGAAATCAAAGGCCTGTGCGGTATCCCGGAACTGATGCTGCTCGATCACGGGACCGCAGACAGCCCCTATGAAAACGCCCTGACACAGGCACCAGCGGGCTATACCGAGGCCACGCTTAATCAGGACGATCTATACGCCATCTTGTACACCTCCGGCACGACCGGCCTGCCCAAAGGCGCGATGATCACCCATGGCATGGTGTTCTATAACGCAGTCAATATAGGCGGCCCGGCCCTGATCACCCCTGAATCCAAGCACTTGTCGGTGCTGCCCCTGTTTCATATTGCGGGCCTGAATATCTTTTCTAATCCGGTCTTCCACGCCGGGGGTACGGTCGTCGTAACGCAAACCTTTGACCCCGCTGAATCCCTGAGTCTTCTCAGTGATCCAGCTCATGCGTTTACTCATTTTTTCGGGGTACCGGCCAACTACCTATTTATCAGCCAGCAGCCCGCATTTGCCGATGCGGACCTGTCGCACCTCAAGGTCTGTGGTGTCGGCGGTGCCCCCTGCGCGCTGTCTATCCTCGAGGCATTCAGCCCCAAAGGCGTCGATGTGCAGCAAGGCTACGGTATGACCGAAACCAGTCCGGCGGTGCTGTGGCTCGAAGGCAAGGCCACAGTCGAGAAACTCGGCAGCGCCGGCCTGCCGGTACTGCACAATGAAGTCAAACTGATCGATGACAACGGTGGCGAGATCCAGGATGCGGAGCAGATCGGCGAACTCTGGGTCAGGGGCCCCAATGTCACTCCCGGCTACTGGAACCAACCCGAAGCAACTGCACAAAGCATCACCGATGGCTGGTTACACACCGGCGATGCGGCCAAGCGCGACAGCGATGGCTACTACTTTATAGTCGACCGCTGGAAAGACATGTACATCTCGGGCGGGGAAAACGTCTATCCAGCCGAAGTCGAGAACGTCATCTACCAGATGCCCGAGGTGGCTGAGGTCGCCGTGATCGGCATCCCCGACGAGCGCTGGGGTGAAGTGGGGGAAGCGATCATTGCACTCAAGCCGGACACCACCTTAACCGCCGATGACGTCACGACCTACTGCGATGGCCGCCTGGCCCGCTACAAGCAACCCAAACAAGTGCGCTTCGTCGAGGTGCTACCACGCAACGCCACCGGAAAAGTACTCAAGTTCGAACTGGTGCCCGACAGCAACCATTGATTGTGGTCGCTCGCCTAGGTTCTGAGCGTGTCCAATAACGATTCGGCCTGTTGAATCACCGCGTCCTGGTGGGGCTGCAGATCCTGCCCACCAATCTGCTCAAAGACTTCAAGCAATGGGTCATCAATATCGGTCTTGATCCCGGACAACTCTTCGAGTACGGCCAGTCCCATGTAGGGCACAGTCGATGCGTCATAGCCGCCCTCGTGGCACATCATCAGGCGACCGCCGCACACCCGATCTGCCGTACGCATCAGCTTGGCAGTGAGTTCCCGGTAACCGCGTGAATGCATCAGCTGCCGGCCGAGCGAATCATGGATCCCGGCATCGAACCCTGACGGGACGATGATCAATTCCGGGGCGAATGCCTCGAGTGCTGGTACCACCAGCCGGTCGAACGCCGCCTCATAGGCCCCGTAACCGGATCCCGGCGGCAGGGGAATATTGAGATTGAAACCCTCGCCTGCCCCGGCACCGCGTTGGTCCATGCCGCCGCTGTGCAATGGGAATAAATTCTGCTGGTGAATGGAAATGGTCAATGCTCGGGGGTCTTCCCAGAACGCCGCCTCTGTACCGTTGCCATGGTGCACATCCCAGTCCACATAGGCGATGCGATCGAGACCGCGATGGTTCATTGCGTGCAGGCCAGCGATCGCGCCGTTGCAGAAGATACAGAAACCCATCCCCATGTCTGCCTTCGCGTGATGTCCGGGCGGCCGCACCAGGGCATAGCCATTGTCAACGCGCTGATCCAGCAGTGCATCGACCAGTTCGATCACGCCGCCCGCAGCCAGCAAGGCGATGTCGTACGAGCCCACGCCCATGGGCGTGCCGATACCCGCCTCGCCGCCGGTCTCGTTCAGGGCCTTCATACGCTCCAGATGGTCAGGCTCGTGCAACATCAGTATTTCCGCTTCGGTTGCGGGCCGGGGTCGAATCGCTACCAACTGTTCCGTCAGTCCGGCTACATCCAGCAGGTTCTTGAATCGCCGTTTGGTCTCGGGATGTTCCGCGTGCTCGTACGGCTGTACCTGCAAGCCAGGCGGCATCACCCCGGCATATTTTCCGGTGTTGTGCCACATGTACAGCTCATGCCAGACCAGTCCTGTTTTACGTGACATGGTGTTTTCCTGTCAGTTGTTTAAAAGACGACCGCTTACGCTAATAGTGCGCTCGACGATTGGATTCGGTCAAGGCTCGCGAAACGCCTCGCCGGTCATCTTCAGTACGGGTCGTAACAGAAAGTCGAGCACACTCTGCACACCCACTCGAATGTCGACCACCGCGCCCATGCCGGGTGTGATCTGATTTTGGCTTGGATCTGACCCGAGATAGCCTTTTTCGGTTGTGATCACCAAACGGTAGTACGGCTCACCGGATTCCTCACTGGTGTCGGGTGCCAGATGCGAGACCGTGCCGTCGAGGCCGCCGTAACGGACAAAGTCATAGGCGGTGATCTTGACGGTCACCCGCAAGCCGTCGCTGACCAGCCCACGGTCGGCGGGCGACAGTCTGGCTTCGATCACCAGTTGGTCGGCCACCGGCACGATCTGCAGGATCGGCTCCCTGGGTGCAACCACACCACCGATGGTGTGGTAGCGAAGGTTCTTGACCTCGCCCTCGATGGGACTGCGAATAGTGGCGCGTCGTTGCTGCTCGCTGGCCACGCTCAGGCGTTCGGCCAACCCGGCGATTTCGGCTTCGTTGCGCGCCGATTCTTCACGCGCGCGTCGCCTGAACCGCGCCTCGGCCTGTGCGATCAGTGCCTGGGTCTCAGTGTTGCGCGCGATATGCGTTTTGCGAGTCTGCTTGTGTACTTCGAGCTCGCCAGCGAGCCGGGTTTCAGTTTTCTGGGCATTGAGGACTTTGAGTTCAGCGACAAGTTCTTCTTCGAACAGCGATTTCAGCATGGCGAGTTCTTCACGGACGAGTGCAAGGTTCGCCTCCAGAGCATCCTGCTGGGTGGCCGACTCATCAAGCTTGTGGCTGAGACGGTTCAGCTGTTCACTGAGTACCCCGAGTTCACTGGCAAGCTCGGCCTTGCGCGCAGTAAAGACGGCCTGCTCGGCAGCGGCGAGATCCGGATATTGCGTGCTGAGTGCGCCAGCAAGTGCAAGCGCCTCACCCGAGGCCTCGGCCGCCAGGCGTGCGCGGACCAGCAGCCGGGCATCGAGCAGTGTCTGGATCTCGTCGCGATTGAGACCGGCAGTGACCAGGTTCAGCGACACCAGCGCGTCGCCGGCTTTAACGCGGTCACCTTCGGTCACGTGAAACGCTTCGATGATGCCGCCTTCCAGGTGCTGAATCACCTTGACCTGGCCCTGGGGAGACACCTCACCAGTGGCCACCACCACCCGTTCGATGTCAGCGAAGTAGGCCCAGATCAAAAACGCCGCGATCACACCCATGATGAGCCAGGGCCAGCCGCGAAGGCCTGGCCTGCCGTGCTGCTCGAGCAATGCGTCCAGGGGGTTCATGGCTGCTTCACCGATGCGGCTGAAAGTTTCGACAGCACCTCCCGAGCGGGACCGGCTGCCCGGATGCGCCCATCGGGCCGCAGTGCGATCACGCCGTCGGCCGCCTGCAGCAGCACCCGGCTGTGGGTCACCACCAGTACCGTTCGCTCGGCGGAAAGTGCTTTGAGTGAACGGGCGAGCGCGATTTCTGCGTTCTGGTCGAGGTCCGCGGTCGGCTCGTCCAGCAGCAGGACCACCGGATCGCGCACCAGAACGCCAGCCAGTGCAAGACGGCGACGCTGACCTGCCGACAGGCGACTGCCAAACTCACCGATGGGTGCATCAAATCCCTCGGGCAGATCATGCACAAAATCAAGTGCCAGCGCGTGTTCGGCCGCGGTGCGCAGTGCCTCATCGGTCGCCTCGGGCCAGGCCATCAGCAGGTTCTCGCGAATGGTGCCTGCAAACGGCTGAATCACCTGCGGCAGGTAACCGATCCAGCGTGCGAGATCAAAGCGGGCAAACTGAGTCATGTCAGCCCCGTCGAGCAGTACGCGACCATCGGTTGGCGCATACAGACCACAGAGCAGTTTCAACAGGGTCGTCTTTCCGCTGCCGTTCGGGCCCACCAGGGCATGCAGTCCGCGCGGTCCAATCCGACCATTCAGATCCGTCAATGTGTCCTTCGGTTCTTCGTCATACCGAAAACCAAGTGACTCCAGGGTGAGCTCACCGCGAGGATTATCCAGCGGTAGGCCGCTGTGGTCGCGGTCGGGTACGACCCCAAAAATCTCCGACAACCGATCGCGGGCCTGACGAAACTGCGCGAATCCCCGCCACTGAGCGACCAGCATATTGAGCGGGCCGATTACCCGCAGACTGAGCATGTTGGCGGCGATCAACGCACCGAAGGTCATCTTTTGGTCGAGTATCGCCAGCGCGCCCACGCTCACCATCAGAACGGTGGCCGCCTGCGTCAGCGCGTGGCCGAGGTCGCGGTATCGATCGGTCGCCTGCGAACGAGCCAGGGAGTCGGTCATCGCCAACGCCTGGACCTCGCTCCAGCGCGATTCCATTTCAGCTTCTAAACCTTGTGATTTGATGCTTTGGCGCGCCATCCCGAACTCGGTCAGCCGCCCGTCGCGCTGCTGTAAGTGCTGTCGCTCTTCATTACCGCGCGCCTGCACCGTTCGCGACGACCACCACGTCAGCACGGCGAAGGCGATCAGAATGCACAACATCACCCAGGCCACCGGCAGCGCGATCACCAGAATCAACCCGAAAGCCAGCACTACAAACGGCAAATCCATTAATAGCAGTGCCATGGGACCCGCATAACGCAGCCGCACGTGCTCTAGATCCTGAAACAGGGACAACCAATAGGCCGTTGGATTCGATTCAAGCACCGCCAGCGGCAGCGACAGGATGTGCCGGATCAGTGCCCGGCCGCCTGCGGCATCGATCCGTACAGCCACCGACCTGAGCAAACGGGCACGGGCCTGTCTCAACAGAAAATCAAAACCAATTGCGAGCAGTACACCGGCGACCAGGGCCTGCAACGTGGAAATGCCGGCATGGATGATCACCCGATCATAGGCCTGCAGCACAAACACCGGTATCGCAAGACCCAGCAAGTTGACAAACAGAGAGATCGACAGCAGCCGGCGCCGCACCCCGGCATACAATGCAGGATCAAGCAGTTGGCTCAGCTGCGCCGCATCGTTGGTTGCCGTATTTTGATCTGGTTCAGCCATCAACAAGTGCTCCGAAAGCTATTGCCAGAACACCGCTGACTGATCAAGACTACCGAGCACCCGAAGCAGGCGATAGGCTGCCTCGATCGTAGAAATTTCAACGGCAGCAGCATCGCTTCGTGCATTGAACAGGCTGGTTTCGTTGGCAAGCACATCCAGCAGTGACCGTTCCCCCAGTTTTCTCTGCTTGTAGGCAAGTTCAAGAAAGCGATCGGTGAGCTCAGCCTGGTTGCGGAAGAACACGCTGTTGGTCTGATTGGCTTTGAGATCTGCAAATGCGTTGCGAGCCGCTTCGATCTGCTTAAGGCGGACGCTGGCCAGCTGTTTTTCGGCGCCAGTCACCCGCGATTCAGCCGCATACTGGGTGGCGCGGCGGCGGTTGCCATCGGCCAGGTTGTACGTCAACCGAACCATAATCAGTCGGTCTTCCTCGGTACCCGAGATACCAGCCACGTTGTGCTTGTTGCGGTATTCGCCGACGAGATCCAGCTTAGGAAATCGGTCCAGCCAGAGTACCCTGGCATCGAGCCGCATGACCTCGAGGTTGTGCTCGGCCAGTTTAATCTCGACATTGTGAGCCTCAACCTGATCCAGCACACCATTCAAATTGACCTGGACCACCTGCGGCGGAAATCCGGGCACAGGCTCGTGCGTCGACGGGAACTCATCGTACAGTGCGATAAAGCGGTTTTGCGCTAGTGACAGCTTATGCTCGGCTTGAACTAGACGGGCCTGGGCCCGCGCGAGCTGGGCGTTGGCCTGGAGCACATCAATACCTGCCGTGTAACCGCGATCGTACAGCACCGCCTCGATACCGGTCTGCGCTTTGATATTGGCTTCAGATTCCCGGGCAAAATCGAGCACGGCACGTGCACGCTTAAGATCCAGTAAGACCAGAAGGCCGTCGAGGATCAGCGACTGTCGGATATTGTGGGCGGTGAGCTCGGCAGTGTCGGCCCGGCGCCTGGCACTGTCGATACGGGTATCGGCCTGGCCGAAGTCGACGAGTTTCTGTTCCAACAGCACCTTACTCTGAGAGAAGTCGAGGTCGGTATCGGCCGTGTCGGGGTTATCGATCTCTTCGATCCCGCTCTTGAACTCCAGATCCAGCTGCGGCTGCCAGACACTGCGCGCGACATCGATCTCGTGTCGGGAGGCGGCCGCCTCAGATTCTGCGGCGAGCAGAGCGGCGTGGCGGGACAACAGCGTGTCAATGCGTGTGGACCCATCCGTGACGGTGGCCTCCCCGTCGGATTGGGTAGTGGAACTCTCTTTGGGCGTATCGGATGTGGTGGTTGCGCTGGCAAGCCTTACGCGCTGGCCGATGTGAATCAGGTCATCCTCTTCCAGGCTGTTGACCGCCATGAAATCCACGCAGCGCATCCCGAACCGTTCGGCAATTTCGCATGGGGTATCGCCGGCCTGGACCGTATAACCCCTCTGGGCAGACTGTGCCGGAGACACAGCCAGAACCAGGCCTAAAAAAGCCCAATAGGCCCACTTGCCGATGCGCTGGGGCATCTTCCTGAGTCCTCCTTTTTACTGGTGGCGGACCGACCATTGGACCGCTTCTAATCGTTTTTATTAAACAACCGAGCTAAGTATATGTTTAACTGTGGCTAAACTCCAAAACTAGACGACTGTAGCCTACCGGTATTCCGGCGGGATCGAATGACGAGATTGGGTACAGCAGGAATTTAGGGATAAATCAGGCTGCCGCGGCGAGTGATTCGGCCTGGGCGGCGATCTCAACGGTATCTGTGGCGGGATAAACGGAATAGTCGGTCGCGGGAGGTTTCAACCACAACTCATCAGACGACACCTCGGGCTCTGGGGTGCTATCACTGGTTTCAGTCACCACCAGTGTCTCAACAGAATCCTCTTCAACCGTCTCTGCAATGGCCACATCCACAGAATCCTCAATTGGGATATCACTCGCGGGCTCGACCACAAAGAATTCGGGTTCGGTCGCTTCAACCACGGCTTCCGTTCCACTGCTGATAATTCCGCCCAGGGTAAACGTGGTGGGTG
>Ga0208765_1000776_pt1 | contig 20650 bp, 21 predicted proteins | sample ETNtaG_2_FD_185783 | JGI IMG/M metagenome (GOLD analysis project Ga0208765, IMG submission 185783) | Marine microbial and viral communities from oxygen minimum zone, Eastern Pacific Ocean - ETNP201406SV203 (SPAdes) (version 2) | ecosystem: Environmental > Aquatic > Marine > Oceanic ...
AGACGTCGAAACCGGTCGAACTTGTCAATCAACCTCGATGTAGATGCACTCGCCGGGGCACTCCTCGGCCGACTCGATCGTGGCTTCCAACTGCCCTTCGGGGATTGGAGCAACCGCTTCGGCACCTGCCGGGTCGCTGAGGATCTTGTCGCCATCCTTGACATAGGCCAGTCCGTCGTCGAGAAGGGCGAAGACGTCGGGGGCGATCTCCTCGCAGAGGCCGTCACCGGTGCATAGGTCCTGGTCGATCCAGACCTTCATGGATGTCTAGTCCTCTCGTCAGGGACGGACGCTGTGCCCCAATTGGGTCAGCAATCGAGAATGAGCGACACAAGATCGGCTATCGAGACGAGGTGGAGTGTACTGATCTTCGTACGCTTGTCGCCGGATCGGGCTCAGGTCATCGGGCACAGGGCTGTGAGCGGTCCGGGGCTAGGGTCGGTACAGGAGGCAGGCGTGGCCGAACTCAGGGGAAGTGACGAGCCGGACGGGTCCGAAAACGCGGCCCCGTGTGACGGGCCAGTTCCGGACGGCCGGGACCAGGAGATGGCTGAATTGCGGCGACGCCTGGTCGACACCCCCCGTCAGATCAGTCGCCTCGAATCTGAAGTCCGAGACGCCAACCGCGAGTTAGCCCGAGCCAACGCCCGTAACCAGAAACTGAACACCACCCTGGAGTCGGCCCGGGAGCGGATCACCGTCCTACGCGACGAGGTGGAGAAACTTTCCCAACCTCCATCGGCATACGGCACCGTGGTACAGCTGAACGACGACGGAACGGCCGATGTCCATTCGGGTGGTCGCAAGATGCGAGTGGCCGTGCACCAGGAAGCAGCCGAGGGTCTCCACCCCGGCCAGGAGGTTGTCCTGAACGAGGCCATGAGCGTGGTAATGGCCCGACGGCATGAGGCCACCGGTGAGGTGGTGACGATCAAAGAGATCATGGCGGGCGGGCGGCGGGCCGTGATCGTCGGCCGAGGAGACGAAGAGCGCGTTGTGGAGTTGGCCGCCGACCTGGTCGGGATCGGCCTGCACAGTGGCGACATTGCGATGCTGGATCCGAAGGCAGGCCTACTTCTCGAACGTCTACCTCGCCCTGAAGTCCAGGATCTGGTGTTGGAGGAGATCCCAGACGTCACATACGAGGACGTGGGTGGCTTGGACCACCAGATCGAGCTAATCGTGGACGCAGTCGAACTGCCGTTCCTGCATCAGGATCTGTTCGCCGAGTACGACCTGCCAGCTCCCAAGGGGATCCTTCTCTACGGGCCGCCGGGCTGCGGTAAGACGCTCATCGCTAAGGCGGTCGCTAATTCGCTAGCCAACAAGGTTGCCGAGGTTTCGGGCGATGCAGAGGCTCGCAGTTATTTCTTGAACATCAAGGGTCCTGAATTGCTCAACAAGTATGTGGGGGAGACAGAGCGTCAGATCCGACTGGTATTCCAGCGAGCCAGAGAGAAGTCCGAACAGGGCTGGCCGGTCATTGTCTTCTTCGATGAGATGGAGTCCCTCTTCCGGACACGGGGTACAGGTATCAGCTCGGACATCGAATCCACGATCGTTCCCCAGTTGCTGGCCGAGATCGACGGAGTCGAGACGCTGCGAAATGTCATCGTGATTGGAGCCTCGAACCGGGAGGACTTGATCGACCCAGCCATCCTGCGCCCGGGCCGCCTCGACGTGAAGATCAAGATTGAACGACCGGACGCCACAGCAGCGGCACAGATTTTTGCCCGCTACCTGGTGGGTGACCTGCCGATCGACGAGGACTCAGTGGAGACCACAGGTGGAGGTGACCGGAATAAGGCGGCCCTGGCCATGATCGACGAGACGGTGTCTGAGATGTACTCGGCAGAAGAGCGCAACCGCTTTCTCGAGGTGACCTACCAAAACGGCGACAAGGAGATCCTTTACTTTCGGGACTTCGCCTCCGGAGCAATGGTCGAAAACATCGTCCGTCGTGGAAAGAAGCTGGCCATCAAGCGTCAACTGGCCGGTGGGAGACGCGGGATCCACGGAGATGATCTGGTCCAGGCGGTACGTCAGGAATTCGCCGAACACGAGGACCTTCCCAACACCACCAACCCGGACGACTGGGCGAAGATCTCAGGAAAGAAAGGCGAGCGAATTGTCTACGTCCGCACGCTGGTTTCCAGGAACGCCGACGAGTCTGGTGGGCGAGCGATCGAGGGCGTGGGAACCGGGCAGTACCTCTGAGTTGACTGGCCGGCGGTCCCGGCGACCTCGAGGGAAGCACCACTAGGGTCCGGCGATGGCCGTCCCCAAGACCCTAGGTATCGAGACCGAGTACGGCATTGTTCACCGGGGAGTCGCCGACCCGAACCCAATTAGCGCCTCGTCGCTGCTCATCAATGCCTACCTGAGTCGCCGAGCCGACCCGGGGAGCGGACCCGGAGCACCGCGAGTGGGGTGGGACTTCGTGGACGAGTCGCCGTCCGTGGATGTCCGCGGCTTTACACCCCTAGACGCCCTGGCACCCGAGATCGAAACCCATCTCGTAAACGCCGTCCTCACCAACGGTGCCCGTTACTACGTTGACCACGCCCACCCTGAACTTTCCACTCCAGAGTGCGCTGACGCCCTCACGGTGGTTCTCCAGGACCGGGCAGCGGAGATGATCCTGATCGAGTCCATGGAGGCGGCCAACGAGGTGCTTCCAGAGGGCGAGGAACTGGTTGTCTACAAGAACAATTCCGACGGCAAGGGGAACAGTTACGGGTGCCACGAGAACTATCTGATGGATCGGGCGACCCCGTTCGGCCGAATCGTTCAGCACGCCACTACCCACTTCGTGACCCGACAGGTATTTACCGGAGCGGGAAAGGTGGGCTGCGAATTGCCCTTCCGGGATCGAGGCGACGTTGTATATCAGGTGACCCAGCGGGCCGACTTCTTCGAGGAGGAGGTGGGCCTGGAAACCACCCTGAAACGACCCATCATCAACACTCGAGACGAACCTCACGCTGACCCGCTTCGGTACCGTCGGCTGCACGTCATCGTGGGTGATGCCAACTTGTGTGAGGTGGCCACCTTCCTAAAGGTGGGAACCACGGCGATCACCCTGGCCATGGTGGAGGACGATTTCCTGGACGGAACGGTGGCCCTCCAGGACCCCGTTCGGGCCATGCAGGCCGTGTCATGGGACACTGATTTGGCTGGCCTACTCACCCTGACCGACAACCGGACTGCAACCGCCCTCGAGCTTCAGTGGGGTCTACTTGAGGCAGCCCAGAAGTACCTCCGGGAGCGGGGAACCGATGCCGTGGGTGGTTCTGTGGCTGATGAAGTGGTGGAGCGCTGGGAGAACGTTCTAACCGGTCTGGAGTCGGATCCCCAGTCGCTGGTTGGTCAGGTGGATTGGATCACCAAGCGTCAGGTGATGGATGGCTTCCGGGAGCGCCACGGGCTGTCGACAGATGACCTCAAACTGGCCGCCCTGGATCTGCAGTACCACGACCTCCGGCCCGACCGGTCGCTTTTTGCCCGTATGGGAGCCGAGGTCCTGGTCGACGCCGACGAGGTGCGTTGGGCCATGGACAACCCCCCGGAAGACACGCGGGCCTACTTTCGAGGGCGATGCTTAAAACGGTGGCCGAACCGGATCGTGGCAGCCAACTGGGACTCGATGGTGTTCGATGTCGGCGGTGAGGCCCTCCGGCGGGTGCCGATGATGGAGCCCACACGTGGCACGGTGGACCATGTCGGTACGCTCCTCGACACCTGTGAGACAGTGGAGGAGCTGCTCGACCGTCTCACAGGTTGAGGCGCACGGAGGGTGCAGGAATGGCCGAACGAGAACAGCGACAACGGGAAAGTTCGAACCGTGAGGAGGACGCTGGCGCCGAGTCAGTAGCGCCTGCCTCTACCGAGCGAAGCGAGCGTCTGAAGGGGGAGTTGGACGATCTCCTGGACGAAATCGATGAAGTCCTGGAGACTAACGCCGAGGAGTTCGTGAAGAGCTACATCCAGAAGGGCGGCGAGTAAGCCGACCCGTCGGGCGGGTTAGCCTCCGGGCCGTGACGCTTCCCCTTTTCACCCCTGACGATGATCCGGGACCCAGCTTCGTCGGCCTGCTCGGCCGGCTCGGTGTGGGCACCCCGGACCTATCCGGCCGCATCGATCCAGCGTTGGTCACCCACGGGACCACGGTGGTTGCTGTCCGGTTTGTCGACGGCGTTGTTATGGCCGGCGACCGGCGGGCCACGTCGGGGAACTTCATCAGCCACCGGACAATCGAGAAAGTCTTCCCAGCCGATAGCTATTCGGGGGTGGCCATCTCGGGGGTGGCTGGCCTGGCCATGGAGATGGTGCGCCTGTTTCAACTTCAACTGGAGCACTACGAGAAGGTGGAGGGCAGCCCACTAAGCCTGGACGGCAAGGCGAACCAACTGAGCCAGATGCTAAGGAACCATATGCCGCTGGCTATGCAGGGACTTCCGATCGTGCCCATATTTGCAGGCTTCGACGAAAAGGCCGGAGGGGGTCGCCTATTTCAGTTCGACGGGACCGGCGGCCGCTACGAGGAACGCGATTATGCCGCCACCGGGTCGGGGAGCCTGCACGCCACCACGGTGATCAAGCTCCGGCACCATGACTCTCTCGATCTAGATGGGGCCGTGGACGTGGTCGTTGAGGCGCTCTTTCAGGCGGCGGACGAGGACAGCGCCACTGGTGGACCGGACCCGGTTCGGGGCATCTATCCGATCGTGGCCTCGATCACGGCCGACGGCTTCGAGCGCCTAGACGATCAGCGAGTGTCTGACCGGACAGCGGCCCTGTTGGAACGGCTCGGGGGGGCGTGATGAACCCGACGTCACCTAGGGGATCGGGGATTGTCCAATGACTATGCCTATGTACGTCTCGCCTGAGCAGTTGATGAAGGACAAAGCGGACTACGCCCGCAAGGGCATCGCCCGCGGTCGTGCGGCCATCGGGAGCATCTATGCCGATGGCGTGCTCCTGTGTGCCGAGAACCCGTCCAACACGCTGCGCAAGGTAAGCGAGATCTACGACCGGATCGGCTTCGTGGGTGTCGGCCGATACAACGAGTTCGACCAACTCCGAATTGCTGGAGTCCGACACGCTGACTTCAAGGGTTATGCCTTCAGCCGCGACGACGTGGACGCCCGCTCGTTGGCCAACCAGTACGCCCAGATCCTCGGCCACTACTTCACCCACGAGATGAAGCCCCTCGAGGTGGAGATGCTGGTGGCCGAGATGAGTGAGGAGGACGGGGGAGACCAGCTCTTCCATCTTCTGTACGACGGCACGGTTATGGACATGGCCTCGTTTGTGGTCATCGGGGGCGAGGCTGAGGCCATTCGGGAACGACTGGAGGAGACGTGGAACCAGGAGGCCGGCCTGGCCGACGCGGTAAAGGCTTCGGTGGGTGCGCTGGCCGGACCGGAGCGGACCCTGGTTGGAGACGACCTTGAGGTGGCGGTATTAGCGCGCCAGAGCAGCCGTCGGGCCTTTCGACGGGTGGAGGGCGACGAGCTGGACGCCCTCCTAGCGTGACTCCCGGTATTCCGACGACCTGAGGTCGGACGGTGCAACGCCGGATCTACGGGATTGAGAACGAGTACGGCATCACCTGCACGGTCGACGGTTCTCGTCGCCTCAGCCCGGATGAGGTGGCGCGGTATCTGTTCCGCCGGGTGGTCTCCTGGGGTCGGAGCTCCAACGTGTTCTTGGTCAACGGCGCCCGGCTGTACCTCGACGTTGGGTCGCATCCCGAGTACGCGACCCCGGAGTGCGCATCAGTCCACGACGCGGTGACCCACGACAAGGCAGGGGAACGGATCCTTGAACAGTTGGCGGGGAGTGCGGAAGAACGACTTCGAGAGGAAGGGATTGATGGCGACATCTTTCTCTTCAAGAACAACACCGACTCGGCCAACAATTCATACGGCTGCCACGAGAACTACCTGATCACCCGCCGGGATGACATGTCGGACCACGACGAGGTCCTAATTCCGTTTCTGGTGAGTCGCCAGATCTGGGCTGGAGCCGGGAAGATCTACGAGAACGCCCGGGGTGGTGCCGGGTTCAGCATTAGCCAACGAGCAGCTCACATATGGGAGGGAGTGTCGAGCGCCACTACCCGGTCGCGTCCCATCATCAACTCGCGTGACGAGCCCCACGCTGACGCCGAGCGCTATCGGCGACTGCACGTGATCGTGGGTGATTCAAACATGAGCGAGTACGCGGGGTTCCTGAAGGTTGGAGCGTGCGGACTGCTGCTCCGAATGCTGGAGGAGCCAAGTGTGGTGTTCCGGGATATGACCCTAGAGAACCCGATCCGGGCCATCCGGGAGATAAGCAACGACCTCACCTGTCGCCGAACGGTGAGATTGGCTAGTGGGCGTGAGGTGAGCCCTTTGGATATCCAGCGAGAGTTTCTGGACCGGGCGGTCCGTTTCGCTGAACGGCGTGAGATGTCGCCCGAAGAGGACCAAGTCCTGGCCATGTGGCGACACTGTCTAGAAGGGATCGAACGGGACCCTCTCGAGTTGCGCCGTGAATGCGATTGGGTGGCTAAGTACCACTTGGTGGAGGCCTACCGGGAACGCCACGGGCTTGTCCTGTCTGACCCTCGGGTCCTCCTCTTGGACTTGCAGTACCACGACGTTGACCGGCGGCGGGGGCTCTTTTATCGCATGCAGGATCGCGGGCTGCTGGAACGGGTGACCACGGACCGGGAGATCGCCACAGCCGTGGAGGAAGCTCCTACCGATACCCGGGCCCGGCTCCGGGGGGAGTTCATCCGCCGAGCTAAGGAGCGGCGGCGAGACTTCACGGTTGACTGGGTTCACCTGAAGTTGAACGACCAGGCTCAGCGGACCGTTCTATGTAAAGACCCGTTCCGGTCTGAGGACGAACGCGTCCAGAAGTTGATCGACTCCCTCTGATCACCCCGCCCGGGCCGCAGGACACTCGGGGCGGTGGAACGGGCAGACATAGGGTGGGGTGGTGGCCGAAATGATGAAACTGGAAAGGCTCCTGGACCTGGTGGCCTTACTGTTGGAGACAGAACGTCCCCTGAGCCGACACGAGATTAGGAACCAGCTCCCACCCGGCGCTTACGCCGATGACGAGGTGGCCTTCCGCCGGACCTTTGAACGCGACAAGGACGAGCTCCGAGATATGGGCCTTCCCATCTCGGTTGAGACGGTTCCGGGCACCGACCCGCCGTTGGACGGCTACAGGATCCGTCGCTCCGAATTCGAGGCAGACCTTCCGATTCTGGACGCCGAGGAGATGGCGAGTCTGGCGCTGGCCTCGGCCCTGGTCCGCTTCGACGCGGCGCGCCCTGACGTCCCGATTTGGCTGCTTGGTGGAAGTCCGTCGGGCGATGGCCGGGACCCCCCCGCTCCCGTAGCCGAGGTGGCGGATGGGCCATTGGTCCGGGAATTGATGGGAGCCGTTATGGACGGTCGGGTGGTTTCGTTCGATTATCGCGGGGAGCGCCGGACGGTCGAACCCCATCGTTTGGTCTTTACCCGGGGACACTGGCATCTATCCGGCCTGGACCGCGGTCGGGGTGCTGGACGGCAGTATCGGTGTGACCGCTTCGAGGGTCCACTTTCCGTCAGCAACGAGCCGATCACTGTTCCGGCTGCACCCATTGAGGTACGGGAGGACCATGCCTGGCAGTTTGGAGACGGCGATGAAATCGCGGTGGATCTCCTAGTCGACAAGCGACACGTTTCGTGGTTGACCAGCTTCCTCCGCGGCGCCGAAGTCATCGAGGAGTGCGATGACGGTTCGGTGCTGGTGCGTGAGATGGTCCGGGACGCCGCGGCCTTCCGATCCTTCGTCCTGACCTTTCTGGACGGTGCCGAGATCGTGGCCCCGACGTGGCTCCGCGACGAGATGGTGGATTGGCTGGAGGCACTGATATGAGCGGGCTCAGCGCTGCCCAACGGGTTCAGCGACTCCTCGCTCTGATCCCATGGTTGCGGGAGCACCGTCCGGGTGGCGCCACTATCGCTGAGGTTTCGGACCGGTTCGATTACCCAACCGCCGACCTGGTCTCTGATCTAACCGACGTTGTCAACTTCATCTCGGCGGACAGATACCAACTCTTCTTGAGTTTCGACGTGCTCGTGACCGAGGATTGGATTCGAATCGATCGAGACGCCCTGCTGAACAGACCCATGAAGATGGGGAGTGCAGACGTGGCAGCCTTGATGGCAGCGGGACGGGCTGCCGCCATGCTGTTGGGTGATGACCGATTAGGTCCGCTGGAACGGGCCGTGGCCAAACTTGTCGGCACGGAGACCGCCGAGGCCCCAACAGTGGAGCTCCGCCTGACTTCCGGCGGGGAGAAAGTCCTAACCCTCCTGCGGGAGGCCATCCGATCGGGCCGGTGCGTGGAGCTGGACTACTACTCCTACAACCGTGACGAGGAGTCGAGGCGAGTAGTAGAGCCTCACCGGTGTGTCTATGACAGATTTTGGTACTTGACCGCCTATTGCAGGTCGGTGGGAGCTGGACGGGTGTTCCGTCTGGATCGCGTGCGCGACGCCACGCTGACCGATCTGCCATTCACCCCAGCGGAGGAGGCGAATGAAGCAATGGAAGGCATTCCCATAGACGGGAGCGTCCCCGAGGTAGTTCTCGAACTGGATTCGGAGGTGCATTGGGTGGTCGACCAGTACCCACACAGCGCTCTGGATCGCCTGGACGATGGCCGAGTCCGAGTCACCTTGCCAGTGACGGCAGACCGGTGGCTGGAACGTCTCCTGCTCCGCCTAGGTCCGTCGGGCCGGATCGTCTCGGCGCCCGAGGGCCTGGGGGAGGATCTACGGGCCGCCGCTGCAACTCGCGTTCTGTCCCGCTATCGGTAGCGGTGCGCCACCGACCAGCACGGTCTGACGGGTAGGTTCGGTCCGTGCCCGATCAGACACCCGATTTGCCCCGGTCGACCACTGGGTCGGGAGATGAGACGTGGGCTGATGATGTTCTCGCCCGGGCCCGGGCCCGGACGGCGGCCGAGGAGAATGCTGACCCAGAGATGCCAGGATCGCCGCCTAAGGAGGCGAGTGACGGGACATCATCAACATCGTTACCAGAGCCTTCGACCGCCACCTCTAGAGACCCGGGCATCGTGACCCGGGAAGACCTGACAGGCGGACCGACGAGCCAGGTCGAGGCGATCGACGGGACCTTCGTCGTCCCCGATGTAGCCGTTGCCCCCTGGCCACCCAGCGAACTTGCCGATCATCCGGCGCCGGCACCCGGTCCCGAGGTCGATCTGGGAATACCCGGGACGATCCGTTCGGCCCGCCGGACCATCCTGGAATGGGGGGTGGTGCTGATCGGGGCCCTGGCCCTGGCCCTGATCGTTCGTGCCTTCCTCTTCCAGGCCTTTTACATCCCAAGCCCCTCCATGGAACCGACCCTGTCCTCGGGGGATCGAATCCTGGTCAACAAGGTGAGTTACCGACTCCACGACGTGAACCGCGGGGACTTGGTGGTGTTTCACCCGCGGCCGGAGTCTGGAGTAGGCGCTGATGACCTGATCAAACGGGTCATTGCACTCCCCGGTGAAACGGTCACCATAGATGGAGGACGGGTGCTTATCGACGGTGGTCTCCTGATCGAGCCATACCTCCCAGTCCCTGACGGGACGGCGGCCTTCGGAATGGTGCCGTGGTGTGCGGACGAGACCAGCGCCGCGTGCAGGGTTCCCGACGGTCACGTTTTCGTAATGGGGGACAACCGGGGCAACTCCCGGGACAGTCGCTACTTCGGTCCGGTGCCCGTGGATTCGATCGTGGGACGAGCGTTCGTGCGAGTTTGGCCGCTGGGAGGCTTAGACCGGCTCTGACCTACAGCGGTCAGGGGCCGCTGCGAAGGCGCTCCGCCCCGTCTACCAGGCGATCGACGTGATCGCCGAAGATCCCGTCGAGGCGCAACCGGAGAAGTCGGTCGATCTGGCGCGGGTGCTGGGCGTCCCAGCCCAGGCATCGGACGCCGAACCTACGAAAGAGAGACACCAGGCCCCCGCTCCAGTCCGGCTCGGGGAGGTTGACGGCGTCTATTCCGGCGTCCGCCAGATCGGCGGCCCACCGTTCCAACCCCCCAGAGATGCGCTCGAGGCGGGTCGAGTGGACGAGGACGACCTCCGAATCCAGATCACGCCACCGAGCCAAGAGCTCTGGATCCGGATGGCAGAGCCAAAGCTGGTGGAGGGCTTCGTGATCGGAGGCCACGCGGAGGACGTCGGACACAGCCTTCGACTCCTTGATGTCCAACGAAAGGGGGATTCGGGATCCCACCCTGGCGTAGAGGTCAGCCAACGTCGGAACCGCTGGCGGCAGGTCCTGAAGATCGAGGTTAGGAATGGCCCGGCGACGGAACCTCCGGCCGATCCGCTCGTCGTGGTGAAGGACTGGAACCCCGTCCGCCGTGCACCAGACATCACTCTCTAACCCGGTGGCACCCAACCGGAGTGCCAACAAGAAGGCTTCAAGAGTGTTCTCCGGGGCGTGGGCGCGACCTCCCCGGTGTGCAAACAGGAGGGGAGCGGTAGACGGCAGATTAGGCACCCGGCCATCATGCCGGTCAGGCCAGCCGGACGCCGACACCACGACGCCTAGGCTCGAGACAATGGAAGAGTGCCTTCTGCTTTGCGCTGGGGTCCTGGTGGTCGCCGTGACGGCCCTGGCTGTCGTGACGGCTCGCTTGGGCCGCGAGTTGGAGTCCACCGTGTATTCCCTGCACAGGTTCGGGCGACTCGCTGTGGTGGTGGCTGATCTGTCCCGGTCGACTCGCAGCTTGGGGGTAGACACCGCTCGGCTAGGACGTCGGTAGGTTCACTCCATGGGAAACCTCGGGGGTGGCGAACTTCTAATCATCCTGCTGCTGGGCCTCGTGGTACTTGGTCCGAGCAGGCTGGCGGTGGTAGCCCGGCAGTTTGGTCGGGTGGCTCGGGAAGTTCGGCGAGTCGCCACTGGATTCCAGGAGGAAGTCCGGGACCTGGTGGAGGACCCGTCCCTTGAAGCCATAGCCCGTGAGCGGGGACATCGCCTGACCGGACCTACGTCGCCTGAGTCGGCCGACGGTGATGCGGAGGAGGCTGGTGGCTGACACCGAAGAGCGGATGACCCTCATGGGTCACCTCGAGGAGCTCCGCAATCGCCTGATCCGCTCGACACTGGCTGTTCTGGTCGGGGCAATCGTCGCGTGGGTGTTCTACCCGCAGATCCTGGACCTCCTCTTGGAGCCCTACTGCCGTATCCGGGGCGAGTCGGTCGGAGACGGCGCTTTCGGTACGGGGTGCGAGTTGCTGGTCACCGACCCGCTGGAACCATTCGGAGTACGGATGATGGTGGCCGGCTACGGAGGGATCGCTATCGCTATGCCGGTTCTGCTATGGCAGGCCTGGCGCTTTGTGGCGCCCGGCCTACACGCCCGGGAACGACGGTGGGCCGTTCTGTTCGTTGGTTTAGGCGTTCTTCTATTCGTAGCCGGCTGTGGCCTCGCCTACTGGAGTATTCCGCGGGCCTTGGATTTTCTCGTCGGAATCGGTGGGCCGGATCTGGTCAGCGTTTTTTCGCCCGCCCGATACCTGGGATTCGTCGTGAAGATGACCTTGGCCTTCGGAATCGGTTTCCAGTTTCCGCTCCTCCTAATCCTCCTGCAGGTCCTCGGCATCTTGACCCCGGGATCGTTGCGAAGGGTTCGGCGGTACGCCATTGTCGGAATCGTTGCCGTGGTGGCCGTTCTGACACCCAGTGGCGACCCGTTCACCCTGTTGCTGTTGTCCGTCCCCATGGTTGCCTTCTACGAGTTGGCGATCCTGGTAGGAGCGCTAAGAGCCCGTCGCCGCCGACGTGCCGGGTCCGAGTGACCGACGGGCGCCCCTTCGAGCTGGACCGCTTCCAGGTGGAGGCAATGGCCGCCGTGGATGCCGGGTGTTCGGTTCTGGTATCGGCCCCCACCTCCAGTGGCAAGACTGTGGTGGCGGAACATGCCATCGACTCGGCGCTGGCTGCTGGACTCCGGGCTTTCTACACGGCACCCATCAAGGCCCTCTCCAACCAGAAGTTCCGTGACCTGGGGGAACGACTAGGTCACGGAACGGTCGGCCTGATGACCGGAGACCAGGTCATCAACCCTGAGGCACCAGTGGTGGTAATGACCACTGAGGTCCTCCGGAACATGCTCTATGCGAACTCCCCAGCCACCAAGGGGCTCGGATGGGTAGTCCTAGATGAGGTGCACTTCCTGGAGGACCCTTACCGCGGCGCCGTTTGGGAAGAGGTAGTCCTCAATTTGGCCGCGAGCGTAGGGGTCGTGGCGCTCTCCGCGACGGTGTCTAACGCGGAGGAGCTAGGGGACTGGCTCACTGCCGTTCGCGGGCCGACGGCGGTGGTGCATGAGGACCGTCGACCAGTTCGCCTGAAGTCCCACTATCTGGTGGCCGAGCGGAGCCGTCCGCGACGAGTACACCTACTGTCCATCCGACGCGGCAAGCGGCCCAACCCTGATGGGCAGCGGTTCGACGTGAAGGGTCAGACCCGCCACGGGCGGGGAGGGGGCCGGCGGAGTTGGGCCTCGCCTCGTCGGGACGAGGTTCTTGGCGAACTGTCCCGCCACGACATGCTCCCAGCTATCCACTTCATCTTCAGTCGGGCGGGGTGCGACGAGGCCCGCGACGTCATGATCCGTGATGGGGTCAAGTTGAATAACGCCGTCGAGGAACTCGCTGTTGATGCCCTAGTGGACGACCGGCTGACCGACCTGCCTGAGGCGGACCTAGCAGCCCTCGGCGTGGCGGCTTGGCGTGAGGGCCTCCGGCGAGGGGTGGCGGCCCACCATGCCGGACTGGTGCCGGCATTCAAGGAGGTGACGGAGGAGCTGTTTGCTGCCGGCCTCCTGAAGATCGTTTACGCCACAGAAACGCTCGCTCTCGGAGTGAACCTCCCGGCCCGGGCGGTGGTTATCGACCGCCTAACCAAGTTCAACGGCCAGACCCATCAGGTCCTGACGCCGGGACAGTTCACTCAGCTAACTGGCAGGGCTGGGCGCCGCGGCCTAGACGACGAAGGTCATGCCCTGGTCTGCTGGTCGCCCTTCGTTTCCTTCAATCGAGTAGCAGGTCTGGCGGGCAGCCGCGATTTCGTCCTCCGGTCGGCTTTTCGGCCGACCTACAACATGGTGGCAAATCTTGTTCTGGGTAGAACCCGGACCGAAGCTGCTGATCTTCTGTCGCGGTCATTCGCTCAGTTTCAACTCGATCGGCAGGGTGCCGCTATTCATCAGGCCGCGGAAAAGAGAAGACCACCGCCAAGGAAGCGAGACTCCCGACCAGCGACTACCAGTCTCTCGAAACGGATGGAGGCCGCTCTGCGTGTCCTGGAGGCCAGGGGGATGGCTGATGGATGGTCCCTAGAAGACCGAGGTCTTCCGCTGGCCGCTATCCACAACGAGGCCGATCTCTTGATAGCTGAAGCTCTGGACTCTGGGCTCCTGGAAGGCCTAGACCCGGGAATGCTGTCGGCCGTGGTGTCCTGTCTGTCCTACCGGAAGCGTGGGCCCGGCGAACCATCGTCAGTTGAACTAGCTGGAGCCTTTCCGGAACGGTTCAATGGACTATGCACCCTTGCTGCCGGAGTGGCGTCTGCCGAACGAGAGGAGGGTTTAGAGCCGAGCGAACCCCCGGATCCGGGCTTTGCCCACGTGATCTATGCCTGGGCAAACGGAGAAGAACTGGCGGAAGTCCTGAACGGTGCCCTGACCGGGGGTGAGTTCGTTCGAAACGTTCGCCTCGTTACTGACCTGATGAGGCAACTGACCAAGGTAGCCCCACCTCTTCTGGCAGCGACGGCCGAGGAGGCAGGTCGGTGCCTGGACCGGGGAGTAGTGGCACTCGCTATAGGTCGGCCGGACAGTGGCGACGAGATGAACGGATCATGAACGTAGAACGGGGGCGTGATTGGGGAAGGCCGGGACCAGTACCCAACGACGCTGTGGTGGTCGAATCGGACGCAGAAGCCAGCGATCTGGTGACCGCGGCCCGCCGGGGTGGTCGAGACCTGCCAGTGATTGTGTTGGCCGGGGGGGACCTGTGCCGCACGCTCGGAGGGAGGGGAGTGGCGCTACCCGGCGGTTCAGGCACGAGACTCACGGTGGACCTCGGAGCGGCCCTCCTGGACGGCAAGATTCACTGGTTCTGCGCCCACCTGGTGGCCCGACCAGAGTTTCGTCCGGGGCGCTGGTGGGTGGCGGCTAATGCTGCTCACCGTGGCCGCTGGAATCTGGCACCGAGAGCGCACCCGGGAGACGGTCTTCTGGACATCCTGGACGTCAACCTGAGCGGCCTCTCATGGGCGTCCGCCTGGCGTCGACTACCCAGCGGAGATCACGTACCGCACCCGGGGATTAGGTACAACCGGACATCTTCTATCCAGCACTCCTTTAACCGGTTGACTCCTGTTCGGCTCGACGGCCAATCGATTGGCCGGTTTCGGGACATCAGTGTGAGAGTGGAGGCCGAGGCTCTTCAGGTGGTGGTCTGATCGGTTCCGAGAGTTGCGTGGGTGGATTGGGTTGCCAGCCCGATCGGGATTGGCCATGAGTGGGGTGGTTACGCTCAGGTGATGGACCCTTCTGACCGCCAGACTCCCACCGCAGACGTTGTCGCCGAGGCCCGGCAGAGGGTCTGCGACCGTGTCGACGAGTTGGCCGATGTGCTCGTGGCCACCTCGCACGCCATTCACGCCGAACCGGAACTGAATTTCGAGGAACATGTCGCTCATGGCTTACTGACCGACGTCTTGGCCGAGCAGGGCCTGCCGGTGGTGCGTGGCGCTTACGGCCTCGATACCGCCTTTGAGGCTGATGCCGGGACTGAGGGACCTCGGTTGGCGGTGTTGTGTGAATACGACGCATTGCCCGGTATCGGGCACGCCTGCGGGCACAACGTGATCGCCACGGCTGGCCTGGGTGCCGGCCTCGCAGCGGCAGCGGTGGTGGACGACATGGGAGGCCGGGTTCGGATCCTCGGCACGCCGGCCGAGGAGGGTGGCGGTGGCAAGGTCATCATGGCGGACCGCGGTGCCTTTGAGGACGTGGAGGCGGCGATGATGGTTCACCCCGCCGACGCCGACCTGGAGAACATCACCAGCTTGGCAATTCAGCAGGCACAGGTCGTCTACGAGGGTCGGGCAGCCCACGCTGCGGCGGCGCCCGAACAGGGGCTGAACGCCTTGGACGCGATGGTCCTGGGCTATGTGAACGTGGCTGCCTTGCGGCAACACATTGCCCCTACCGAACGGATCCACGGGATCTTCAACGAGTGCGGCGACAAGGCGAACATCGTCCCTCGGCGGACCACTGCGACTTGGTACGTCCGATCCCCGAATCGAGCGGGTGTAAGGGCTCTGAAGGAACGTTTGACGGCTTGCCTGGAGTCGGGTGCGGCGGCGGCTGGGTGCAAGGTCCAGGTTGAGTGGAACCCTGTGACCTACGACGAGGTGGTCGACAACCGAGTTCTTTTGGATCGCTACGTGGCCAACGCCGCCCTGTTCGGTCGAGACGTCCAGCCCACGATCACCCACCAGGTGGTGGGGAGTACCGACATGGGCAACGTGAGTTATCTGGTGCCGGGCATCCATCCCATGATCAAGGTGGCGCCCCACGGCACAGCCATCCACACTGAGGACTTCGCCCGTTACGCGGCCCTCGAGGAGGCGGATCGGGCTGTCGTGGAGGGTGCCAAGGCAATGGCGTTGACCATGGTGGACTGCTGGGCCGATCCGGCTGTCCTGGACGCCGCCCGTACGGAGTTCATCGCCATAGAGACCTGATAGGTGATTCGGGTGTCCGCGCTGGTGGACGGCCCGCGACATAGGTTCGGCCCTCGTGACGACGTACCCCTCAGAGGATTTCAGCACCGCCGAGGCTGATGTCCTCCGCCGCTATTTCACGAACCTGGACCAGCCGGTCTTCGCTCTGGTCAACCTGCCCGAGGTGGTGAAAGGTGCTCTTTTCGCCCGGTATTCCCGGTCCGACAAGAGTCTTCGGCGACTGTTCCTGGAGGAATTCGTCGGGGAACTGGATGTCTCTGGCGACGAGAGCATCGACGCCACGGTCGGACTTCGCCGGGCCGAAGAACTCTACGACAAGGTCTTCTTCGAATACGGCGACGACAGCGTGGCCCAGTTAGGAGGCGTGCACCTGGCCTGTGAACAGGCCTCCAACATCCTCACCAAGATCCTCGAATGGGGCCGCCTTATGGCCTATCTCGAGCAGTCCACTCGATACATCGCGTACGACTCTCGGCTCGGAGGACGGTTTCGCTACTACCGGGACCCGGAAGTCCTGTCCTCGGCGCTGGGAGCCCGATACATCTCGGATATGGACCGTCTGTTCGAGGTCTACGCCGACCTGGTCCGAGACATGACTGACCATTTCCGCAGCCGAGTGCCGAAGTCGGAAGGCGACTCCGACTTCGTCTACCGTCAGGCTGTAGCCGCCAAGGCATTCGACGCGGTCCGCGGCGTGCTTCCAGCGGCCTCGCTGTCAAACGTAGGGATCTACGGAACCGGACAGGCTTACGAAGCCCTCCTGGTCCGGATGCGGGCCCACCCTCTACCCGAAGCTCGCAGTTACGCCGAGATGATCCTCAGTGAACTACGCAAGGTGATCCCGTCCTTCCTCAAGCGGGTGGACCTGCCAGACCGAGGGGAGGAGGCAGGCCGCTACGGAGCGGACATCCGAGAGCGCTTGGAGGACTTGGCTGAGGGCCTGTTCGCCGATGGCGACCCGGTGGCCGGCTCCCCGGTCGTGGATCTCACTGACTTTGACCCGGATGGCGAAGTGAAACTGGTAGCCGCCGCCCTCTACCCAGTTACCAATCGGTCCGACCGGGAGGTGGAGGCCAAAGTTCGGGGGATGAGCGTCGAGGAGCGCCTATCAGTGCTTCGGGCCTTTGTGGGAGACCGGAAAAACCGCCGTCACCGCCCGGGGCGGGCCCTAGAGCGCCCAACGTACCGATTCGACATTCTTTCCGACTATGGCGCCTTCCGGGATCTGCAGCGACACAGGATGCTGACCCTGGACTGGCAGCGCCTCTGCTGTGATCACGGTTTCGTCCGCCCGCCGGAGGTGGACGAGGCTGGCGTAGGAGCCCGATTCGACGCCGCTATGGAGCGGTCCCACGACCTACACGAAGCCCTCCGGGAACCCTTCCCGGAGCAGGCGCCATACGCCGTCTCGCTGGCTTACCGAGTCCGCTACCTGATGCACATGAACGCCCGTGAAGCCATGCACGTCCTAGAACTTCGCTCCACTCCACAGGGCCATCCTGCCTACCGACAGATCGCCCAGCAGATGCATCGACTCATTGCTGACGAAGCCGGCCACCACGCCGTCGCCGAGATGATGTCGTACGTGGATCACACCACCGAGCCGGAACTTGAACGGCTGGAAGCCGAACGCCGAGCCGAAAAGAAGCGACTGGCACACGGGAGCGCCTGACTGCGACGCCAAGTGGCATGAAAGGGCCGGGAAGGTGTCTATGATCCCGCCGCGGCCTTCCGAGCGACCGCATCTGAGGATCTGATGAGCGACGACCCAACTGACGACCTGCCCGATGAGGAATTTGCGGACGAACCCGCGGATGACGACATCCAAGACGGAGAACCCGAGGATGCGGAACTAGAGGACGGGGAATTCGAAGAACCGTTCGACGAAGCTGAAGTCGACAAGGCCGAAGACGAGGCCGAAGACGAGGCTGAAGACGAGGCCGGCGCTCGTCCCGCCGACACCACTGGGGACGAGGAAGAGGACGAGCCCGACCCGGACGAAGTAGAAGCAGACCTCGACGCCATCCTGAAGGACCGGATCGCCGCCAGCGACGACGAAGAAGAAGACGAAGAAGAAGACGAAGGAGCGCTTTCGAAGGCCCCCTCTCCGACAGGTCTGGTCGAACGGCAGGAAACGGAAATGCACTGCCCTCACTGCTTCCTGCTCATCCAGGCCAAGACAGTGGCCGAGACGGGCGAGTGTGGTCATTGCGGTGGCCCAATCTCCTAAGAGGAGGCCAACGCTATGGAGGAGTCCGCTCGCCCGGCCGTACCCTCCGACCTAGAAGCTCTTTCCTCTCTGGCCGTGGCAGCCCGGAGCGAGCTGCAGCACAAGAAAGGCGGGGATGTAGCGGATCGGTTGGATCCACACCGTGACGACCCCAGCGCCCGAATGGCCTCAGCCCTCGAGGATCCCGGGACGGTAGTACTGGTCGGCGCGTTAGATGAGGCGGTAGTCGGGTACGGCCTCATGGAGATCGGAACGGCACCGGACGGAACCGTTCACGCCGTAGTGGAAGAGGTCTACGTTGACCCGCCAGCCCGGTCGGTGGGAGTTGGGGAGGCGTTACTGGACGGCCTGCTTGCTGTGGCTCGAGAGCGTGGGGCTCTGGCCATCCAGTCGGTGGCTCTTCCAGGGGACCGGGCAACGAAAAACTTTTTTGAAACCCACGGGATGGTGGCGCGGGCGATCATGGTGCACCGCTGGCTCGACGGCCGGTGAGCGTCGGGCGACCGGAACTTTGCGTTGGAGCGGTGGCCCTGGATGGCGACCGCATACTCCTCATTCGACGGGGTACTGACCCCGGGAAGGGCCAGTGGTCACTCCCCGGCGGACGTGTGGAAGCGGGAGAAACCATGGTGGCAGCGGTGGTCCGAGAGTTTCGGGAGGAAACTGGCCTAGCGGCGGTTTGCGGCCCGGTGATTGGCTGGGTGGAGCAGATGTCGACCGAGCACCATGTCGTGATTGTTGACTTCGCGGTGACCGTCTTGGACGACGGCCCCCCTGTGCCCGGCTCAGATGCCGACGAAGCGGTGTGGTTTACCCCGTCGGAAGTAGGCGCTCTGGACCTAGTCGATGGTCTTGGGGCATTTTTTGCCGAATACGACCTCGTCCCAGAACACCTTCTCCCGCTAGTCGACTGACCCTTTCCGGCGTGGGCTAGCCGCTCAACGGCCGGCCCATTTGGGTGGGCGTTTCTCGATGAAGGCACGGGGGCCCTCCTGGAAGTCCTCCGATTGGAAGACAACACGCGACTCACGGGCACTCACCTCGAAGCCCTCATCGTCGGCGAGGAACTGGGCTGCCAGAAAGATCCGGCGAGAGGCCCTAACGGCGATGGGAGCGTTGGCGTTGACTTCGTCGGCCAGGGCGCAAGCGGCCTCCAGGGCGCCGCCGGCGTCCACAAGCCTGTTGACCAGACCGAGTTGATAGGCACGGTCGGCGGGAAGGGCTCCCGCGGTGAGAATCAGTTCCATGGCGATATTCCGGGGAAGTGCTCGCGGTAGTCGGAAGAGCCCTCCTGCGTTGGCCACGAGCGAACTTCGGACCTCAGGGAGCCCGAAACGTGCCTCAGCTCCGGCAACCACCAGGTCGCACGACAGGACAATCTCGGTACCGCCGGCCAGGGCCGGGCCCTCTACGGCGGCGATCAGAGGCTTTGAGCGTTCTCTTTGGACGATTCCTGCGAAGCCGCCTCGTTCCGTGGAAAGCCCGGCTGCTCCGGAGGCCACTGCCTTGAGGTCGGCTCCAGCACAAAAGGCCGGTCCGTTGCCGGCGAGGATGCCGATCCAGGCCTCGTTGTCCTCCTCGAAGCGGTCGATGGCTGCTTCGATGGAGTCGGCCATCTCTTGGTTGATGGCGTTGCGGGCTTCGGGGCGGTTCAGGGTAAGGACGGCTACCCGGCCCAAGGTGTCGTAGGTGACAGGCATGGAGCGACCCTATCCAGTGGCCCGTCAGGCCTCTGGATCGGCGTTCAAGCTCGGGGCCGGCTGCGTCGCCCTCGTCGTGGTGGAGCGGGTTCGATGCCGAACGACGCGGCGATAGATGGCACGCCCATCGAGACCCGTTTCACGACGTCTAGGAGCTGTTCGGTGGGCTCCTCCGGTAATCCAGCCGGGGTGACCCGCTGATGGACGGGAGAGAGGGCCACGGCATCAAGCACGGTGGCCCATCGGTCTTGCCCGGTATCACTGGTCAGGCTGGCTTCAGCAGCGGCAGCCAAGCGGTCGAGAATCGGACTGGGTAGGGGAGATCCAGCCTTCGGAGGCCTGGAGCTGAGTCTGAGGGCACGTACGACGCGGTCTTCGTCCAGGGCAGAGGTGACCTCGCCGATCCACGCTGTGTGTTCGCGATCGACACGTGCTGTGAGGGCATCTCTTAGACGATCTGCCAGCTCGCGGTCTTCGGAACCACGAGCCGCAGTCTCGGCGGCCACCACAACGGATCGGATATCGCGCAGGTCGACGTCATCGACCCCGGCGAGGGCGGATTCGGCTCGGTCACGCCAATCGGCGGTTCGGAGATTCGGGTGGATTCGTTCAGCCAACTTGAGGAGCAGTTCGGCGGGAATCCCCGGCTCATTGACGGCCTCTGCGGCAGCGTTCTGTGTCTCGATAGCCGAACGCACGCCAGGCACGCCGTCCCGGACAAGGATCCGTGCAAGCGATTGCTGGTCCTCAGGTAGGGCGGCAATGGCGGCTTTCCGGTGTGTTCGCTTCGGACGTAGGCGGCGGGCGCGAGGCTTGGCCTCGGCGTCGGGTCGAGCTTGAGAGCGTCGACCCGGACGGCTCCGACGGCCAGCACCCTT
>Ga0208765_1000778_pt1 | contig 20628 bp, 20 predicted proteins | sample ETNtaG_2_FD_185783 | JGI IMG/M metagenome (GOLD analysis project Ga0208765, IMG submission 185783) | Marine microbial and viral communities from oxygen minimum zone, Eastern Pacific Ocean - ETNP201406SV203 (SPAdes) (version 2) | ecosystem: Environmental > Aquatic > Marine > Oceanic ...
CACGTAGACGGTCGTTGGAAACCACCCACGGATGCACCGAGTACGGGAAGACCCCGGGGGGTGCCGGCGAGAGGCCGGTAGCAAACAGCACCCGGCCCACCAGTACAGCCAGGCGGCCCGGAAGGCGCAGGCGCGGACCCGGCCCTCCTAGCTCGGCCATCACGTCGACGCCGATCCACCCGTCGGGTGCCACGTTCAGTGGGCCATTGTGACGGGCCTCTACCGCGCACACTGCGGCATCAGCCAGGTCGTCGCTGTGCAGAAACTGACCGAGGGGTTCTCCCTCGTCACTACGAATCGACGCTGCGGCCCCCACTACGCTGGCCAGGCCTCCGGGGCGCTCCTCGGCCACCGTCACCGCCGGTCGTAGCACGGTCAGGATCCGCGAACCCGACGAACCGGCCCTGGCACCTCCTCCACCCCCGTCAGCCCACGCGGTGGCCATCTCCTCGAGACGAGCCCGGTGCACGGCAAACAGGAAGTCGGGACACGGCCGCACCGGCGCGGCCTCAGTCAGCGGCACCGGGTTGTCCGGCCAGGCGCCGTAGACCATGGCCGAGGACCTCACCACGAGGTGCTCGACCCCCACGTCAGCCGCCGCAGCCAAGAGGCGCTCCATGACGGCCAACCGGTTGTGGCCGGTGTTGGCACCCAGGTCACCCGCCGTCACGCCGGACGCCAGGTGAACGACAGTGTCGGCATCGGCCAGGAGATTACGTAAGTCGGCCACCGCCAGGTCCACTACCCGGATCTCCACGCCGGGAGCGGGCGGAACGCTGGAGCGACGGTCCAACCCCAGGACGTCGTGCCCGGCAGCGGCCAAGCGGGCGCAGACCCGGCGCCCGACGGCGCCGGTGGAGCCCGTGACAACGATCCTCACCGGAGACCTCCGGAGGCCCGACTGCCGGACCCCTCCAGACCCGCTGGCTGAACTCCTACCCACAGGAAATGCGCTGACTCCATCGCCATAGAGTGCCCGTATGAGCGCCGAGGATCCACCACAGCCTCCCGATGACCAGGACCGCCCCAGCAGCGGAGCCGATCCTTTCGCCGCTCTCTTCCAGGCCTTCGGGGGAACACCCGGTAGCGGCCTACCGGGCCTCCCTGGAATGAGCGGCGCCGGTGGACAGGATCCGGCCCGCCAGATTGCCGTGGCCATCGCATCCGAAGGGACTAGCGAGCCGAACGTGGAGCCTGTAGTCCGTATGGAGTACGAGTCGCTGGTCCGGGTGGCCGAACTCAACGTCACCGACCGAACCGGCCTGACAGTGTCCCGTTCGGGAACCTTGGGGGTCCGACCAGTTACCCGAGCCGGTTGGGCGTTGGCTTCCGTTGACGCCTACCACCCCTACCTGGCCCGCATGACAGGGGTGCCTGACGATCCGGTAGCCGGCCTGTCAGCATTCGGCCCGGGAGGCATCGAGGTGGTGTCCGGCGACCCCGACGACCCCATGACAGACCTGTCGGAAGGCTGGCTGTCCGGTCTGGTAGCCGCTATGGCCCCTCTAATGGCCTCCGTCACCACCGGGACAATGGTCGGACGACTAGCCACCCGGAACCTCGGCTCCTACGACCTGCCCATCCCTCGGGAAGGGGATGAGATCCTGGTCGTGGCTCCAAATGTGGCCGCGTTCGCTGACGACTGGAGCCTCCCCGCTGAGGACCTCCGACTCTGGATCTGTCTCCACGAGGTCGCCCACCATGCGGTGCTCGGCGTCCCCCACTTACGGGCCGTCCTCGTTGACCTGCTGTCACGACACGCTGGGGCGTTCCGCAACGACCCGTCGGAACTCCAGGAGCGGTTGGGCGACGTGGACATCTCCGGCGGTCCCGAAGCCCTGGCCCGCCTCCACGAGGTGCTGGACCCGGAGATGGTGCTGGGCGCAGTCCGCTCCCCCGAACAGGAGGCGCTGCTGCCAAGGCTGGAAGCCTTGGTTGCCGTGGTCATCGGCTATGTGGACCATGTGATGGACGACGTCGGAAGCACCCTCATCGGGTCGTACCGCCAGGTCACCGAGGCTGTCCGGAGGAGGCGGGTCGGCACCGGGGAGGCCGATCGGTTCGTGGAACGGATCCTGGGCCTCGACCTCACCCAGGATCAGGTCGACCGAGGGACGGCCTTTGTGGAAGGTGTGGTGGACCGCGACGGGGCCGACGGCCTGGCCCGTTTGTGGTCGGACAAGCGGTACCTGCCCACTCCGGCTGAGGTCGACGCTCCCGGCCTCTGGTTGGCCCGCATCGACCTACCCGACAACGACTAGATCGCTAATCGGAATCTGATCAGCTACGGCACAGCACGTCGACGAAAGCCAGACGGTTAGGAGGTGTCGCGACGCCAGAAGCCCAGTTGTCCGTCTGGCCGGTCGGGGTCCTCCGGGGTGACGACCGGCGGTGCCGGACGGGTCCCCTGACGGAACCACCAGAGGGCGATCAGAATGGCCACGGCCACCATGCTGTATCCGTGTTCCACCTGGAGGGGGAGGAAGACGGCCAGGAAGGCCCCCACGGCCCACACCAGCTGGAATCGGCCCTCGAAGCGGGCGAACGACCGGCCGTGGTTGGCCCCCGGGGCGTCACGTTGGACCAACGAGTCGAATGCCAACTTGGCTGTTCCGCTGCAGAGAGCTACCAACCCGCCGATGACTACCGCCCCACGCAGGCCGCCCAGCCAGGCTGAGAGCACCGAGCCAGCACATCCGAGGAACAGGACACTCAGGATGATCCGCTCCTCGGATAGCCGCCGTCGCACTACCGGTGCCAACCGGGCGCTCAGGAACGCCCCGACGCCCACCGAAAGGAGCACCAGGCCGAAGTGCCAGGCTGGCGCGGCCGGACTGCCCAGGACGTCCTGCCCCCGTACCAGACCGGTTGATGCCCCCGCCGCCCGTCCCGCGCCGTCGATCGGGACCCCTTCCACTCCGCCTCGGAACTCGAAGGCCAGAAGAAATGTGGTGAAGCCGACCACGGCCCTAAACGTCCCGATAGCTACCGAAGCGGCCCGGATGCCCCGCTTCCTAAGCTCGGCCCGCTCGCCAGCCGTGGTAGGGGCGGGCGCCACCACCACCTTGGGGAGCCGGAGGGCGAACAGCAGAGTCAAGGCATAGGCCCCTACGGCCACCATGGCGGGAACTGTCTGCCCGACCAGTAGGGCGAGTCCACCGATCCCAGCGCCCACCATGCTGCCCACGGCGCTTAGGAGGGCCAGCTTGGCGTTGGCCTCCACAAGCTGTAGGTCGTTGCGGACCAGCGACGGCACCACCGCGCTCTTGGCCACCGAGTAGCCCTTCTGCAGCACCAGTAACCCGAAGGCCAGCGGGAACAGCAGCAGACCGTCGAGGTGGAGGGCCATCTGCCAGGCGACGAGGCCACGACCCAGGACGGTGAGGAGAATCATCCCCCGCCGCCCCCCACGCACGCTGTCAACCAGCGGGCCAATCAGAGGGGTGACCACGGCAAAGGGGGCAATGGTCAACACCAGGTAGAGGGACACCCTCCATCGGGCGGCGTCCGGGTCGATAGAGAAGAAAATCGAGCCAGCTAGGGCGACGGCGACCATGGCATCGGACGCCGCCCCTAACACGTGTGTCCGGGCGAAACGGGTAAAAGGACTAACGATGACCCGGGGCCTGTCGGCCGGAGAGGATCCCGTCCCCGATGCGTCGCCGTCCACGGTTCGGAGGCTACGGGGCTCCGACCCCGGGTGGGGGGGCCGGACTACCTCTCGTAACAGCAGCCGACACCACGTACGGCGGTGATTTGGGTTGGGGGCCGTGGATGGTCTTCCACCCGGGGACTCAGTCGGAGACTCCGCCCGAAGCCGGTTGGCTCCGCCACCCTGTCGCCCACTCGTCGAGCGGAAGGTCCCCCGACGCGGCGTGGGTTGGCGCCAATGGAGTAACTGTGGCCCAACCGTTCCGCAGCAGGTCGCTGTCCGAGTCCTCGGGCACCGGTAGGTCGTTGGCCACCAGGTCGAGGCAGAGGCCGACCTCATCTCGTCTGGTGATAACGGTCCGAACGCCTCCCACTGGTGCTAGGTCGGCCCACCGCAGACCCCTAGTTTCCGACGTTGGCCTATCCGGCACGTTGAGGTTGAGCACGGTCCGGGGTGGCGCCTCGACCATCCAGGGCATCATGGTCTGAGCCAGGTCGGCGGCCGATTGCCAGTGGGGTTCATGATGCGACCCAAGGTCGTCGCTTCTGGACGGGGCCACGTCCAGGCTGACCGCCAGGCCTGACCAGCCGAAACGCTCACCAGCCAGGACAGCCCCGATGGTTCCCGAGAACAGGGTTGAACGTCCGGTATTGGGTCCCCGGTTGATGCCGGCTACTACCGCTTTAGGTGGGTCGCCGAATCCGCCCAAACTGGCCAGCATGGTGATCAGCGCTGGGGGCGCAGCCGCCGAGAACCCGACCAACGACCCACCGTCCGGCAAACTGACTTCCACCTCGTCCACTGCGACCCGACCAGGGTCATCGATAGGACCAAGGCAGGCCGACGCGCCACTCCAGTCGGTGGACGGTGCAACCACTACCGGCTGATGTCCGGCAGCGGCTACCGCACCGGCTAAGGCACCAAGGCCCGGGGAGGAGATCCCGTCGTCGTTGGTAACGAGGATGCGCATGGTTATCGACCCTAGGGCCGGTTGCCTGGCACCGGACCAACTGATCTCAGAACAGTCAGTCCCGGTCCTCGACGTCCTCGTCGAAGTAATCCAGCCGGTCCACTGGCATGACCACGGCACTGACCACGTTCAGGGAGTGGGCGGTCACGCGCTTCAGGAACCGGTAGAGCAACGCCCGGGGCACCGCGTATAGGGCCTGACCGGTGGAGTGGACTAGCCCACTCACCAAGGCGTCGAACTCACGGCGTAGCTCGTCCCCCCGAGCGATGTAGGCCCGGGCCCGCTCCTCGTCACGCTCGGTCAGAATCTCGCCCATCAGGGCGATACGAGACGAGACCTCGTCGCGAAATCCTAGGATGCGCTCTAGATCTTCGGCCTCCGCAAACGACACTCCTTCCTCGGCCAGGTCGAAGATGTTCTTGTTGTAGTCGCCGATCCGCTCGAGGTCCTTGATCATGTTCATGAACACGAGCATCTCGGTGGCGTCGCCGCCGGCATGGACCGAGAAGTGCACGACCAGCTCGCGGCGGATTTCCATCTCGGTGACGTTGATCTGACGATCGGTCCGACGAACTTCGTCGGCCACCGAGGCAACCGAACCACCGGCTATAGCGTTCATGGCCAAGTCAAACGTGTGCCGGGCGTCGGTCACCATGCGTTGGACCTGCGCCTCAATGTGGCCGAGGCCGCTGTCGTCGCTGCGGCGGAAGAAACTCATCACCATGGGCGTCGTCCCCTTGTCAAAAGTTCGGTTTTAGGTCTCATCGGAGGATCAGCACGCCGAGCAGCGGCACCACCACGAACATACCCACCGTGTAGGCAACAGCCATGCTGCGCCGTTCCATGGCGATGTCCGCTAGGCCTCTTGCCAGACGTATCGGCACGCGTCGAAGGGCCTGAATCGGGTAGAAGACCATGATCCCGCTCAGGTTGAACAGCGTGTGCACGATCGCCACCGTGACGGCAGCCGGACTCCCAGTGGCCAGAGAGGCCAATAGGGCGGTGACCGTGGTGCCAACGTTGGCCCCAAGGGTCACCGGGTAGATGTTCTCGAGGGTCAGCACTCCTGAAGCGGCGAGTGGTACGAGCACGGACGTCGTAATCGATGATGACTGCACCGAGATCGTGATGATCGCGCCGATAAGGATGGCCACGATGCCGGAACCGGCGCCGAGGGCCCGGTTGATGGCGGCCTCGACCCGGTCGGCCACCAGCAGTCGCATGTTCTTCGTAATAAAGGCCAACGCCACAAAGATGAGCGCCACCCCGATGACGATGAGCAAGCCACCCAGAACGTTGCCGTGTGCGCCGAGATCGGCCAACAGGTCCTTGACCCAACCGGCAGGCATCTTGACTGCCTGCTTGAGGGGGCTCCTGAAACTCGCACCCGAACTGCCAATGACCTGGTCGGTGATCCATCCGGCGGTTCGGGACAGGTAGTTGGTGGCTATTTCGAACGGCAGAAACACGAGCACGGCCAGGACGTTGAAGAAGTCGTGGACCGTGGCGGCTGCGAAAGCCCGTCGGAACTCTTGGGCACGCCTCATGTGGGCGAGGGACACCAGCACGGCCGTGACAGTCGTACCCACATTGGCGCCCATGACCATCGGCACCGCTTCGTCGACTCCGACCACACCGCTGGCCACCAGGCCCACGATCACCGAGGTCGAGACCGATGAGGACTGGACGAGGATGGTTGCCAGGAGACCAACGAAAAAGCCACCGAGCGGATTAGAAACGCCGTCGAATAGGCCGTCAACCAGGTCCTTGCCGAGGTACTTGAAGCCACCGCCTAACAACTCGACCCCGGTCAGGAACAGATAGAGAAGGGCCAGGACGAGCAGGGCACGAACCAGTGGGGACATCCCCGGGCGGTTGTCTGCGTGTCCGGAGAGGGCGGTGGGAGAGTCGGTCATCAGCAAACGGACGGTGCGGCGACAAGCCAACCAGCCCTCCGAATCCTACGAGATCGACCTGACCGGTATCCGGCTATATGGACGAAAATGTAGGTAAACCCCATCCGAAAGGTAACGGGGCGTTAAATGTCCGCTGGTCCCCAATCTCCCGTCTCAACGGACGGTTTTCGGCTTTTACGGGGGTTTTCGGTCCTGTGTGAGAGAAATAGGGCATCAGGGGCGGAGTCGCCCACCGGACCGACCGTACGGCGGTCCAGAAAGCAGGAGAGATACCGACCATGGAAACCACCTGGATGGCCCGGGGTAGTTGCGCTAACAGCAACCCCGAGGTTTTCTTCCCCCACGACGGCATCGGCGTCGAGATTGCCAAGCAGATCTGCATCGGATGCACCGTCACAGCGCCGTGTCTTGAGTACGCCCTCACCAACCGTGTCGAACACGGTGTGTGGGGAGGCTGCTCCGAGCGTCAACGGCGCCGGATCCTGAAGGAACGCCGAGCGGCGGTCCACGCGGGCCGACAGAAGGATGATCTGGTGGCCGTGGCCGCCTGATCCCCAGGGGCGACCCCTCCACGCCCCGTTCCGGCAGCGACCCCGACGATTCAGGCGTCGGGGTCGTTGTCGCGTTTAGGCGAACCGGGGTCAGACCCTGGAATCCGCCTCGTTCTCCTCGTCGTAGCCAAGGTCCCAAGAGATAAGGACGTTCTCGCGCTCGGCGTCGCGGTTGATGCGTTCCCGGTTACGCCGAAACTGTGGGTCGTGGGGCGGGAGAAGCAGCAAGCGGGCGTGCACCCGGTCCCTGAAAGACTCGATCAGGTGCGGATCGCCGAAACTCGACCGGACCTCCCAATGCGGAGCGGCCGGTCCGAGGTAGACAACCTTGACGTCACCAATAGGCGGTTGCGGTTCGAGTTCCTCAGAGAAGTTGCTCATAGGCCCGGAGTGTACCGGCGGGCCTGTTATGCCCGGCCGGCCGGAACAGCCACCTAAGCCGAGTCCCTGACGTGAACGGTCCCCTGGTCAGGAAGTTTCGTCGTCGTCCCCGGGACTGGCCTCTGCCTGGCCCTCGGCAAGCCCCTTCTGGAGTTCCTTCTGGGCCCGTCCCAAGTTGCGAGCCAACTTCGGGAGTTGGCTACCACCGAACAGGACCAGGCCGATGATGGCCACAATGAGGAGTTCCTGGGTTCCGATGACAGCAAGAGCGCTCATAACGAGACCCTACCCAACGGCGGATCGGACGACAGGCCAGCTAAGGGTCCTACGAGCGAGGACCCCATTCTCGGATCTGTCAGCCAGCTTCAGCGGCCCGGACTGCTGTCTGACGATCTAGGGCCCGCTGGCGACGGATGCGACGCCGTTCGCGCTCGCTCATCCCACCCCAGATCCCGAACTTTTCGCCATTCTGGAGGGCGTACTCAAGGCAGTCGACGCGTACCTCGCAACCCCGGCAGACCTCTTTAGCCTCGCGGGTGCTCGCCCCGCGCTCAGGGAAAAAGAGATCCGGATCCACGCCCAGGCAGTTAGAGAGGTCCTTCCAACTGGTGTCCAGATCAGGCTTCGCGATGATCCCCATCGAACCGGCCGCCTTTCTGCTGGCCCGCCCTCCTCCGGTTGGGGAAGGCCATCGATTAATGCCAGCAGTGGAATTACATCACTGTGATTCCCTAAATTGCAAGGAGAATTAAAGTTTTTTCGACGTTCCCTCGATCAGCGAGTTCGGCTCACCGAACGTCGGTATTCCACGAAATCAACTAGCACGTAGTCATCCAAGTCCTCGTTGGCGGTGAAAAGTGCCTGTCCCCTGTTAACGCGGTTGGTGTCCTCGATGACCGGGCCGGGTGGGGGGTGGCGCTCAGCATGAGCACTGTGATCCGGATGTCGTCGCGGGTGCACCATCGAACCTCCCGAAGGATCCGGTCCACCGTTTCCCGAGTAGGGAGGAGGTACCCGCCGCCGGTCCGACGCGGTTGGGCCGACCGGCGGACCCTCCCGTAGCGTCGAGCAAGCCGTCAACCCGATACCAGAATGGAAGCGCCCGATGCCCATCAACCCCGATGCCTCCGGTTCGATTGGCGAGCCCACTGAGATCTCATGGACCTCCAAGCAGAGTCTGCTGTATGCCCTAGGCATCGGAGCTGGCAGCAGCAATCCCACCGGCTTCGAGTTGGAGTTCACGACCGAGAACTCGAATGGCATCGCCCAGCGAGCTTTCCCCACCCAGTGCGTAGTTATTGGTGGAGGGCGGACCCCGGACTTCGGCGACTTCAACCCGATGTTCCTGCTCCATGCCGAGCAGGCAATCACCTGCTACCGGGAAATGCCTGCCTCGGGTTCAGGAATCGCCACTGGCCGGGTCGGTGACATCTGGGACAAGGGCAAGGCAGCCCTCGTGTACCTGGAGACCGACGTTGCCGATTCCGACGGGAACCCACTGTGGTCTACCCGAGCTGGCCTCTTTCTGGGCGGCGAGGGCGGCTGGGGTGGAGACCGGGGTCCGGCCAGCACCTGGGAGGCTCCGGACCGTGAACCCGACCACATCGTCACGTACACCACCCGAACCGATCAGGCCCTGCTCTACCGGCTCAGCGGAGATCGCAACCCGCTCCACTCCGACCCCACATTCGCTGCCGGCGCAGGCTTCGATCGGCCGATCCTCCACGGCCTGTGCACCTACGGGTTCACCGGACGGGCCCTGCTGCACGCAGTATGCGGCTCCGATCCAGCCCGCTTCGCTGGCCTAGGCGGCCGGTTCAAGTCGCCGGTCGTGCCTGGGGAGATACTGGACATCCACGCCTGGGAGGTCGACGGACCTGACGGTGACACCGTGCTGTTCCAGACCCGGGTCGGTGACCGGGTGGTCTTTGACAGCGGCGTCTTGACCCGTCGACCGTGACCAAGCCTGGATCCGACCGGGATTACCAGTCAGTTTCGGAATTGGTTCTGGAACTCGGGCCCCGGGGGCCTTTCTGTTAAAGCGCTTAGAGAGGTGGAGGTCCTCGAAAACCATCTCCACCGCGCTGGCCTTAGGTCCGCCGATAGGTCACTTAACTCCTGGCTCTTCGCCCAGTAGGGCGTGAACGGCCGGAACCCTAGCGACGACTCAGTCACGGTCTCCTAGCTGCCCTAGCTAGGCGGTCGGACCACCGACGGTAGCGTCGGCGCCATGGACCTCACCGGGCCGTGGAGGGCGCAGGTCGCCGATGATCTTCTGCGTCGCACCTTCCCCGACGACAGCTTGGACGACGACGACTGGCCTGAGGTGGAAGTCCCCGGCCACTGGGCCGACCACTCGGACTTTTCTGACTCAGACGGCCCACTCCTGGTCCGGACCAGGTTTACGACCGACACCCCCCACCCCGACCGCCGCCTCTTCCTGGAACTGGACGGCGTGGCTTACCAGGGCGACGTCTGGCTGAACGGCTCCTACCTGGGTCCGACCGAGGGCTACTTCGTCCCCCATGCCCTAGAAGTCACCGAGGAGGCTCGCCGCCGCCACGACCACCTACTTGCCGTCGAGGTGACCTGCCCACCAGTCGGCAACCCTGACGAGAAACGGACCCTGACCGGAGCCACCCAGAGCGGGCCCAACAAGTGGAATCCGGGAGGCATCTGGCGGCCGGTCCGCCTCCGGGAGACTGGACCCGTCCCCCTGCACCACCTCCGAGTGGTCTGTACCCGGGCCACTGAGAGCGTGGCCACCCTGGCGATCCGGGCGGTGGTCCACACCGACCGGCCCCGTCCGGTCGTGTTCCGGACCCGCGTCCTGGGCATCGACCATCGCCACGGGCAGCCCCTGGCCGGAGGCGAGAACCGTGTGGAGTGGTCGGTCCGGGTACCCCGCCCCCCGCTTTGGTGGCCCGCCGAGCTAGGTGGCCAGCCCCTGTGCGAACTGACCCTCGACGTGGCCACCGTCGATGGTCTCGTGAGCGACACAGCGATCCGCACGGTGGGCTTCCGCTCGGTTCGGATGCGCGACCACGTCTGGCGGGTGAACGGCGAAAGACTGTTCCTCCGAGGTGCCATCGTTCCCCCGCTGGCCCGCGGTCTGGCCGCCGTAACCACCGAAGGGGCTGAGGCTGACCTCCAACGGGCTGCCGCTGCCGGCCTGAACCTGGTGCGAGTGGCTGGTCACGTCTCGGCACCCGCCCTCTACGAGGCGGCTGACCGGGTCGGGATGCTGCTCTGGCAGGACATGCCCCTCCGGGGCGGCTACCACCGTGACGTCCGCGGCCAGGCAGCCCGCCAGGCCCGGGAGATGGTCGACCTCCTAGGACACCATCCCTCAGTCGTGGTCTGGTGCGGGCACGACGGGCCCGACCCGGTCGACCGGACCCGGGCCGCTCCCCGGCTGCTAGACCAGCAGAAACCGACCTGGAACCGCACAGTGCTCGACCGGACGGTCCGTCGGGCCCTGGACCAGGCCGACCCGTCACGGCCGGTAGTCAGCCACTCGGGGGTACTTCCTAACCTCCCCCGGCTGGACGACGCCAACAGTCATCTGTGGTTCGGCTGGTACAGCGGACGACGAGCTGACCTGGCCGCCTACCTAGACCGTATGCCCCGTGCCGGCCGGTTCGTATCGGCGTTCGGATCCCAGTCGGTCCCCGAGGACTCGCCAGCCCTGTCTGACGGGACGCTGGACCAAGCCACCTGGCCTGACGTGGACCAGGAGCGCTTGTCCACCGTGTACGGGGCTGAAGCCGACGTGCTGCTGCGCCGCTTCCCTCCAGCCGACTACACGGATCCCGGGTCGTGGGCGGCAGCCACCAGACGCCACCAGGCCGAACTGTTGCGGATCCAGGTGGAGGCCCTACGGATCCGCAAGTACCGGCCCACCGGCGGTTTCGCCTTGGACCGCCTGCTGGACGTCGCTCCAGCCATCTCCGGTTCGCTTGTCGACCACCACCGGTCGCCCAAGCCCGCCTACGACCAGGTAGTCGCCTCCTGTGCGACCACCATTGTGGTAGCCGACCCACCGCTGTCAGGCATCGCCCCGCGGTCCACGCTTCGCTTCCGGGTCCTGGTAGTCCACGACGGCCGAGTCCCGCTGGACCACGTCCGGGTGGACGCTGTTCTGACCGTGGCCGGAAAGAAAGAGTCCTGGTCATGGGGCGGTCCTATCGAAGCCGACTCGGTCACCCTGGTCGGTACCGTCGAACATCCACTCGGTGACGCCACCGGCCCTGTTGACCTGATGCTGCATCTGGTCGGTCCGGCAGACGACGACGCGGGCGACGGCACGGAATCCGCTGCCCCTGGAGCGGTAACCAACTACTACTCCGGACGAATCGGTGCTGGCTAACCAACGGCCGTGAGATAGGGGCGGACCCCGGACCGCTATGCCAGAAATCGGCCATCTGGGCGGGAGATAACTCCGGAACTGTCTCATCTGCCTTGCGCTACCCTGCTGCCGGCGCTCGCCCCGAGCACTGCTCACCGGGTAGAGACGAGATGGCCTAGGAGAGCCCATGGCACAGACAACCGGACAGCGCTACCGCGTAGCCCCGGTTCGTCCCCGTGGACGCGAGTGGCCGTTCCCGCTGAACCTCTACCAGTCGGCCGTGGGCCGCAAGTGGGTCATGGCGGTCACCGGCCTAGGGCTGATCGGTTTCGTTCTGATTCACATGATCGGCAACCTCCACGTGTACGAGGGCCCGGCCCGGATGTACGAGTACGCCGAGTCGCTGCGCACTCTGGGTGGGGGCCTGGTCCCACAGGGAACCGTTCTCTGGCTTCTCCGACTGGGGCTGCTGGGCATGTTCGTGCTTCACCTCCACTCGGCTATCACCCTCAGCCGGATGAGCGGTAACGCCAGCGAGAAGGCAGGACGGATCAGCGGCGCAAAGAAATATGAGGGCGGTCGGGATCACTTGGCTGCCACCTACGCCAGCCGGACCATGCGCTGGACCGGTCCGATCATCGCCCTGTTCATCCTCTACCACTTGGCTGACTTGACTTGGGGCTGGTGGCTGGGCGACGACTTCGTGGCCGGCGACCCGTACCACAATGTTTCCGAGTCGCTGGGCAACCTTCCGGTAGCGGTGCTCTACGTCGTGGCCAACATCGCTCTGGCGTGGCACATCTTCCACGGGGCCTGGTCGATGTTTCAGAGCCTGGGGGTCAACAACCCGCGCTACAACCACCTGCGCCGGGCCCTGGCTACCGGCGTGGCCGGCTTGATCCTGGTCGGGAACCTGAGCTTTCCCCTTCTCGCCCAGGCTGGACTCATCGATGAGGACGGACGGACCTGTCCGGTCGGAGAAGTCCAGGGGAACGCCTGCCTGGCCGACCAGGCCTCGGGTCACTAGAGGACGCCGCCATGAACTCGCCCTCCCCCGTCACCCCCAGGCTGGACGCCAAGGTCCCCGTGGGGGCTATTGCCGACAAGTGGCAGAACCACAAGTTCTCCATGAATCTGGTGAACCCCAACAACAAGCGCAGGTTCGACGTCATCGTGGTCGGCACCGGCTTGGCCGGCGCTTCGGCCGCTGCCTCGTTGGGCGAACTCGGCTACCGGGTCAAGGCCTTCACCTTCCATGACAGTCCTCGGCGGGCCCACAGCATCGCCGCCCAGGGAGGTATCAACGCAGCGAAGAACTACCCCAACGATGGCGATTCGGTCCACCGCCTCTTCTACGACACCGTTAAAGGTGGCGACTACCGGTCCCGCGAGGCCAACGTCCACCGCCTAGCCGAGGTCTCGGTCGACATCATCGACCAGGCCACCGCCCAGGGAGTCCCGTTCGCCCGTGACTACGGGGGCCTGCTGGATAACCGGTCATTCGGAGGAGCCCAGGTGTCGCGCACCTTCTACGCCCGTGGCCAGACCGGCCAGCAACTCTTGATCGGCGCCTACTCGGCCCTGATGCGCCAGGTAGCTGCCGGGACCGTGGAACTGCACAGCCGCTCCGAACTACTTGACGTGGTCAAGAAAGACGGCCGGGCCTGTGGGATCGTCACCCGCGATCTGCTCTCTGGCGAGGTCACTCCGCATTCGGCCCACGCCGTGGTTCTGGCCACCGGCGGCTACGGAAACGTCTACTTCCTGTCCACCAACGCCATGATGTGCAACGTCACGGCAGCCTGGCGAGCCCACAAGCAGGGAGCCTTCTTCGCTAACCCCTGCTACACCCAGATACACCCGACGTGCATCCCGGTCAGCGACGACTTCCAGTCGAAGCTAACCCTGATGTCCGAGTCGCTCCGCAACGACGGCCGGATCTGGGTCCCCACGGCGTTCGACGACGCCCGGTCGGCGGGTGACGTCCCGGAAGTCGAGCGCGACTACTACCTGGAGCGTAAGTACCCGGCCTTCGGCAACCTGGTGCCCCGAGACGTGGCGTCCCGCAACGCTAAGACAGTGTGTGACGAAGGGCGCGGCGTCGGCCCGCTGAAGAATGGCGTGTACCTGGACTTCGCGGCGGCCATCGCCCGTGACGGCCTGGAAGCCATCTCGGCCAAGTACGGGAACCTGTTCGACATGTACCACCGGATCACCGGTGAGAATCCGTACGAGCAACCCATGCGTATCTACCCGGCCATCCACTACACGATGGGCGGCCTCTGGGTCGACTACCACCTGATGACTACGGTGCCCGGGCTGTACTGCATCGGCGAGGCCAACTTCTCCGACCATGGTGCCAACCGGCTGGGGGCCAGCGCCCTCATGCAGGGCCTGGCCGACGGTTACTTCGTGCTCCCGTACACCATCGGCGACGACCTAGCAGGCCTACTGGGCGAAGCAGCGGTGCCCACCGACGACCCGGTGTTCGCCGAGGCAGTCCGGGGAGTGGAGGACGAGCAGAAGCGCTGGTTGTCCATCAACGGAACCCAATCCGTCGACCACTTCCACCGAGAACTGGGTCGGATCGTCTGGGAGTACATCGGCATGGAGCGCAACCGCTCCGGCTTGGAGAAGGCCCTGACCGAGATCCCGGCGCTTCGCGAGGAATTCCACCGCGACGTGCGGGTCTTGGGCAGTGCCGAGACACTCAACCAGTCGCTGGAGAAGGCCGGGCGGGTAGCCGACTTCTTCGACTTGGCCGAGCTGATGGCCCGGGATGCCCTAGAACGTAAGGAGTCGTGCGGCGGCCACTTCCGGGAGGAGCACCAGACGGCGGAGGGCGAAGCCCAGCGCGACGACGAGAACTTTGCCCATGTGGCGGCGTGGGAGTGGAACGGTGACGGCACCGCCCAGACCCGCCACCGCGAGGAGTTGGCCTTCGAGAACGTGGCGCTGGCACAGCGCTCCTACAAGTAGGGCTGCGGAGCCGGAAGGGGAGCCCGACATGTCCGGAGGACGCGGCGAGACCATCAACGTAACCCTGAAGGTGTGGCGCCAGGAGGGCCCCGACGTCGCGGGCCGGTTCGAGACCCACCACCAGGCCATCAGTACCGACGCTTCGTTCCTGGAGATGCTCGACCTGTTGAACGAACAACTCAACGACTCCGGCCAGGAGCCAGTGGCCTTTGAGAGCGACTGCCGGGAGGGCATCTGCGGGACCTGCGGAGTGATGATCAACGGTCGGGCCCACGGCCCGCAGAAGGCCACCGCCACCTGCCAGCTCCACATGAGGGAATTCCGGGACGGCGACGAGATCGTTATCGAGCCGTTCCGGGCCGCCGGCTTCCCCGTGGTACGCGATCTGGCCGTTGACCGCTCACCGCTGGACCGGATCATTGAAGCCGGGGGGTTCATCTCGGTGAACACGGGAGCGGCGGCGGAAGCCAACTTGACCCCGGTTCCCAAGGAGGCCGCCGACCAGGCCTTCGACGCCGCAGCCTGTATTGGCTGCGGGGCATGCGTGGCTGCCTGCCCCAACTCGGCCGCCCAGTTGTTTACCTCGGCCAAGGTCGGCCATCTCGGTCTGCTGCCCCAGGGTCAGGCGGAGCGGTGGAGCCGGACCGAGTCCATGGTGGAGGCCATGGAGGAGTTCTTCGGCTCATGTACCAACCATGGAGAGTGCTCCGAGGCGTGCCCCAAGGAGATCTCCCTGGACTTCATAGCCTTCATGAACCGTGACTACATGAAGGCCAAAATCAGGAACCGGTCCCTCGCTGGCCAGCATTGAGACGGCGGACCAAGACCCGATCGACCACCGGTAGTTGGGGTGCGCATGGGGTGTCATTAGGCCTGATGTAGCTACCCCGAATCAACCAGATCTCTCCAGAACGGTGATTTGTAAATGCCGACCAGCGGTTGGGATCGGAGGTCATCGGCGGAGCGTCTCGATAATCGGGTTGGGTGCCGACCAGGCTTTGAGCACAGTTTCCCGAAGAGCGTCGCGCGAGACGGGAGCGACCACCAAGTAAGTACCTCGGAGCAGATCGGCGTAACGAAAAGTCCGGGGCTGGAGGAGTTCGACCACGACCGGGTTCTTCGGATGGCGTTGACGCATCGTCATAAACGCCTCCCGACGCTGGGGGCTGACCTCGCGGAATGAGAAGAAGATGACATCGTCGTCAGCTATGTGCTGGTCAGCACCGTCGGTATTGATTCCCGTACATACCTCATTGCCAGCCTCGCACTCACAGCCCACGATCTCGAAACCGATGCCACGAAGATGGTCCATGACGGCATCGCGTAGCGCGTCGTCCGGGCCGACGACAATGATCTTCGGCCGCCGGCTCTCGCCGATATCAATAGCCGGATTCGAAACAGCGCTGCTCTCTGCGGAATCGGTCGAGGAGGCGTAACTAAATGCGGGACAGTCCATCGGATTCATCATCTCGACACTTGACGCGAACCTGTAGAGACCTTCGTCCCGATCCTCCAAGCCCTGATCGCCCGCTATGGATTTGGGACGAAAGTCCCGTCGGTCGACAGGCCACCGGACCCCGCAATCCTTTACGATCCGGTCGTGGGCCAGTCGGTCAATCAAGATACGGACTTTGGCGTCTCAGCCGAGGAACTCTGGGAGAGCTCCCCCGATGCCCTTCTGGTGGTAGAGGCTGGCGGACGTATCCGGTCGGCAAACACCGCTGCCCACCTGCTGTTCAGGGTGCCGCCCCGAAGCCTGATCGGAAAGACGGTTGAGGACCTGCTTCCCATCTCGGCTCGCGAGCGACATCAGAGCGAGCGGGCCTCCTTCGAACGCGATCCCCGACAACGACCCATGGGAACCGGGAAGCGCCTAGCGGGCCGACGAGCCGATAGCACGGAATTCCCGGTCCATGTAAGCCTCTCCCCGCTCAATGGTGTTGGCCACACGTTGGCCGCAGTACGCGACATGACCGACTGGGTGGCAACCGAGGACCTACTACGCGACACCGAATGGCAACGTGATCGCGCCGAGGACCACGAGAGGATTGCCCGCGAGCTGCATGACACGGTGATTCAGGAACTGTTCGCTGCCGGGATTGGTCTACAGACCCTGCAGGCCCGCAGTGAGGAGCCGGAAAGGCTTGGCGACATCGTGGGGTCACTGGATGCCACGATCCGAACTATCCGGTCGGTCATCTTCGACCTCAGTTCACCGGTGCACAGTTCGTCGGGCCTACGTTCCCAGGTCAACGAACTAGTTGCGATCATGTCGAAGACGGTCGGTATCGAGCCCCGGTGCCACTTCACAGGTCCGTTGGACACCGGAGTTCCCGACCACCTCGTCGAGGAGGCTTTGGCCGTCGTGCGAGAGGGCCTTACTAACGTGGCCCGGCACGCAAAAGCGTCCACGATCGACCTTCGGGTGGATGTTGGTGAGTCCCTACTGATTGAGGTGCTCGACAACGGGGTGGGCCTTGAAGACGATCCAACCCGCAGAAGTGGCCTAGCCAATCTTGGAGATCGGGCCACCCGGTACGGCGGGACTTTTCTCGCCCACCGGGGTCCGATGGGAGGGACGATCCTCGAATGGAGTGTCCCTATGGGTGGAGAGTCCGACTAGTAGCGGCGCCGTTCGGAAAGCCGGGCAGCGAAGGCCGCCGCCTCGGTGCGCCGCGACATGCCGAGTTTTCTCAAGAGGTTTGTGACGTAATTCTTCACCGTCTTCTCGGCGATATACATCCTTTCTGAAATCTCACGATTGGAGAGGCCGTCGCCAATCAGTTCAAAGATGCGTCTCTCCTGAGTAGAAAGGTCGGAGACCGCCGCCTCACCAGACTCTCTGAGTCGCCGGAGCGCCAGCCTCGTAGTAGCCGAGTTCAGCGGGCGCCTACCTTGGGCAACGAGGCGGATCGCCTGGAGCAGCTCGTTGCCCTGCACCTTCTTCAGCACGTATCCGGCGGCGCCAGCCAAACTGGCCTCCACCAGAGCCTGGTCGTCCTCAAACGACGTCAGAATTAGGCACGCCACCTCGGGATAAGCCGACCGTATGTCACGGCACACCTCGACGCCGTTACCGTCCCCAAGTCGCACGTCGAGAATGGCTACGTCGGGTCGGCAGGCAGCGACGGCTTCCACGGTCGTAGCCGCCGAACCGGCAGATCCGACCACCTCCAAGTCGTCCTCAGCGTCGATTAGCGCGGTAAGACCGTGTCGGACCACGTCATGGTCATCGACAAGAAAGACGCGTGTCGTCACGTTGTTGACCTATCACACGTGTCATCGCTGTGCCGTCTCATCTGTCACTTCGTTCTGCTCGGTATTCGTGGATGCCATTGCCAACTACCGCTCCACCAAGAATCGCGACCCAGATCCCCGATACTCCCCCCAGGGCGAATGCCGAAACCCATCCATGTTCGGGCGCCACCAGATAGGTAATGACCGCGAAGAATCCGGTGATAGCGATGCCTGACGCCAAGGTGGCTACGGCAACAGTGCGAATCCGTCGCTCACCGTCACCGTCTACGAGACGGTGTTCATACACGGGTGTGGTCAAGGTCTCCTCCGCTGCAGGGAACGAGATTGTGGGGGCAACGAGTGATATCGAAACGATTCCCTCAGTTGGCCCAACCACTCCTGAGGCGAGAGGGGGGGCCGCTTCGACTCCGAACACCGCGCCCATAGCGCTACTGGCAAACACGAACTCATGTCGAGAGGGAGGAATCAAGGATCTGGTTGGGGTGTAGGGGGTTCTGAGCTGACGGTACGGAACCAGGCCGGCGACGATCAGGGTCGAAGGTCCTGTTGTACGGAAGCCATTCGAAGGAGCCCGATGAACGGGACCTCTGGCCCTGACGAACTCCTAGGGGTATCCGTACCGTCAAAGCATGACCAAGCAGAAGCGTCGTCGACATGCCCGCGGGAAATCGTTTCGTGCCCCGCGGTTCAGCCCGTGGCGGACTGACCCCCGGGTCCTCGTCGAGGAATCCGACGGAGCAGTGCGGTCGTCCGTCGTCCGACTCCTCGAAAAGGCGGGCTTTCAGGCGGTCGGATGCGGAGGTCCGGACGACAATGCGGGATCACGATGCCCGTTGACGGAACCGGCTAGTTGTCCGGCAGCCGCCGAAGCCGACGTGATCTTCTTCTCGTTCCGTCTAGCCAACCCGACCAACCGGGAGATCCTCCGGCTACTCAAGTGTCGGCATCCGAACACGCCGATCGTCGTCGAGGTCCCCAAACCACAGGTCGCGGCCCACGGCGAACTTCTGGCCGGCACCCACCCCGTCTACTCGCCAATGACCCGGCGAAGCATCACCCATGCGGTGCGGAAAGCCTGCCTGGGTGTCTCCACTACGGACCGTTGATTCAAGACGTTCCTCCGCGACCACCGGGCCCTAGCGCTCCGACAATGGATTCATCAGACCCATCGTCCGTCGACACGGACGATCCGATCAATGGAGGACCTTCAGTGCAGACATCAACCACCCGCCATCTCATGGCACGAATTCTCATTGCGTCTCTGGCCTTCGCCCTCTTGGTGACCAGTTGCGCCACCGACGACGGCCCTCCGGCTTCCTCGACCTCGGCAGCCGTCTCCGGAAAACTCCACTCCACCCCAGTGGTCGACGACGGGGTCTTTGTAGCTGAGATTTCGCTAACCGAGTTTGCCATTACCGGCACCCTGACCGTGCCGGCAGGTCCGGTCGTTCTATCCGTAACCAACTTCGGCTCGGCTGAGCACAACCTCCAATTCAACGATGGACCAATCACCCCGATGTTGGGCACTAACCGTTCGGCTGTTCTGGACCTGGGAACGCTGCGTCCAGGCACGTATCCCATGACGTGTGAGATCTCCGGACATAAGGAGGCCGGAATGACTGCCACCCTGACCGTGCTTGACGCCGATGACCCAGAGCTGGCCACGGTGGCCTCCTCCCATGGAGACGGTACCCACGGAGGAGATGTCGACTGGGCCGAGATGGACCGCATCATGCTGGAGTCGATCCGAGCCTTCCCGGCCGAGACCACCGGTATCGGTAACCAGATCTTGGAGGCCGTCACCACCGCCGACGGGACCAAGGAGTTCCATCTGACTTCTGCCATCACGCCGTGGGAGGTCGAGCCCGGAAAGATCGTCGACGCCTGGACCTATAACGGCCAGGTCCCCGGCCCAATCATCCGGGTCGACGTCGGCGACCGCGTTCGGGTGGTGATCGACAACCAGCTCCCATTGGGAACTGATGTCCACTGGCACGGGATCCCCACACCCAACGACATGGACGGCGTGGCTCCCCTGACCCAAGACCTGATTCAGCCGGGTACCTCATTCACATATGAGTTCACTGCCGGGGAACCCCGTACCGGCATGTACCACGCCCACCACATGGGCCATAAGGCAATTCCCAACGGGTTGTTCGGTGTCTTCACCATTGGCGAACCTCCAGTCCCCCGCGGAAAGACGATCGGGGGGACGCTCATTCCCGCCGACCTCCAGATCTCGAGGATCATCCCGATGGTTCTCAACGACGCTGGGGTCATCGGTTACTCACTAAACGGCAAGTCCTTCCCAGCGACTCAGCCCTACGTCGTCACCGCCGGCGACTGGATTGTCGTCGACTACTACAACGAGGGGCTGCAGGTCCATCCGATGCACATGCACCAGTTCCCCCAGTTGGTATTCGCCAAGGACGGCTTCCCCCTCGACCACCCGTACTTTGCCGACACCATCAATGTGGCGCCTGGCGAGCGCTACTCGGTGCTGGTCCGCCCCGACGAACCTGGCGCCTGGGTGTGGCACTGTCACATCCTCAACCACGTGGAACGCGACGACG
>Ga0208765_1000780_pt1 | contig 20612 bp, 21 predicted proteins | sample ETNtaG_2_FD_185783 | JGI IMG/M metagenome (GOLD analysis project Ga0208765, IMG submission 185783) | Marine microbial and viral communities from oxygen minimum zone, Eastern Pacific Ocean - ETNP201406SV203 (SPAdes) (version 2) | ecosystem: Environmental > Aquatic > Marine > Oceanic ...
ACACGCGCGAAACCTGCACCAAGGGCAGCCAACGGGTGCGCACCAGTGCCACCCACCGCCGAATCGAAGAAGGTTGGAACGCCCCCGGCACGTCCGCTAGCCACTACCACACGATCGCAATCCATTGGCCATTTTCGCATGCGAACAAAGCCGCCAAATCCAGATGCACGACTGACTTCATCGGCTGCTCCTGCCAACTCAAGTTCAGTCACACCTTCGCAACCCATCGCATCAATTGCCTCAAACATTCGACGCTGAATTTCTCCAGATTCTCTCATTCGCTCGATTTCCCAATCTGACTTAATCTCTCGAAGCGTCCAGAGTATCTGAGTACAATCTCCTCCATCACCCAGTTTTGATTGCATGAAAGCCACATCTGAAGCAGGCATTCGCCCCAATTGCAATGCCGGGGTATCAGACACAGATTCTCTCAATGCGGCCATTCTTGGATGGCTGACGATTTCGTGTGGCGCATCATCTCCTCCAGCTTCAAATTGAGCCCGTTCCAGAGAGTTTCTGACGTACTGAGTGACCTTTCCATCAGATGAGAAATGCACACCACCGGCTTGCCGATTGCCGACCAACCAGTACATGTCGACTGGATCGTTGACCCAAGCACTGCGTCCATCAAGCGCCTCGATGAACCGAGATTGGCGCATTTCAAGCTCCGAAGTAGGGACTCGCCAGTCTTCACCATCCGGTCCGGAGAGCGCCTCAGTCGACCACGCCATATCTCCTCGAAGTGGTGCCTGAACAAATGTCTTCTGTCGGCGAATGGGTCATAACCGTCCCGCGGGTCGGCGAGTCCAATGGGGTCCGTACTGACCCTGGCCGATGCCGGCCTTGCGGGGAAACGCGTACTCTTACGCGTAGACGTCAACTGCCCCCTTGATCCGGAGACTGGCAACTTCCTCGATGACTCGCGTATGAGGGGTGTTTTGCCGACCCTACAACGTTTGGCCAGTTCACGCGTAATCATCCTTGCACACCAGAGCAGACCGGGTCGGATTGACTTCACCAACACATCTGCTCACGCGGATCTTCTGGGCCGATTACTTGGTCGCTCCATCACATTCGTCCCCGATGTTTGCGGAGACATCGCTCAAGATTCAATTCGCAACATGCACGCTGGTGATATGTTGTTCCTGAACAATGTCCGTGGACACGAAGATGAAATGGGTATGAAGAATGCAGATTTTGATGAATTGCACGAATCTGAAATCATTCAAAACCTCGCTCCACTTGTTGATGCGTATGTCTGCGATGCATTTGCGGCCTCACACCGAAACAGCCCTTCTCTATCTGGATTTGGAAAAGCACTGCCTTGCTTTGCGGGTGAATTGATGGCCAAGGAAATTAAGGCACTCAAAATGGCCACGGAATCACCTCCCACACCCTACACTGCGATTCTAGGCGGCGTCAAGTGCGATGACACGCTTGAGATTGCGCTCAACCTCAGCCAACGTGCCGATACCATGGCTTTCGTTGGCGCTGTTGGCAATCTGATGTTGTGGGCCAATGGGCACGATATTGGAGAAGGGAATGAGGCCTTCCTACGCAAAGAACTCGGATCAGCCTTCGATTCAACATGGGAAATGGCCAATTCACTACTGTCTGACCACATAGAACGCATACTCTTGCCCGTCGATATTGCAGTCGAGATCGATGGCAAAAGAATCGATATTTCCGTTGATGAATTACCGCCACAGGGACCCCTGTTTGACATTGGTCTGCACACTTGTATGAGACTTCGCGAGCATATCGTCGATGCAGGATGTGTTCTCTGGAATGGCCCCGCAGGTCTGTTTGAGAAGAATGAATTCGCATTTGGTACCATTGAAATCCTCAACCAGTGCTGTGAATCCAATGGCTTTGTCATCATTGGTGGCGGACACACAAGTGCCCTAGTAAACACCCGAAAGGTGGTCGATTTGGTTGATCACAACAGCACGGGCGGGGGTGCTTGCCTCAACATGCTTGCTGGTCGCCGCATGCCCGTCATCGAAGCCCTTGAGGCTAGTGCAGAACTTTTCGGCGACCGTTTGCATGAACTGGACCTTAACGAGTAATTCCGATTTGCTTATGGGAGAATGGTAGGTCGCCGGCTTACTGCCATTGTAGCTTAGCTGGTAGAGCACTTGATTCGTAATCAAGAGGCCGGGAGTTCGAATCTCCCCAATGGCTCCATTCGCTTGAAAGACCCCGATGGGCTCGCCATGCCATGGATGTCGGCGATGCAGCGGGAAATCCGATGATTCGCAATGCCCTAGGTGATTCATTCCCAGCCTCTCCTGAAGTGACACTGCGCCTTTGTCGAGAGGCTGGCATCGATGAATACAGCCACGTACTCCACCTCGGTGCTGGAGTGGGTACGGTTTGCCAACTATTGATTGAGAAATTCGGTTGCAAGGCGACCGGAGTCGTGGTGGTCGAACCTTTTCTTCAGCATTGTATCTACGAAGATGAGCGTGTTCACTACGTCCACTCAATGATGGACAAACCTCCCTTTGAGCCGGGCACATTCACCCACGTTTTGATCGAATGTCGATGCGTCATCCAACGAGATTTGAATAACGTATTTTCCGCAGCGAAAAAGATGCTTGCTCCAGGCGGTCAATTGATTGTCAACGAACCAGTCATGGCCTCCTCATCTACGTTGCCAAAACTCATCGGGCGCATGGTTGGTGAGACCCGAATCCAAGAGGTAGTTCATCAGAGAACGGCATTGGACATCGGTATCGAGATAACGACTGCGGGATTTGAAATGATTCACAGTCAATCCGAATCTGAAGTCACAGAGCGCCTTCTCCTCAAATTGAATCAAATCTCGATGCTGTTGAAGATGGCTCTGCGATTCTCCTCTTTCGATCCGAAATCGGAAGCATTCCCTTTCACCAAGAAGGACTTGCTCAAGGCGTTTGACGAATTAAGGAAAGCACTCGACGATGAGACGTTTGGTTGGCATTCGTGGCGGGCGACCCCCGTTTGACCGCAAAGGTTGACCTCCGGGTGGTCAACTCACGAGACATGAGTTGGATGTTCGATGCTGGCAAGATTGGGCTGACCGCACTCATCATCTTCGCCGTAGTACAGGTGCAGGAACGTAACACACTGATGGCCGCTGTACTCGTATCCATCCCTATTGTCAGCGTACTCTCTATGATGTGGATGAATCATGAGGGTCAATCCGCGACTGAGATTGCAGGCTTTGCCAAGGACATCGTGTGGCTGATTATCCCATCATTGCTCATGTTCATCGTCATGCCACTTCTGATTGAACGCGGCTGGGAATTCTACCCGGCCTTGGGCGCGGGTCTTGCGACCACCATCATGGGTTATTTCCTCATGGTCCAATTCATGGAGAAATACGGCTTAGCCGCCTAGGAATTCTGGAATTTCTCCAAAGCGATTACCGAACCTATGCGCGCCTCGACATCTGTCTTGATGGCTGCAAGACCCTCTTCGGATTCGGCTTCTGCACGCATAACGAGGATGGGTTCCGTGTTGGACGCACGGCATAGATACCATCCATCGGGATAGCGCACCCGAACTCCGTCCACAGCACTGTATTCCATGTCAGAATAGGCGTCCCGTACCGCATCCATGGTCTCTTGTCGCCCAGCGGTCAAAGGCACCTTAGCTTCACCCGTTGAGGGATATGTCGGGATGCCATCGAACAGAGTTGAGAATGGTTTGTTGTCTCGGGCTACCAGTTCAATTAGACGTGCTGTTGCATACAGTGAATCATCAAAACCATTCCATCGATCATTGAAGAAGAAGTGACCACTCATCTCACCAGCCATTGGCACTTCGGGATTTTCACGCAGGGCCTGCTTGAGGAAGGAATGACCTGTCCTCATCATGTGGGCAATTCCACCGGCGGCCTCAATGGTCTGCTCCAGTGCCATGCTACACTTGACATCGTGAATCACAGTTCGCGCTGCATCACTAGCATCCACTGGTACGCGTGAGAGAATGTCTCGGGCGAATACGGCCAGAACCCGGTCGGGATGAATGAAATTTCCATTCTCATCAACTACGCCGACGCGGTCACCATCACCATCGATGCCGATTCCAAATTCAGCTCCGGTTTCCACAACTTTCGCCCCAAGTTCAACCATATTCTGCGGTCTTGTGGGATCCGGCGGATGATTGGGAAAACTGTTGTCCCATTCACAATGCATGGCCACAGTATCGCACCCAAGTTGATTGCATAGGTCGACCATGAAGGGACCAGGGACGGCATTGGCGCAATCGATGGCCACTTTCACACTGCGAGCGGGCGCTCCGGCTTTGTCTAGGACATCGGCCACATAATCGACAAGGAAATCACCAGCATCGATGTGCTGCCCTTCACCTGAACGGAATTCACCAGCCTCAAACACTGCTCTAAGTGCTTGAATTTCATCACCAGCCATCGCTGCTGTTCCTCGACACATCTTGAATCCGTTATACTCGGGTGGGTTGTGACTTGCGGTAATCATCACGCCCCCGTCAACATTGAGATTGGCAGTCGCACTGTAGAGTGCCCCTGTGGTGCAAATGCCCAGATCATGCACATCACAACCTGCAGCCATCAGCCCGTTGACGAACGCCTCGTGCAACTCAGGTCCCGATTCACGAATGTCACGGCCCACGGCCAGAGCCCCACAATCGAGGAATGTGGGCAGTGTACGACCGAGTCTATTGGCGAACGCAACAGACAATTGTGAGCCTGCAACACCTCGAATATCGTAGGCCTTGAACGTCTCAAGGGCCCATTCACTCATGGACGGTCGACCGGGGCTTTACTCAAAGTCACTGCGATTCGTCGGGTGGGTCTGAATCGTTGTTTGTCACTGTATTGCTCCCCCTCGCGCGCACGACCATGATGTAGATGACAATCAATGTCAGAAGATCAATTGCTATGATGAGATAGACTAGCCACCTCCATTCTGGAAGCGCAGTCCAAACCCATCCGCCGACGACACATTCTGTCAGGAAGATGCCGATTAGAACGGGCATCAACAATGACCATTCGAGGACATTGAATGAATCTACGGAATCGGACATCGAATCACGCATCTTCGTGAGCCTGTACGACAATCTCGACCGCAGCACCACGTGGTAGTGCAGCCGCTTCAAAGGCCGCACGAGCAGGTGGAATCTCAACATCAGAAAGCCACGCACCGTAGACCTCATTCATCGCAGTGAAGTTGTTGATGTCATCCAACAGAACCTGTACGAATGTGACCTGATGTTTGCTGACTCCAGCTGCGGCCAATAGCACATCGATCTTGTCGAGGCTAGCTCGGGTTTGTTCAACAATGCCCCCTGCATCAGGTGCAATTTGACCTGCCAACCAGATGACACCACCTACCTTCACGCCAGGACTGTAGGGTCCAAACACAGGCCAATCGGCACCAATTCCCTCCTTCGCCATATCTCTCGCTTGCACCGGTGGAACATGAGCGTTCGGTTCATTCACTCCCGGCCATTGGGCGGGCCATGCGCACCTGCTGGGTCATTGATCACCCTGCACATTTCCAACTGTTTAGGCAGTGGTTCCGTGAGGACGATATCCTCGTGGTGACAGAAAGACAAGAACTCGATGCGATGTTGGCAGATGGATTTGAGCAGCGCATTCTCCGCGTGCCGCGCGTACAAGGAACATTTCTGCAAAAGGTCGGCCTAGGGCGACGTCGCCAGAAGGAAGTCCGTGCATTTCTGCGAACCCATCCCGTATCCAGAATTATTTCGAAGGGCGCCCCATTCGAGTTGCGAGCGGCCAAAGGTTTGGTTGCTGATCGCTGGTACCTGACGGATACTGAAGTCAACACGGCTGCTCACAAATTGGCCAAGGCCACACACACCCTTCTACCCGATTCGTGGGAAGGTTCGCTAAAGGCCACACACACCTATCCAGGAATTCTCCCACAGGCTTACTTGCCACTGAATTCGTCGGCTTGGAAGAGCGCAAAGGGACAAGTTCAGAGAGAAATTGGACTTGCAGAAGATGATTTGGTCGTTTTCCACCGGAAATTGATTGGAGGCGGCATCCATGATGCACCTGAAATCGTCAATTACGACCAATCAATCCGCAAAATGGATGTACATTTCGTCGAGAATAAGGAATCTGCTGCAGCCACAGACGGCTCTGCTTGGGAGTTGCCAATTCAGGCCACATTGTTCGATGGTGTGCTGACAGGAAGCACGACATTGGCGGCTGAAGCGGTTGTACAAGGGGTGCCGACCTTACTAATCTCGAAAGCGAAGCGCGGCTTCCTCACTTATCTGGCAAATCAGCCACACTTCTTCCATTGGAAGGAGGACGATCTCTTCGATGGCCGCTTCACAGAGATGACTAACCATTGGATAGAGACGATGCGCAGTACACGCACTTCCGGGCGAGCCCCTGTCATTGATGAGACCAAGGACGCCCTGAACGAATTATTCGGACAACCAATCGCGTAGAATTTCCATGTGGTCACCAGCGATGGGCAACTCACCGTCGAGCACCAAATCAATCGGCCAGAATTTCGCATCTGCGGCATCATCACCACCTACGGGTTCACCTTCTGCCTCAATGAGATAGACGATGCTGACGATGTGCTTGCGAGGGTCACGTCCGGGGTCGCCCTTGACGTCCAACAAGCGAATGACATACCCAGTGAGGCCCGTTTCCTCCTCTAATTCACGCAGAACTGCATCACACGGGTCTTCACCATAGTCAACAAATCCACCAGGCAGTGCCCACGCTCCTTTCCAAGGCTCGTTGCCACGCTGAATCAGCAACACATGATCGCCACGGCGAACAGCAGCATCCACAGCCAGTGCTGGGTTGCGATATTCCACGAAATCACTCTCCGAAGCGACGCTTTCGTTGCTGGTAGGCCTCAATAGCTTCAAGCAAATCTCCGCGGGTGAAAGAGGGCCAGAAAACATCAGTGAAGTAGTACTCTGCATAGGCAGATTGCCACAGCAGGAAGTTGCTAATCCTCTCTTCTCCTGAGGTCCGAATCACCAAATCAGGATCTGGCATATCTCCGGTCCACAATCGCTTGCTAATCTCGGCCTCATCGATGGATGACAAATCGAGTGACCCTTCTGCATGGTCCGCAGCAATGGCACGCACTGCATCGATAATCTCCTCTCGACTCCCATAGGCCAAGCAAACTGTGAACACGAATTTGTCATGAGATGCAGTCAATGATTCAGCGTTTTCAATCGCTTCTAGCACACGTTCAGGCAGCAATTCCTTGCGACCAGCCACCTGTACCCTGACGCTGTTCTTGTGGATTCTTTCATCCGTTGAGAGATCATTCAAACCTTCGACATAGAGGTCGAATAACGCCTCGAGTTCTCCTGGCTTCCGACTGGTGATGTTCTCTGTACTGAGGGCGTACACTGTGAGGTAAGGAACGCCAATATCGAGAACCCAATCCATGACATCCTCAAGTTTCTCCTTGCCTGCACGATGGCCCAATGTCGCAGCCAAACCAGAATCAGCTGCATATCGGCGATTGCCATCCATGATAATCGAAATGTGTTGAGGTAGAGTATCACCCATCACACGCGTTTGCAATCTACGCTCACGAACACGATCGGTACGAGAAACAATACTCCACGCGTAGCGCGAGTTGGCAACCCATCGTGCGGGTCCACGAATGATTCTCCACTGTAGAAGCCAATGGGCTGTACGGTCCAGTGTTCTACCCAACCAACCCATGCCTTGTCGACTCCGCCCTCCCTCTTGATGCAATCGGGTGCCTTGATAGCGTCGACCGTATGGCCATTACATGCGCCGCGAGGTCGTGTACGCCCTCACCATCGGCATTGGTTTGTGGATGGATCAGAATGGAACAGAATGGCCCATCAAAGGTGAATACATCGTCGATATCGTTTGCTGGACAATCTTCGCAACAATCTATTCTCGAGGGGAGCGAGTGGAACGAATAGAGATGCTGACCGTTCTCGCCTTTGCAACACCAATGGAATTATTCTTCACCGAAGTTTGGCATCTGTATGAATATCGCGAAGGCATGATGCCATTGTTCGTCCCCGCAGGACACTGGTTTCTGTTTGATTTAGGCCGCCGATTCTCTCGCCACCTTCCAGAGTCATGGTCATGGCCCACCGTCGCCCCATTCATTCCATTGGCCCTGTATTTTGCATACAGAGGCTTGGACACATCCGGACTGTTCCTACTCGTAGCGCTGCTCGGCTTCATGCAATGGGGGCCTGAGCGAAGACTGTACGCGACTATGGCCTGGTTGGCACTTGCGATGGAATTGTGGGGCACCCATCTCGGAAATTGGGCTTGGTATTCTGATGTGGCTTGGACGCCCTTGACCGCGCTGAATCCACCACTACTCTGTGGAGTTGTGTATGCGCTTGGCGATTTGCTGGTCAACATCACCGTCAATCAGTTCACTCAAACACAAGAGATGGACGATCTCCCAGTGCATTGATTGTCTCCTGACTGGCATTGACCACGATGACTTCACCTGCATAGGGCCACGTTTTCAAATCGTGACTGGAATTTCCCGCATAGGCGAATTGCCCTTTGCCATAGCGTTCTGCAAGAGCCTTGCCCTTAGCTTCCATTCTGAGATTTGTCACTCCATCACTGCCCATCACATCATCGAAGATTCCCACATAATCGGCTATTTGCTGCGCTACGGATTCTTCGGATGCAGTACATAGAACAATTTCTCTACCGGTCGCTTTCTGTTCCTTGAGCCAAGCCAAGAATGGCTTGTTGTACTCTAGTTCCGCTGGATCGAATTTGAGTTTACGACCGAGAATCTGTTTCCATCTTGCACGACGATTGGTAAGATCCAGATATAGCATCCAGGGCAGCAACCAAAAGCGTGGAAGAAGCACCCTTCGGAAGGTAATTTTCGACATATCTGTGAAAATCAACGTCCCATCGAGGTCTACCGCCAGTGGCAGGTTTGTCACCTCTCCCATGGCGCCTTCGGCGCCACCGGAGCGCTTTCAATCTGTCCTCTGCAACAGAGAGTATTGATGTGGATGCGACCTTTGGCCGGAACGTGGAACTAGAATCCGAGCCGTGGTATCCTCGTGTTGCAGTGAATTCTGTGACGGATGGAATCATGGAGCCCCCACTAGGGTTCACCTCCCATGCATTGCATGTCAGGTGGGACAGTTTGCCAATGCTATTGCCTGATGGAGATTTGAATTCCACTGAATGGTGGAGCACTGTTTCGCCCACATGGGGGAAATGGATTGATGGCAAGCCACTTTCCGTTACCTCAAATCGGAACGGATGGACTGTTGAGTTTGAGGGGCACGAAGCACAGGTGCTGCCCCTAGACGAAGATGGTCACGGCAAACGTTTGTCAAATCTCAGTTGTGGTGAATTACATGCAGCTATTGGCGGTCTGCAAGTAGATGGCAGAGATGTAATTTTGGTGTTTAAGAAACTGAAAGCAGAACCGTTGCCAAACGATGAACAGCATCTACGATTGGCAGGTGAGGCATTGGGTAGATTTCATGTAACATGTGGTGGAAATTTGTCCACACCCAATGATGAGCGATCTTGGAACAAACGCCTCGACATATTGGAGCCACGTACTCGTTCTGCAACAAAATGGAGAGCACCCCATTCTGCAGATACTCAAGGCACAATTACGCACCGCAACTTCAGCCTCGAACATTGTCATTTGGTTGATGGAAAAATCATCATCGGCGGCTGCGTTGGCGGCATCTACAATGCACTCATCCCCGAAGCATCACCTTCTCCTGCGTTGCGAGACGTTGCTGCGGCGGTTCTCAATCTTCGTCCAGAAGAAAAGAGAGCGTTTTGTGAAGGCTGGGTTTCAACTGCCCCATCTCATTGGTATTCCCACAAGGCATTGGATGGCCACCGAGGTGGCCTGATTATTTGGGAATACGAACAACATCTTCAGCAACGATTGTTCCATCAAGCATGGGGAAAGAAAGAACCGGCCCACGTGACCAACTTCCTTACCTCTGTCTCCAGTATTCAGAATGGGATGTATCGAGTTCGTACCATTGCTGCTGGGGCTTTGATTTGCACATTCATCCCATTATTCGTCATTCTCTACTGGATATTCTATCCAGGATCGCCCATTCCATCTGATTTCGAATTGGGGGGAATTGCAGCTATTGGTGTACTCGGCTGGATTCTAAACAAATTCTACAGGTACCTTGCTCCTAGGCCCTGGTGAAAGTACCACCATCGTAGGTGTAAGTTCGAGGGACGCCTGTGGCAATCTCAAGATTGAGGACTTCATCTTTAGATAAATTCTCGATTTTCATGACAATGCTTCGCAGGCTGTTGCCATGTGCTGCCACAAGAACCGTTTTTCCAGCCTCTAAATCTGGAATAATAGCCTCATCTAGGTACGGCAGGGTTCGTTCTGCACACATCTCCAGACTTTCGCCGCCCGGCGGCGGAACATCGTAGGAGCGACGCCAAATGTGTACTTGTTCATCCCCATGTTTGGCTCGGGTCTCTTGTTTGTTCTTTCCCTGCAATTCGCCATAGTGGCGCTCATTGAGGCGAATATCACAGTGAGTAGGAACTTCGCTTGAGGCACGATTGTGCTCCATGACAATCTCTGCTGTTCGCTGCGCTCGAATCAAACCACTCGTATGGATAACATCAATTGCAATCTCAGCCAATTCATCTCCTGCTTTGGCTGCCTCAACTTCTCCGGCCTCCGAGAGGCCCACATCGGTCCAACCGGTGAAAATATTCGCAGCGTTCCACACTGATTGTCCGTGACGCAAGAGAATCATCGTGGCCATTGATTTCCCTCAATCGAGTGATCTCTGGTTTCGAACACGGGGCTCGTAGAACTCAATTCCATTTTCTTTGGCGAGTCGTGCGACATTGAGGAGGAACAATTGACGAGCATCTCGCTCATCAGCACCCCCTTCGACATCCCAGTATATGTTACAGGAGATTTCTATGGCATCCTTTGCAATCGCTGAGACCTTGGCATAGGAGGAATCTTTCTTCATGGTGTTCTCATCGTTTTGAATCAGTCCACCCACACCTTCAGTGAAGTTTTGCACCGCATCAGGATCGCTGTCGAGATCCAAAGAGATTACTGGTTGATATCGGCGCCATCGTCGCTTGCCGAAATTCTCAATCGGCTTGCTGGTTAGATTTGCATTGGGGATGCTGATAACCGTATCCACACTGGTTCGCAGGAGCGTGGTTCTCAAACTGATATTGATAACCTCACCTTCGCAACCGCTGATGAGAACCCAATCGCCTACACGGAAGGGTCTGTCGAGTAGAACCGTCACCGCTCCGAAGATGTTGGCAATGCTATCCTTTGCTGCGAGTGCGAGTGCAAGGCCCGTAATCCCGAGACCAGCAACCATGGTGGTCAGGTCTAGATTCAATGCATCGGCGATGAAAACCGAACCGAAGACGACGATACAGAACCGTAAGACACTCTCGACTGCGCCTATGAGTGTGCGCTCCGCACCATCGAGTTCATCATCATCGTCCCAATATTCGACAACAGCTTGGACTGAGACCGTGAGACGAAGCGCCCAGACGATAATGGCGATGAGCATGATAACTTGCGCAATCGATGGCAACCAGAACGCCACCATTTCTGGCATGACTGCGGATTCACCTTCGATTAGAGTGAGGGTGGATTGCCAGAGGATTGCAGCACCCATGGCTGTTCCTAACGCCTTGCTAGAGCCATGAATCGCTAGTTCAGCAATGGGACTCTTTTCGCAGAGTGTGTTGAACATTCTTGGAATGATTGTCATCGCAATCTTCTCGATGATGAAAATCAGGACAATGAGCCCGAGCAGAACTACGAGCGTGCCTTGATTGAATCCAAATACTGCTTTGTCCCAATTTGGGACCATCTCAACGATACTGTCCATGTTGCGGGCGACTCCACACTAGGTTTGAGCATTTCGCTTTTCAATACGTCTCGGAATCGTCCCCTAAGGGACGTTTCCGTTGGGGTCGTCGGGGCGTTCCATTGAAAGGCTGTATTGACCTCGACGGTATGCTCGTCATGTCATCACGCCGAATTCCAGCACTCCTTGGAGTACTTTGTATGCTCATTCCGATGCTCACGGGAAGCATCACTGGGGAAACTCAGGATGACCCCCCTGAAGGACTAGCGCCCGAAGATATCTGGAGCGAAGACTATGCTAATGATGTCTATCCATGGGGTGGAAACGATCGTATCCAATTCAAAGAGTATCATGACTATTTCACCATGCGAGACCGAATGATGGAACTGGCCGAAGAGAATGACAACATCATGTCGTTCCATGAAGGATTGAATGGTGGCATGAATGCCCGTGGCATTGAAACGACTGCGGATGACTACGAGGGTTGGTTCTACAATCATCGTTCGCCATGGATGAAGATTACCGCTGGCGGTGAATCACTCGAAGGTGTCGACGGTGGCGATTGCAACGACTTCGTTGGGGACTGTGGCAATTACCCAGATATCCCCGACATCCAACTCGTAGGCAATCATCACGCTCGAGAATGGATGTCCTACGAAGTGCCGATGTTTTTCCTTGAGACTCTAGCCCACTACTACGGTACCGCCGGAATTGACAATGATGGTGACGGACTCATCGATGAAGACACATGGGGTGACTCAGATGGAGATGGACAACTCGACGATGATGGCGACTGCCTTTCTCTCGCCGCGAGTTTCCAAGATTCCAATGGCGATGGTGAAGCCTGCGGTCCAGGAGATCTAGGTGTCGACGAAGATTTCCCTGAGCAGCAAATTACTGACCTAGTGAATACTCGTGAAATTTACCTCATTCCAATGCTCAACGTTGATGGTAACCGCTACGACCGCGAGGTATTCTGTGGAGAAGATGCTTGGAATTGCGAATCTGCAGGGTGGCGAAAGAATCTCCGTGACAATACAGTCACTGGTGTGACTCCACTCCCTGATGTCGATGAGGAAGTTGACGAGAGTTGTGATGGTGTCGACCTCAATCGTAATTATCAATTCGAATGGGGGGCACCCCTAGGTGCCACAGGACCACTGTTCCCTGGAATGTGTTACGCTTCTGGACCAAACAATGATGTTTACAATGGTCCAGTAGATGATACTGATAATGATGGTGATGGCCAGATCAACGAAGATCATGTCGATGGTAAGGATGACGATGCTGATGGCCAAATCGATGAGGATTGGTGGGGTGGAAATTCAGAGCCCGAGACCCGCTTCATTCAGGATCTCACTGAGATGAATGACGACGACGGTGATGGCGCCTCTGATTACAAGGCCACCCTCACTTGGCACTCATACTCGGAACTAGTTCTCTATCCATGGGGGCACTGCACCAATTGTGAGACACCAGATCATGACGAACTCATCTATCATGGCAACATGATGGCTGAGATGACCACATACGAAAATATGCAGAGCAGTGATCTGTATCCGACGACTGGTGATTATTGTGATTGGCATTATGGCGTCCACGATTCATACTGTTATACTATCGAAATCGGGACGGCTTTCCACCAAGTTCCTGAGGACATTGACCACATAGCAGTCCGCAACCTTGGTATTCCATTCTACATGGTAGAGATGGCAGACAACCCACGCGAACGCGCTCGTATAGGAATTCAGGAGGTCGAGAAGAGCCAATGGATTGTCGACGCCGACAATTTGACCATTCCTGAATCCGGACCTATCCCCATCACTATGTGCATCGATCCATCCTTCCCCTACACCAATGACCACAACTTCAGTCACGTGATGTGGAGAACGGTCAAACCAACTCGTCAGCAGAGTGATTACGGTCCGAAAGAATGGGTCGAAGAAGACTGGCGGATGACTGGATTCCAAGAGACCGGTGAGAACTGTACCCTTACCAATAATGAAACAGGCAATCTCATTGTATCGAATCTACCAGTACCGGAAGATTTCAGCGGTAAATTACACTACAAATCTATGCTTGGTACACGTTCTGGCACTTTCCCATTCTCATACCCAGCTCCGGGTATCTATGAAGAGATCAATGTCGCATACCGAGCGCCTTATGGCAATGCAATCACCGCCTTCCTACTGTTCTTCATTGTTGCTGGAACCGTCTGGGGAAGCCTTGGTATTGCCATCAAGAAAATGAATGAATCAGAAGCAGAAGAGCGCTCTATTGTTGGTGCCCTAGACTGAGGTGAGATTATGGGACAAAGTGACGAGTTCTCCTCACGATGGGGCCTGATTTTCGCCACCATCGGCGCTGCCATTGGAACGGGCAACATCTGGCGTTTTCCCCGGATGGTTGGTGCCAACGGCGGCGGAACATTCCTGATTCCCTGGCTATTTTTCTTGTTTGTCTGGTCGATCCCCCTTGTCATCGCTGAATTCGCTCTAGGCAAGCGCAGTCGTACGGGTACCGTGGGTACATTCCGAATCTTTGGTGGTAAGAAACTGGCATGGATGGGATTGTGGACAGCTTGGATTTCGACAGCGATTGGATTCTACTATGCTGTGGTTGCCGGTTGGTGCATGAATTACTTCCAACTCGGATTTCGAGGCCAGTTAACCGAAGGAATCGATACGGTTGAGGTTTGGAATAATTTCCTCATGTCAACTCATCTTGTGATTCTCTTCCAAGTGTTGGTTATCGTCATCACACTTGCTGCTATTTTGGGAGGTGCGAAGATGATTGAGAAAGCGAACACATTCATGATGCTCAGTTTGTTTGCATTACTTTTCCTTGCACTATTCCTTGCCCTTTGGATGGACATGTCCGATGGCACAATGGATGGTGCCATGTTCATGTTTAGTGTCGATATGGATATTCTGATGCAACCTGAGACTTGGATCAATGGATTATCTCAGTCTGCTTGGTCTTGTTCAGCGGGTATGGGTATGGCCATCACCTATGCTGTTTACATGAAGAAGGACGAGGACACGACTCTCAACGCCTTCACAATGGGTTTGGCCAACAACAGCATATCTATCATTGCAGGCCTTACTGTACTCAGTGCTATTTTCGCAGTACAAGACGACCCATTGGCCACAGTCACCGGCGGTTCTAGCGCCATCACTTTCCTCGCGTTGCCCGAAGTGTTTGCACAAGCTCCAGGAGGTTCAATGACGCAGTGGGTCATGATGTGGGCCTTCTTCCTCGCCCTGACATTCGCAGCGCTAACCAGTATGATTTCGACCGTAGAACTCTGTGTCCGCAACTTTGTCGATCATGGCTTTGAACGAAACAAAGCGGTTGGTATCACAGGATGCGCATTGTTGGTCTTTGGATTACCCTCGACATTCGTTTGGATTCGCTTGAGCGCAGATGGCGTTCGTTTCCCTGAATTTTTGGAAGTACAGGATCACATTTGGGGCTATGGGCTGATGTTCAGTGGCCTGTTCATCGCCTACACGATTTGGCAATTTGGATTCAAAATATGGCGTGAGAAAGTAGCTGCGGGCGAGGCTGGAGAAGGTCTCATGGGATACATCAAGCATGGAGTTCCTGCATTCCGTGATGAATTCATCAATACTGGCGACAACGATGTCTGGATTGGTCGCTGGTGGGATTTCATCATGTTCATTGCATTCCCTGTACTATTCACGGTCCTACTAGTCTCTTACTTCGGAGACATGATCGCCAATACACACGACGTTTGGAATCCAAGCAACCCACACGGTTTGACCATCATCCTGCTATTCTGGGGTGTTGTTGGTGGTATATTCATTGGATTCAATCACGTTCTGGTCGCTCGCCCATTGTATCGAAATGTACCCGAGGGTGCTGGTGCTGGTGCCGACATCTCGATGTTGCCCGGTGGCGATGACGATCTCATCGGGGTCGTAGGTGACGTGTTCGAAGGCTGGGAACAACACGCATCTGCCGAAGACCTGATGGACGCGGAACTATCCTAGGTCCTTCGTGGAAGCCGAGGCTCGAGGTCGTGAACCCGCTCGCTGGTGCATGCACTGGTCGGAAGTGGGTGTGTTCGATGACAACGCTGCAGCCTTCGGAATTGACATCTCAAATCTGATGGAAGCCGCCGGTCAAGGATTGGCGGCTCAAGCGATTCGAATGTTGGAAGCGGCCGAAAAACGCCGAGGCCCAGTGTGGATTCTGTGTGGGCCTGGAAACAATGGCGGTGATGGATTCACTGCTGCCCTCGGATTGGTTGAGGAAGGTGTTGACGTACGCTTGCTGGCCACCCACCTGATTCAGCGAAGTGCAGTTGCACAAGGGTACCGTGAACGCTGCAGTGCGGCGGATATTCCGTTATCTATCTGGCCCGAAGTCAAATCGACAATTGGCACAGGTCATCCAGCCCTAGTCATCGATTGTTTGCTCGGTGCAGGCCCTGGTGTCGCAGGCGGGCGCCTGCGAGGTGACGTTGCCAATGTTCGTAATTGGCTCACAGAGAGTCGAGGCCGAAATTCACCCGTTTTGGCTTGTGATATGCCTACGGGTTTGGGTGGCCCCGATGTCATCCCCGCGACTGCCACCGTCACCTATCATGCTGAGAAATGGGCCTTGCGTGAGGCGGACGGTCAAGTTCACCCTGATGTCGGCGAGATTCACACCGCAAATCTGCCTTGGCCAGCCCGAGTCGAAGATTGTGGCCCCGGCGACGCTCGAAGGCACCCCCCGATTCGTGCCGAGGCGAGAAAAGGTGACCGGGGACGCCTACTGATTGTGGGTGGCGGCCCCTATCATGGGGCGCCAATATTGGCTGGATTGGCGGCAGAGCGAAGCGGTTGCGACCTCATTCATCTCGCCATGCCCTCAGATGCTGTGGAACGCGCAGAATGGCCACTATCTTTGATCCCCGAGTCCATTCCAGACACATCTCATCTGACATCTCTCTCTGTCGGCCAAATCCTCAATCGTGTCCTCACCGGTCGTGGTTGTCAGGCTGTTCTAATTGGCCCCGGATTGGGTCGTGAAGATTCTTCCATTGACGCTGTCTGTGAACTAATCGACAAATTCGTTGAAGCCAATATCCCATTAATCATCGATGCCGATGCCATCCGTGCCCTCCCCTCTCACGCTTGGCCAATTGGCATGGTGGGTGTAGTAACACCTCACGCTGATGAGATGGCCCATTGGTTGGGTGCATCCGATCCGGCAGAAATTCTCCAAATTCGCGCGCGTCGTGATGGAATTTCACGTGTGGTCGAAGACGAATCTTGCGTCATCGTACGTACTGGTGCTGAGGATGCATTGTGGGCACCTGGCGACCGTCATTGCTTTGCAACCGGTGGCCATGCTCGAATGTCCGTTGGCGGAACGGGTGATTTGCTCAGTGGTTGTATTGCCGGCTTGATTGCACAGGGAATGAGCCCATGGGCCGCCTCTCGCCTCGGTTGCGCACTGCTCCGGGCTGCAGGAGCCTCAGCTGCTGTTGAATACGGCCCGGGCCTGTCTGCGAGTGATGTACCACCACATATAGCCAGAACATTGGCCCAATGGATGGGCCAAGACGCAGACCGCGATGCTTGAGAATGAGAAGCGGTTGGCCGTATCGTGCCGACCCTCAAAGAGTGGATTCTAATTGGGGCCTTCGTGGCTTTCGTCTTGATTCCAGTCTGTTGGAAATTCTGGAAAGGTTGGGACCGCCCCTCCTTGTCATCTCTTCTAGAAATGAAGCGGAGAATTCGTGAACGAGACATGCGGGATGCATTCATCGAAGAGGATGCGAAACTACGTGAGCAGCATAGACTTGAGGCCGAAAGAGAACTTGCGTTGCGCAAAGCACAGGCCCCTCCCCCGGTGGAAAAATCAATACTCACTTCTGCATTTGGCAATCTGGGTGCTACTGATTCCACAGGAACAGCCGTCCTTGAAGGAAGTGCACCTCAACAAGATGCAATACCAATCATGCCCGTGGAGAATGTGGGCGACCTTGTCGATAGCCTAGAGACCGAGGGCATCGTTGAGAATGTCGTCCCTGAGATTGCCCCTGTGGCCGTTCAATTGCACGGAGATGCGGGTGCCGACGAAGTCAAGTGGGATCCGTCACAAGATGAAGATGATTGGCCAGATATTGGGTGGACCTAATGCTTGAGAATCCGAAGAAGCGAGCCCTGCGTTCCAAAGACGGACTCGAAATAAACGAATATACACGTCAAAAGATGACCAGAGAATTCTTTCGCTACACGTTCATGGCGATTTTCAATTCAATCTTCTTCTTCGTTCTCTACTATCTGCTATATCTTTGGGATCCATTCAACATGTATCCAGAAGTGTTCGCTTGGTTCGTCGCGTTTGGCATTGGAACAGTAGAAGCGCACTATGTTCACAGACGATTCACATTCAAGTCGAGTACACCATACAAAGAGAGCCTGTTTTGGATGTTGTTGGTCTACGGCATCATCGCAGTAGTCTCATCAATCACAATCTGGGCACTGGTCAACAGGTTGGATATCGATTCAAACCTTGCATGGGTCATCAACAACTGTATGTTCGGTTTGGCCTATTTCGCAGGCCTTCGTCTGCTTGCATTCCCTCCAGAACTCGATTCTGAAGAGTAACGGCCACCCCTCAAATTGAAGAGTAGTGTATGCGCGCATAGTGCCCATGTTCCAGCGTCCGCGCGGTACTCGAGACTTCGGTCCTGCCGAGATGGCTCGACGCTCAGCGCTCGAAAAATTGTGCGATGAACAGGCGGCTCGCAATGGATTTCAGCGGGTGGCGACTCCAACTTTCGAGAGTTTGGATTTGTTCACTGCGAAGTCTGGCGATTCGGTGGTTGACGAACTCTATGCGTTTGAGGATAAGGGCGGACGCCCACTTGCATTGCGCCCCGAATTGACTGCTCCAGTCATGCGTATGGTAGCCAACGAGATGCGTTCAGTACCCAAACCAATGCGCCTCGCCTACTACGGTTCCTGCTTCCGCTATGAGGAGTTCAAGACAGCGCGGTACCGCGAATTCTGGCAGTATGGGTGTGAGATTGTCGGCGCCTCTGGCCCACTGGTTGAGGCTGAAGTCGTTGCTTTCGCCGTCTCATTGATGCGCGCTGCCGGAGTAGAAGATTGGACGATGAAAATCGGTCATGTCGGCATCCTCAACGATCTCCTGGCTGGACTTTCCATTCCCGAAGACAACCGACGCGATGTCATGCGCCTATTGGACAAGGGGGATTTTGCAAGTCTATCTGGCAAAGGCGTTGGAGCAGATGCCGCAGCCAAACTCGAGGCATTCGCTTCACTATCAGGTGGTACGGACGTCATTCCCGAGGCCAAGTCGATGCTGGAGGACATGGGTGTAGCCACAGACAGTCTGGATTCTCTTGGTGAGATGCTGTGCTGTCTGGAAGGACTCGTGCCGGACATGCCGGACACCTCAATCGACCTCACAGTCGCCCGCGGATTAGACTACTACACCGGCATGGTGTTCGAGTTTGAGGTCGCCGAACTTGGCGGAGAGGCACAGGTACTCGGCGGAGGATCCTATCGATTGATGCAACTCTTTGAGCTGGAAGAACTAGACCCGTGCTGTGGATTCGGACTTGGATTTGACCGCATTCTGATTGCACTTGAGAAGCAAGCCGAGCGCTTGGGCAAAGACGAGGTCGTACCCGGTGAATCTTCTGGGCCCGGTAGTCTTGCTGTGATTCCCTTCAAAATCGATCCCAACAATGTGCTCGGATTGGTCGCTGGATTACGCGAATCTGGAGAACGTGTTCTGTTGGAATTGCGAGAGCGCAACTTGGGCCGTTCGATGGGTTGGGCCGACAGTGCTGGCGCAGCATTTGCCCTAATCGTTGGACCCCGCGATCTTGAGGCTGGTGAAGCCACCGTTAAGCGAATGTCAGATGGTCAAGAGGCACAGTGTGCGCTGAATGCAGAAGCAGTTGCTGAGGCTCTCGCGAGCCTACGCGCGTGAAGTTTAGTCATCATCATCAAAATCGGCTTCATCGACCGCTTTGTCCAATGATTTTTCCAGCGCATCCAGAACATTTTCTCCTCTAAAGATACCAATAATAACCCTAAGTGCAAAAACACCGATTAAAAATAATACACTAAATCCCGCGACCCAGATTTCCAAATCCAGACCTAAGATATGATTGCCATTACTCACGGCAATCAACTCCTCGGTCACTCTTCATCTTCGGATTTATTGGGTCGAAGCAGAGCGGCCGCAGCCAATCCACCGACACCGATGATTGAGGTGAAGCCGGGCAGCATGCTACCCTCACCGTCGCCGCCACCGCCGCCGCCACCACCGCCGGTGATGTCGTCAAAGGCGGTTTGGTTGAGAACTGGGAAGGTCACCGAAGCGTTGTACTCCGGCGCATTTTCTGGATGTGAGAAGTACAGGCCGAATAGCGCTTGTTCTCCTTGGGTAAATGGAATTGCACTGTTGGTTCCTTTGGATTTCATCGTGAATTCAACACCCATGTTCTCAGTGCTACCATTCCAGTAAATCAACTCTTCAACAACCGGAATATCCCAACTGATGAAATTCTCTCCATCTTGTAGCGAATCGAATTCTTTGATGGCTACAGCATTGTTGGCTTTGAGGATGGAGATGTTCAGATTTTCACAATCTCCATTGCATCCACCTTGACCGTTGGTCCATTCTCCACCTAATTCAATGGCGAATCTCACATTAATCATTTCACCTTCTTTCAATGCGATGTTTTC
>Ga0208765_1000784_pt1 | contig 20488 bp, 19 predicted proteins | sample ETNtaG_2_FD_185783 | JGI IMG/M metagenome (GOLD analysis project Ga0208765, IMG submission 185783) | Marine microbial and viral communities from oxygen minimum zone, Eastern Pacific Ocean - ETNP201406SV203 (SPAdes) (version 2) | ecosystem: Environmental > Aquatic > Marine > Oceanic ...
TCAAAAGAATCTTTGATTCCAATAAGAACAGACATTTCTTTACTTAGGTGTTTAGCTCGCTGTGAGAATATATAGTTTACTTCTTCATTCCCGCTTAGTGCGATAATGCCTTTTCTGGTATCAGGCTCTGCTCTTTGAAGTGTACGGTCATCGAGTGCGTTTCCAAAAAATACTTTTATACCTTCATTCTCTGCATCTAAACATAAATTTGGGTCTTCATCTATACAAATAATTTCATTTCCAGCCTGTTTTAATAGTCTTGATAGTAATCTTGACACTTCATGTGCACCTAAAATAATCCATCCAGAGTGGCTCTTTCTTTTTAGCTTTAACTTTTTGGCTACAGCGCCTCCAGTTAATCCAGCTGAGAGCACAGTAATTATAATTAGTAAAAACACAAGAGCCCTGAGCTGTGTACCATCAAACCCATGTTGTTCAAGCTCATAAACAAACAGTGATGCTACTGCGGCTGCAACAATCCCTCTTGGAGCAATCCATGATAGTAAAAGTTTCTGATTGAAATCCAATCCTGACTTTTTAGTACCAATAAATACAGAAACGGGTCTAATAACAGCAATTAATAAAATAACAGTTAATAAGCCAGGAAACCCAAGCCCATAAATTTGTTCAATCCTTACGTCTGCCGAAAGCAGAATAAATAACATTCCAATCATAAGGACTGTAAGCTGCTCTTTGAACTCTAGAAGGTCTTGCTGAATATATGTCTTAGAATTTCCGATTGTCATTCCCGCAATAGTTACAGCAGCTATACCACTTTCAGGGCTAATAGTGTTTGAGATTTGAAACAGAGCAATGACCCAGCTTAGGATAAATACATTCTCTAGGCCATCAGGTATGAGGTTTCTAAACCTAAATAATATGGTCAATAAATACCCTCCGGCAACTCCTAAGAGAGCGCCAATCGCCAATCTTGATATAATATGATAAAACCCTGTTACAAATGATAAGCCTGATGGGCTTATTGCAATCTCCAATGCTACCACAGCAATGATAGCGCCGATTGCATCTAACAGAATTCCCTCAGCCTCAAGTATAGTGCTTACGCCATGATGGACTCTGATCCTTTTTAATAGAGGAGTTATAACTGTAGGACCTGTAACAATGATCAATGTTCCAAACAATATTGATGTCCTAAAGTCCCAACCAAGAAATAAAATCGTGATTAGAGTTCCACCAATGAGGGTACATAATGCTCCAACTGTGATTAAACCGCGAATGGCCTTTCTCTCACGCATGATTCTACTAATGCGTAGATTCATTCCGCCTTCAAAAAGAATGATTGCGACAGCAAAACCAACTAGTATATGTAGCCCAGATCCTAATGAATCAGGCTTAATCCAGTCGAGCCCGTCAGGGCCAAATAGTATTCCGGAAAATAATAATAATACTATACCAGGCAGGTGAAGGTGTTTGGAACCAACCTGGGCAAGCATACCTAAAACCATGGACAGACCTATGGTCAGTGCAGGATTATTCATAGATTAAAATGAAGGATTAAAAAAATGTGGCTTAATTTTTAAGTCCGATCTCTTGAAGCCGTTCTGCTAAATATTCACCGGCCGTATATTTTTCTGAGAGAACTACTTCATTTCTTGGATGCAAAAACAGAGGAATTGAATAACGACTATTATTAGACTGTTTTTCGGGGTTAACTACTCTATGAGTAGTAGAAGGATAGTACCCACCAGAAGCTTCTTTTAGCATGTCACCAATGTTTACAATTATGGTGCCTGGATCCGTTGTTATTTTATGCCATTTACCATCTTTATCTTTTGCTTCAAGGCCAGGCCTTGTACCAGCAACTAGTAGAGTAATAAGGTTTATATCTTCATGTGCTGCTGCTCGAACAGATCTATCATCTTCATTTCCAGTAAATGGTGGGTAATGAATGATTCTAAGAAGATTTGTTTTGCTTCCATTGATCATATCTTTTAATGGTTCACGGAAATGTGATCGAACTTCTTCTGGAGTATTTTTTTCTATCCACTCTAGAAAAGTTGATGTTATAGTTACTAAGTTATTATATAATTCTAGAGTAGCACCTGTTAATGCATTTGGTAAACGGCCCCATGGATAGAAATGATAAAATTCTTTATGGTCTTTTACCTGATAACCTTTAGCATTTTCCGTACCTGTAGGGAAATATCCATCTTGCTTACGAGGATCAAATAAATAATCATGTTTTGAGTCCGAGCTAAAGAAAGTTTCCCATTCTTTATAAACACCGTCTACTAATTCAAAATGAATAGGATGATCAGATATTACTCCAAAGCCAGTCTCTTTAAGCGATTTAGTGAACTTAGCAGGCGCGTTGCTGTCATTATATTGAATTTTAGCTACCTGCATATAATAATTTAAATAACTAATCCAATGCTTTCAATTCTATACTTGCTTCAGCCGCATATTTGATTATTTTTTCATCCCGGTAAAACTCATCATAGTAAATCGTTTTGATTCCAGAATTTGCGATGAGCTTAAAACAATTATAACAAGGCGATGCGGTAACATAAATTTCAGAATTATTAATGCTTACTCCATTTTTTGCGGCCTGTACGATTGCGTTAGCCTCAGCATGGGTTGTTCTAACGCAGTGTCCGTCAATCATTTCATGGCCAATTTCATCGCAGTGCTGTAGACCTTTTATACTGCCGTTATAGCCTGTTGATAAGATGGTTTTATCTCTTACGATAACTGCGCCTACATGTTTACGATCACAGGTAGACCTTGTAGATACCTCTTTAGCAATATTCATAAAGTAAGTAGACCAATTAACGCGCTTGTTAATAATTATTTACTCCGATTATATATTTTAACAGCATAACGAGGTTCACCAAAATAGATTTTATCTGCTACTTGTGCAAGCTCTGCGACAAGAATAAGATAGGCCCAGGTTGGAACGGTAACACCTGCACAACCTTTAATGATAACTTTCTGATCTGTAAACTTATTAAAGTTCATAGTATCAATCTTTTTTCTAAATGATTTTTCTCTGATTATTCCTTCATCAATGAAATCATCGAGTAGTATTATTTTCATATCTAAAAGTAATTTATTGTTGATTGTATTGACTCTACTAATTTATCAACATCATAAGAATCATTATAAACATAAAAACTTATCCTTGCGGTAGAGGTTTCGTCCAGTGTTTTTAGCAATGGTTGTGCGCAATGGTGCCCTACTCTGATACATATATTATCTTCATTTAAAAACTGAGCAAGGTCTTGAGGATGTATTTTATTCAGGTTAAAACTAATTATGCCTCCGCGATTTGAAGGGTTACCGTGAATGTATAAACCAGAAATTCTTTCCAGTTTTTCTATAGCATAATCAGTTAGTTTTCTTTCATGTTCCTGAATTCTTTTCATACCAATATTATTTAAATATTCAACCGCAATACCCAAGCCTATAGCTTGAACATAATTAGGTGTTCCTGCCTCAAACTTATAGGGAACTTTATTCCAAGTAGATTTTTCTAGAGTTACTGTTTCAATCATTTCTCCTCCCGCCATGAAGGGGGGCAAAGATTCTAACATATCAAGCGTGCCCCATAGTACCCCAATCCCTGTTGGGCCTAACATTTTATGACCTGAAAAAGCAAGAAAGTCACAGCCTAGATTCTGAACATCTACAGGCATATGAGATACACTTTGTGCTCCATCAACAACAAATATCGCTCCGATACTTTTTGCTATTTTTGCTATTTTTTTAATTGGGTTAACAGTCCCGAGTACATTAGACATGTGAGTTATAGATATGATTTTTGTTTTTTTGGTAAAATATTTTTCAGACTGAGAAAAATCCAGTTCGCCTGATTCTGTAAGTGGTAGGTATTTTAATTTAGCTCCAGACATTTTTGCTAGCAGCTGCCATGGTACTAGATTTGCGTGATGCTCCATATGGCTAATCAGAATTTCATCATTCTTTTCTAATTTTGTTCCAAATGTGTAGGCCAAAAGGTTTATTGATTCTGTAGTGCCTCCGGTAAAAACTATTTCTTTAGAAGAAGAGGCATTTATAAAGCTTGAAATTTTTTCTCTGGCTGATTCAAACAATTTTGTTGATTCAGACCCAAGCTTATACAATGCCCTATGAACGTTTGCGTTAGAATTTTCATAAACATTTTTTAATCCATTAATTACAATGTCAGGTTTTTGGGATGTAGACGCACTATCAAGATATACAAGACTATCATCACTAAATATTGGAAAGTCTTTTTTTTGTACTAGAGTATCTATAGTCAATTTAAAACATTCCTAGTTCTAGCTGAGCTGCTTCAGACATCATTCCTTGGTTCCATTGGGGTTCCCAGACAAGCTCAACATTTACGTTTTCAACATCTTCAAGCGCATTAACTTTTCTGTCTACCTCATCTGAGATAACAGGACCCATTCCACATCCTGGCGCAGTGAGAGTCATTTTTATATCTATTTTTTTCCCTTTTTTACCATCCTCAATATTTAGATCATAGATTAAACCCAGTTCTACTATATTTACAGGGATTTCAGGGTCATAACAGGTCTTTAGTTGATCCCAGACCAGTTGTTCTGAAAACTCAGAGCTAATGTTACCACTATCTGGTTTTTCTATTTCTATACCAAGCGCATCCGCATTTTCAGCGCTTATTTGTGCCATATTCCCATTTATAACTATTGTATAGTTACCGCCCAGAGACTGAGTGATCTGAACAAGATTGCCAGCGACCAGGGTCACCTTGTCTCCAGATGGGACCATATTAGCCTCAACATCTCTTATTAATCTTATTCTATTATCTTGATCGGTATTCATACAGATATTTTATGAATTTTATCAACAGCGCTGGCAAAACCATTTGTCCGTTGTACACTGATCGATCCTGAAAGGCCAACCAAATTCAATATTTTGGAATGATCTAGTGAATGTATTTCTATCGCCTCATGACCACTAAAAATTTTACATAATAAAGATAGAAGTCCTTTTACGATCAGAGCATCTGAGTCACACTTAAACACATAATTATGTCCTATCTTTTCACCAATAACCCAAGCCTGAGACGCGCAGCCATATACTCTTGTTTCTTCTGTCCTTTGGTTAATTGGTATCCCCTCGGATTCTTTCGCTATATCCATTAACTGAGCGAGTTTATCTTTTGGATCATCGAAAACAGAAAAGAGATCTTCTATATCAGCCATCGATTTTTGGATGCTCATGTTTTATGATTCTCATTTAGCCAGTTATCAAACTCTTCATACAAATATTTTTTTATTTCTTCATGACTAATATTATCAATTAAGTCAGCGATAAAACCTCTGATGAGAAGAGACTTTGCTCCGATAAGGTCCAAACCCCTAGACCTCATGTAAAACAATGTCTCCTGATCTAATTCACCCGTGCTTGACCCATGCGCGCATTTAACATCATCATTGTATATTTCCATTTGAGGGTTGGAATTCATTCCTGCATTTTTTGATAAAATAAGGTTTTTATTTGATTGAGCGGCATCTGTTTTTACTGCACCTTCTTGAATGATTACTCTCCCGTTAAACACACCGCTAGATTTATCATCTAATATTGATTTAAAAATCTGGGAACTGGCAGTATGTTTTCCGTTGTGCTCAACAATAATATTATTATCAATTTGTTGAATATGTTTTGTCAATGAGATTCCGGACAGATTACAGTTGGAACCATTTCCATCCATGATAATATGGATATTATTTCTTCCTAACTCGCTTCCATCACAGTATTGAAAAAAATCATAATTACTTTCTTTTTTTTGGTTAACCATTACGCTGGAGATGTCTATCATATTGTGCGAATTTTTTTGAATTTTTATGTGGTTAAGGTTGCTATTTTTATCCATTGAAATTTGAGTCACGCCATTTTGAAAAGAATTATTTATATTATTAATATGGTGTTCAATAAAAGTGCAAGAAGCAGATGCATTTATGTTTAAAAGTATTCGAGGATACATTATTTCCGATTCACTCCCTGCACTATTGTAAACAATTCGTATTGATCTATCTAAAATCACGTTTTTTTCAATATCAATTTTTATACCACTTTTCAAAAAAGTAGAATTTAGGAGTGTGAAGGGATCCTCTTGATAGAGATGATCATTATCTAGTAGTGAGTCTAGATTATCTGATATTGAAACACCCTGGGGTAATTTAGAAGACAGATCTTTTCTATAAACACCATTATAGAATACTATATCAATCAAATGATTTACTGGAATATTTTTTTTTATATATCCTTTTGGGGAAGACTTGATTGAATCTAGCAGATCTGGCTTCAGGTTATATAATCTTGATAGATTTGTGTGCCTCCAGTTTTCCCATTTATTTGTTGGTAAGCCTAAAACAAGGAACTTTTCAAATGATTGTTTTTTTATGCCAAATATTTTATCTGTATAAATATTAGATGTTATTGCATTTTCAAAATCAATCTTATAATCATTAACATTCATTTCTCAAGCCATCCATAGCCTTTTTCTTCAAGCTCCAATGCTAACTTTTCCCCACCAGATTTAACGATCTGACCATTTATGAGTACATGAACAGTATCTGGTTTAATATATTTTAATAGTCTTTGATAGTGAGTGATTACCAAGAATCCGCGGTTATTGTTTCGGTAATTGTTGATACCTTTTGCAATGATTTTAATTGCGTCAATATCTAATCCGGAGTCCGTCTCATCCATAATCGCTAGTTCAGGCTCAAGACATAGCAATTGTAGTATTTCATTTCGTTTCTTTTCTCCACCTGAGAATCCCTCATTTACTGATCGCTTCAGGTATGCAGTGTCCATTTCAACTTCTTCAAGCTTGCTTTTAATAAATTTCAAAAAGTTTGCTGCATCATATTCTTTTCTATTATTGTGTTTTCTTTTTGCGTTTACAGCCGCTCTAAGAAAATAGGTAGTGTTAACACCTGGAATAACAGTTGGGTATTGGAAAGACATAAATATTCCGGCTAAGGCTCTATCCTCAGGTGCCCAGTCTAATATAGATTCATTGTTATACAAAATGTCACCTTTAGTAACTGTATAGTTTTCCCGGCCTGTGACTGTGTTTGAGAGAGTGCTTTTCCCGGAACCATTGAGTCCCATTATTGCGTGCATCTCGCCCGCTTTAATATGGAGATCTATTCCATTAAGAATCTTTTTATCTTCAACCTCAACGTGCAAATTTTTTATCTGAAGCATAGAAAATACCTGATTATCCTACGCTACCTTCTAAACTAACTTCCATGAGTTTAGTAGCCTCCATGGCAAATTCCATAGGAAGTTCATTAAAAACTTCTTTACAAAATCCGTTAACAATCATAGACACAGCATCCTCAGTATTAATGCCTCTTTGGTTACAATAGAATAATTGATCTTCACCAATCTTTGATGTTGAGGCCTCGTGCTCCATTGTTGCACTATGATTTCTAACATCAATAAATGGGAATGTATGTGCTCCGCACTGGTCTCCAATTAAAATAGAATCGCACTGTGAAAAGTTTCTGGAGTTTTCGGCACTTTTCATTATTTTGACCTGGCCTCGATAGGTTTGTTGGCCTTTGCCTGCAGAGATACCTTTTGATATGATAGTGCTTTTGGTGTTCTTTCCAATGTGAATCATTTTTGTTCCGGTATCAGCTTGTTGCCTATTATTTGTAAGTGCAACTGAGTAAAACTCTCCCACAGAGTTATCGCCTTTAAGAATACAACTTGGGTATTTCCAGGTTACAGCAGATCCTGTTTCCACCTGTGTCCAGGATATACGCGAATGATTTCCTAAACAGGATCCACGTTTTGTGACAAAATTATAAATACCACCTGCACCTGTTTCTGAGTTTCCTGGATACCAGTTTTGTACTGTTGAATATTTAATCGTTGCGTTAGTATGTGCTACTAGCTCAACGACCGCTGCGTGCAGTTGATTTTCATCACGCATAGGGGCGGTACATCCTTCTAGATAGCTGACATAGCTATCATCTTCTGCGATAATCAGTGTTCTTTCAAACTGGCCTGTTTTTGCTTCATTAATTCTGAAATAAGTTGACAGCTCCATAGGGCATTTTACACCTTTGGGAATATAGACAAATGATCCATCGGTAAAGACAGCAGAGTTTAAACAGGCGAAATAGTTGTCGGTGTATGGCACAACCGTTCCCAAATATTTTTTCACTATTTCAGGGTGGTTTATTGCTGCCTCAGAAAAACTACAGAATATTACTCCATGGTTTCTTAATTCTTCTCTAAATGTTGTTGCAACAGATACACTATCAAAAACTGCATCGACAGCGACACCATTTAGCATTTTCTGTTCATCCAAAGGTATTCCAAGTTTGTTATAAGTTTTTAGCAGCTCAGGATCCAGTTCATCCAAACTTTTGATACTCTTCTTCTTTGGGGATGAGTAATAACTAATACTTTGATAATCGATATTATCATAGCTGACATGTTGCCACTTAGGCTCTTTCATTTTAAGCCACTTTCTGTATGCTTTAATACGCCAGTCTAGGAGCCAAGATGGCTCTTTTTTCTTTTCTGAAATAAACTGAATTGTTTCCTCACTTATACCAGGAGGCAATGTCTCTGATTCTATATCTGTGACAAAACCATACTTGTAGTCTTCTTTAATCCTTTGGTCAATGATGTTGGTTTTATTATTGTTCATCAGTTAATTATAATTGGGGTTCAGGTCTATGCAGAAAAAGAGGTGCCGCAGCCGCATGTGCGTTCAGCGTTTGGGTTCTCTATTTTAAACCCACCATTAAGCATATCATCGGAATAATCAATTGTGATGTTTTTGAGATAGAGCCAGCTTTTGAGATCGCAGACCACTTTAAGTCCGTTTGCCTCAAATATTTTGTCATAGCTTTCTTGATTATTATCAAAATCCATTTTATAGTTCATACCGGAGCAGCCACCACTGTCCACTGACATCCTAACGAAGTGGTCGTCTTTCCCCTCTGCAGACATTACCGCTTTTAGTCTTTTCGCTGCTGCTTCAGTTACGAAAATTTGAGCATTTTTAAATTCATTCTGCGCTTTATCGATCGAAGTATTTTGTTTATCCATATTTATTCCCACTTTGTTTCAATTTTTGTTTCATTTGTTTTTGCTATAGAACTATCGAAACCAAGTTTATTTCTTGCTTCATTGGACATCATTTCAGGCTGCCATGGAGGGTCAAAGGTTACACTAACCGCAACATTATCTATGTTATCAAGGCTAGATACTTTTGACTTTATATCATCTGCCATGTGTTGCCCCATACTGCAACCAGGGGTAGTGAGCGACATTATAATATCTACATCAGACTTTTTATTCTGATTGTCTTTTATACTAATATTATATATAAGGCCAAGGCTCCATAAATCTACAGGAATCTCTGGGTCATAGCATTGTTTTAGCAGGTCGATTATTTTTTCTTTTAGTTCCATAACTTTTATTAAATATCAGCTAGGGTAAGATTATCAAAAAGATTTCTTATTGAATTATTAATATTATTAATGGGGGTTCGTACGTTACATTTTGTTAGATGATCACACCCTGATTCAAAGTAACAATCCATAATAGCAGTAGGTCCTTCTAGAATCTCAAAGAAGTCATTTAGTTTAGTGTTTGCCGTTTTGTTCGTTGTTTTGTAACCACCGCGAGGTCCTTTAACAGATTTAACAATATTTGCGCTTGCTAGCTTTTGCATTGTTTTTGCAAGAAGCTCTCTAGGAATTCCATACAATTTAGATATCTCATTAACACTAACGAGTTTTCCCGAGGTTTTCTCAAGGTGCCTGACTGCAATAAGTGCGTACTCAACTTTTCTAGTAATCTTTAACATAATTTTAGTCTGGGAGTATATGTAAATAGATTATAAAAACAAAAGATTAAATACGACCAATTTTATCGTATATAAAATATTATATTTTGTTTTGCTTTTAACTAAGGACTTATTGAAACAACATAATTATTTTGTTCAGCAACATTTCCTATGCTAATTGCTTGTTCGCCAAAAACAGAGATAAAGCGATTTGCTTCAGTCTCCGGAAGGGATATTAATAAGCCGCCTGATGTTTGAGCGTCACAGGCTAAAAGTTTTTGTGTTGGTGACAGGGATTCACTGAAATGTGCAAATTTTTCAGCATAGTCTAAATTGCGTTTAGTTCCACCAGGGATAATTCCTTCATTAGCAAGGTCTACTACACCAGGGAGAAAATTAATTTGAGAAAAATTAATATTAGCTGATACTTGGCTATTTTTACATATTTCTATCAGGTGTCCAACCAGTCCGAATCCTGTAACATCTGTAACCGCATTAGGATCAAATTCTTGGAGAGTTTCTGACGCTTTTTTATTTAACATTGTCATTGATTTAACCGCTGATTCTATAACTGTATCGCTTGCCTTTTCTTTTTTTATTGCGGTTGAAATAATACCGGTACCTATTGGTTTTGTCAGTATCAAGCTATCACCCGGCTTAGCCCCGGTATTTGTCCAAACGGATGTTTCAGATACTTCACCAGTAACGACTAGCCCATACTTTGGTTCATTGTCATCAATTGAGTGGCCTCCTACTATTGGTATACCAGCTTCACTTGCCTTATCAGCACCGCCTTGCATGATATCAGATAAGATTGTATTTGAAAGTTTTTGAATTGGAAAGGCAACAATATTCAGTGCAAATAATGGTTTTCCACCCATAGCATATATATCGGAGAGTGAATTTGCTGCAGATATTTGTCCAAATGTGTAAGGATCATCAACGATAGGTGTAAAAAAGTCTACTGTCTGCAATATAATCTTACCATCTTTCAGGCGTACCACTGCGGCATCATCAGTACTAGTATAGTCCGAGATAATGGAATTATTGGACTCCATTCTTACATTACCCAGAACCTGGGCGAGGTCTGAAGGACCAATTTTACAAGCTCATCCGGCTCCGTGACTTAGTGTGGTAAGCCTAATTTTTTCTTTAGTATTCATTTCTTAAAATTACTTATTTTTCTTCTCATAAAATACCAAATCAAATATTTTTCGAAGCCAACATATTATCTTTTGACATATAACAACGCTTGGTAAATTAGATTAGCTGCTAGGTTACTAATAGCTTGTAAAACGCAAAAACAATGAAATAATATACTTAAAATAGTAGGGACCATGGGAAAAACATTTAAAACGATAGATGATGCGGTAATCCGGTTTGCAGGTGACTCAGGTGATGGTATGCAGCTAACGGGAGGTAGATTTACTGAAACGACAGCGGTTGTTGGAAACGATTTAAGTACTCTACCAGATTTTCCAGCTGAAATTAGAGCTCCTGCTGGTTCACTTGCTGGTGTAAGTGCTTTCCAGATTCATTTTAGTTCGAAAGATATACACACACCAGGAGATAGTCCAGATGTGCTTGTGGCAATGAATCCGGCGGCATTAAAAGTGCATCAAAAGGAGATAGTGCCAGGCGGGACAATTATTATAAATACGGACGCTTTCACAAAAAAGAATATGAATTTTGCTGGATATGAAAGCAGTCCAATTGAAGATGGATCATTAGATGATTATTTCACCGTAATTCCTATTGAGATGAATAAGTTGGTTACTGCTGCATGCGAAGGTCTTGAGATGTCTCGTAAATTTGTTGGTCGGACAAAAAACTTTTTTGCATTAGGTGTACTTTATTACATGTATGACAGACCGCTTGAAGCAACCGAAAAATGGTTAGAAAAAAAGTTTGCGGGTAAAGATATAATCATTGAAGCGAATAAAAGGGCTATGAATGCTGGGTATAATTATGCTGATACGACGGAATTATTTACCACACGGTTTAAAGTTGAAAAAGCTTCCTTGCCAAAAGGTACATACAGAAATATCAATGGTAATTATGCCACTGCCCTTGGTCTGCTTGCAGCATCTGAGAAATCTAAATTGAAATTATTTTATGGTGGATATCCAATTACTCCAGCTAGTGATATTCTTCATACTTTAGCTGCTTGGAAGCATTTTGGTGTTCAAACATTTCAGGCTGAGGATGAGATTGCCGGTATCTCATCAATAATTGGTGCTGCATTTACTGGAAACCTATCTGTCACTGCTACCTCTGGCCCCGGGATAGCATTAAAGGGTGAGGCTATGGGATTGGCTGTTATGATAGAACTCCCAATGGTTATTATTAATGTTCAAAGAGGGGGACCGAGTACTGGGCTACCAACAAAAACTGAACAGGCGGATCTCAATCAAGCATTATACGGTCGTAATGGTGAGGCGCCTATACCGCTTATTGCTGCGTCCACTCCTGGAGATTGTTTTTATGCCGCTTATGAGGCCTCCAGAATTGCTTTAAAATATATGACCCCCGTAGTACTTTTGTCAGATGGTTATCTTGCTAATGGTTCTGAACCATGGAAAATACCGAATGTTAAAGATCTCGAACCAATTGATGTTAAATTTGCTAAAGGCTCTAAAAGTAAAGATGATTTCTTGCCTTATGAGCGTGATAACAAAACCTTGTCAAGACCTTGGGCGATACCAGGCACTCCGGGTTTAGAACATCGCGTTGGAGGACTTGAAAAAGCAGAAAATACAGGTCATGTTAGTTATGACCCTGATAATCATCAGCGAATGGTTGAGCTTAGACAAGAAAAAGTAAACCGTATCCAAGATGACATAGCTAAAACAGAAGTGTATGGAGATGATAGTGGCGATGTTCTAATTGTCAGTTGGGGAGGGACTTATGGCTCATGTAGGTCTGCAGTAGAGACCTTGCATGAAGATGGTAAAAGCGTTTCCCATATTCATCTAAGATGGATTAGTCCTTTGCCAAAAGATTTAGGTGAGATTATTATAAAGTTTAAAAACATTCTTGTCCCTGAAATAAATATGGGTCAATTAATCAAATTATTAAGGGCAGAATATTTGGTAGATGCAAAAGGTTTAAACCAGGTAACAGGTAGACCAATTAGCGCTACAAGAATAATTGAAAATGTAAACCAATTAATAGGATAAAATAATGGCACAGGTAAATACTCCTACTTATACAAAAAAAGATTTTGAGTCAGACCAGGCAGTGAGGTGGTGCCCTGGTTGCGGCGATTATGCAATACTAGCTCAAACCCAAAAAACAATGCCCACCTTTGGAAGAAAGAAGGAGGAGTTTGTTTTTGTTTCCGGTATTGGCTGTTCAAGCCGGTTTCCATATTATATGAATTCGTATGGTTTTCATTCAATACATGGAAGAGCCCCCGCTTTTGCGACAGGAGTAAAGGTTGCTAATCCAGACCTATCTGTTTGGGTTATTACTGGAGATGGTGATGGTCTTTCTATTGGAGGTAACCATTTTATGCATGCTTTGCGGAGGAATATGGACATAAACATATTGCTTTTTAATAATAGAATCTATGGTTTGACTAAAGGTCAATATTCGCCGACTTCAGAGGTTGGTAAAGTGACTAAGGCAAGTCCTTTTGGGTCGCTTGATATCCCGCTTAATCCACCTTCTTTAGCTTTAGGAGCGCAAGCAACATTTGTCGCTCGTACGATAGATAGGTGGCAGGCACATTTATCCCAGATGCTGGAAAGGTCTTACCATCATGATGGCGGCTCACTGATTGAGATATATCAAAATTGCAATATATTTAATGATGGTACATTTGAAGACTATACATCCGCAGACAAATTTGATAATGTTATCGAACTGAAGCATGGTGAGCCGATGGTTTTTGCCAAAGGAACTAAGGGAATAAAACTAGATGGTTTTACACCTACTGTCATCGATATGGAAAAGCATAGTGTTGATGACCTATTGGTCCATGATGAGACTAACCTTGACCTTGCACATATTATTGCGAACTGGACAAGTCATCCAGTGTTGCCAGAGCCGATTGGTGTTATTTATTCAGTAGACAAGCCGACCTATAATTCAGAGATGGTAGCGCAGGTTGATTCTGCTGTAAAACAAAAGGGAGCTGGAAAAGTACAAGACCTATTAAACGCGGGCGACACCTGGACAGTAAAATAAACGAATGTCACACCGAACTGAGAGAGATAGTCTTGGCCCTGTAGACGTTCCTAGTGATAAATATTATGGAGCACAAACTCAAAGGTCTTTAAATAATTTTAAAATTGGGACACACCATTTCCCAAGGGAATTTATTCGTGCCTATGGTATTCTAAAAAAATCCGCTGCCACAGTTAATAATAATTATGGTAGACTTGAAGACTCTATAAAAGATGCTATTCACAAAGCCGCTGATGAGGTTATAGATGGAAAACTTGATAATCACTTTCCTTTGGTTGTCTGGCAAACCGGCAGCGGAACACAGACAAATATGAACTTCAATGAAGTAATATCTAATCGAGCGATTGAAATTGTTGGTGGAGAGCTTGGTAGTAAAAATCCGGTTCATCCAAATGATCATGTGAACATGAGCCAATCAACAAATGATACTTTTCCCACTGCGATAAATATTGCTGCTGTTGAGAGTGTAACACATAATCTTATACCATCATTAGAAGAGCTGAGAGAATCATTAGATAATAAATCCAAAAAATTCAATGATATAATTAAAGTTGGAAGAACGCACCTACAAGATGCGACCCCACTTAGCTTAGGACAGGAGTTTTCAGGATATGTTTCGGCGATTGGCCATGGTATAGATCGCCTAAAAAAAGCTTTAGATAATTGCCTTGAATTAGCAGCAGGAGGTACTGCTGTAGGAACCGGTATTAATACGATAGAAGGATTTGACAACGATATAGCTGAGGAAATAAAAAATATAACAGGGCTGAATTTTAGAACTGCTGAAAATAAGTTTGAGGCAATGGGTGGCCAGGACAGTATCATTGAGCTATCTGGAGCGCTTAAGGTTATAGCAAGTTCATTATTCAAAATTGCTAATGATATACGTTGGTTAGCTTCTGGACCGAGATCTGGTATAGGCGAGATCATTCTGCCTGCCAATGAGCCAGGTTCATCTATCATGCCGGGAAAAGTTAATCCCACGCAGTGTGAGGCGATGACAATGGTTTGTACACAGGTTATAGGGAATGATGTTACCATTACATTTGCTGGTGCAAGTGGAAATTTTGAGTTGAACGTTTTTAGGCCTGTAATTGCATATAATATTCTTGAATCAATTAAGTTACTCTCAGAGGTGTCAAAATCATTTACAACTAACGCGGTAAATGGTATTGAGCCCAATGTTGAGAGGATTAATGATAATCTTTATAATTCACTAATGTTAGTTACTGCGTTAAATCCTCATATTGGCTATGATAAAGCAGCAGAGGTTGCAAAAAATTCCCATAAGAAAAATATATCATTAAAGGAATCTGCAATAGAATTAGGTTACTTGACAGGCGAAGAATTTGATAAGCTAGTTCAGCCAAGTCAAATGATATCTCCTTCAAAAAAATAACAAATAATATTTCCCTTCTTATTAATTGTTGTCTGTTGTTTTATATATAATTGTTGGACCAATTAATTTATATAGAAAATAGTAAATTCAAATATGTCTGATCAAAAGCCATTAAGTGAGTTAGTAAAAGTATTTTGGATTTCTTTAGGCATCATACTATCCGGTGCAATTATTGTATTATTGTTTATTGGATTTTTATCTAGAGATTTACCATCTTTGGAACAATTAGAAAACTACGATCCAGATTTAGTTACACGAATATATTCAGCAGATGGTAAAGTTTTGAACGAACTTTTTGTACAGAAAAGAGTATTTGTAGAGCTATTTAATATTCCAACCCATATGCAAGATGCTGTTATTGCATCTGAGGATAGAAGATTTTACGAGCACTGGGGGCTTTCACTTAGAAGTGTGGCCCGCGCGATTGGAATAAATATCTTATCATTAAGCTATAGACAAGGTTTTAGTACTCTTACACAACAGCTTGCTAGAAATTTGTATAAGACTATTGGTTTTGAGGATAGTATTTTAAGAAAAATAAAAGAAGTCATAACTGCTGTACAGATTGAGAGAACTTATACAAAAGATGAAATACTAGAAATGTACTTAAATACCGTACACTTTGGTCATGGTACTTATGGAGTTGAAGCCGCAACAAAACGGTTTTTTGGTAAGGAATCAAAAGATCTTTCTGTGGATGAATCTGCTCTACTTGTTGGATTATTACCATCTCCCGCAAGCTATTCTCCAGTGCGGCATCCTGAAAGGGCAAGGAAAAGAAGGAATACAGTTCTTAGGTTAATGAAAGAGCAGGGATATATTACTCACTCTGAGCACGCCCAATATAGGGCCATGACACTGGAGTCAGTTAATGATGAGCCTACCAGGGGATTAGCACCTTATTTTACTGAATATGTTAGGAGATTATTAGAAAAAGAAGATGAAGCTTTAGATATAAATATTTATCGTGACGGGTTGAAGATATATACCACTCTAGACTCTAGACTCCAGGAATTGGCTGAAAAGATTATACTAGATGCTATTATTAAATCTCAAGGGAAATTAAATAATAGAATCATAAATAATCAGGAAGAGTTTGAACTATTAGGGCATTTAACTATATATGAAGAGGACTCTGTAAAAATGATGATGCAGGGTGAGGTGCAGTTATATAAAGATCTACGAGCTAAACTTTTGGTTCAAACTGCTTTTGTAGCAATTAATCCAAAGACAGGTGGAATTATGGCAATGATTGGAGGTCGCCCAGATTATCATGACCAATATAATAGAGCTGTACAAGCGAAAAGACAACCTGGATCAGTATTTAAACCTTTTGTTTATACTACAGCCCTTGAAAATGGATACACGGTCTCCCAGCAATTACTAAATCAGCCCGTTGTATTAAATGTGCAAAATACTGATGGCTCATGGGTAAAATGGAAGCCTCAAAATTATGGTGGTAGTACGGGTGGCTTGACAACACTTAGAGAAGGACTTAGAAAATCTCTAAACCTAATATCTGTGAGGATTGTTCAACAAGACTATGCACCAGCTGAACAGGTTAAACGAACTGCACAGAGAATGGGTATCTCAACAGATATAAGAGCTGTTGATGCGATTGCACTTGGTACCAGTGAGGTAATTCCTCTTGAAATGGTTTCAGCATATGGAGCTTTTGCAAATAAGGGTGTTTACTCTAAACCAATTGCAATTACAAAGATAGAAGATCGTTATGGCAATACAATAAGAGAATATTACCCTGCACAGTATGAAGTATTAAGCGAAGAAACAGCATTTTTAATGACAAATCTTATGCAAACGGTAATGGACCGTGGTACGGGTGGAAGTGCAAGATGGAAATATAATTTTACTAGACCTGCGGCTGGTAAAACAGGTACTACCCAAGGTTGGAGTGATGCATGGTTTGTTGGTTTTACACCACAAATAGCTGCAGGTGTGTGGTTTGGCGTGGATGACTACCAAGTTAGTCTTGGGAAAGGACAAGATGGTTCTAAAGCCGCTTTACCATCTTGGTCTCAATTCATGCGAGACAGTCATAAAATACTCGAACTACCAAGAGTAAATTTTCAAAAACCAAGTGGTGTAATTGTCTCTGAAATATGTTCTGTCTCAAAAATGGGATCAAGAAAAACGTGTCCTATAGAAAAAGAATTATATAAATCTGGGACGGAGCCTTCTCAAAAGTGTAGAATACATAGGAATTAATTTTTTAATTAATTATTAATTCATCTTTTAAGACTTCTGTTTTTACCAAAGTATATGTTTTCTTCAATATTCTCTTTGCATTATTTAATCGTTTAGTATCGTTTCCAAAAATTCGAAATATAGGATCTCCTTTATTTACTTTATCACCAATTTTATTTATGAACTCTATACCTGCAGTATAATCTAGTTTATCTTTTTGTACCTTACGTCCGCAACCTATTTCAACTAATGCCCATCCTATTTTTTCTGTTTCTATAGAGCTGATAAATCCGCCATCTTCAGCTTCAATTATAATTTCATTTTTTGAGATAACATGTTCTGAAGCTAATTTTTTTATGTCACCATTTTGTGTGGAGATAATTTCTTTAAATTTGTCTAATGCAGTTCCATTATTAATGGTCTCTTGCATAAGCTTTATTGCCGTCTTCTTATCCTCAACGGTTCTACTTTGTAATAATATTTTTGAACCAAGCTCATAGCTAATTTCCATTAAATCCTCAGGCCCCTTACCGTTTAAACAGTCAATTGCTTCTATGATCTCACAGTGTAATCCCGCGTATTCCCCTAAAGGTTGATCCATATTTGTATAGATGACATCAGTGGTTATATTAAATGCTTTTCCAATTTTTTTAAGACCTTCAGCAAGTTTTTTTGCATCAGATATTGTTTTCATAAAGGTTCCATTGCCAACCTTTAGGTCAATAACTAGTCCGTTAAGACCTTCTGCAATTTTTTTACTCATAATAGAACTACAGATTAATGGCAGAGAAGGAACCGTTCCAGTAAGATCTCTTATCGAGTATAAAGTTTTATCTGCTGGGCAGATTTCTGTAGACTGAGAGGCTATACAGCAACCAATATTTTCAATTTGTTTTCTAAAATGATTCAAGCTTAATAATGTTTGAACATTTGGTATGGATTCTAGTTTATCTATAGTCCCGCCTGTAAATGCTAGACCTCGTCCTGCAATCATAGGAATAACTATACCCATGGATGATAGTATTGGAGCTAGAATAAAAGAAATTTTATCTCCTACGCCTCCTGTACTGTGTTTGTCTGCTATATAAAAGTCTAAATGAGAAAAATCAAATTTATCTCCAGATTCAACCATGGACTCAACTAATGCGAACATTTCTTGATCACTCATGCCACGAAAATAAATTGCCATTAATAGTGCTGATAACTGACTATTATCAATTCTATTATTTACAAGGCTCTCTATAAACCATTTTATTTCATTCTGGCTTAAGTTTTTACCATCACGTTTTTTTTCAATTATTTCAGAGGGTATCATTATTCTAACTTTTTTTCTTATTAATAATATTTGGGAACCTTATTCCAATTGGAGCTTTTTCTCTTATAGTATGAATTAAAAGATAAATAGCGATACAAAAGATTATAAGATTGGGGGACCACATTCCTATAGCTGGAGATAAAATATTTCTGTCCGCCATTTCTTCACCACCAATTAAAAGCACATAATAGATTAAGAAAAAACCAAAACTAAGACTAGTGCTTACAGCAAATCCTCCTTTTTTACTCATTACGCCTAATGGGGCACCCAAAAGAACAAACAGAATACAAGCAACTGGTATAGAGAATTTTTTATGTATTTCAACGCCATATTTGTTTTTACTTTTATTATAGCTTTTGATAAGATTGAATTCATTATTTATTTGACGCTCTAAATTTTTTAGTCTCTTTTCTTTCTTTATAATTTGAGCCTTTGTTAAGCTAGTATCCCCTCTGATTTTATATAAATTTTTTTCTATTATTTGTCTTCCGTTTTCCATAGTTGATGGAAGTATGCTGTCACCAATAGTCCGAAAAAAATTACCAGATAATCTTTTGTAAACAATGTTAAGACGTTTTTCATAGCTATTTATTTTTTTCATAATCATAGGCACTGTCATTTCACGATCAGAACGATTTGTTGAATCCCGTCTATTAAGTAATAGATCCTTTGCAGGTATATTTATTATATGCTTATCGAATATAATTCGACGATAGTTTGTATAATCTTTTTGTCCCAGTTCATGTATTTCTCCATCATACAAAGTAAGAAGGAAAGCATCTTCTAGTGTGTTTAAAATTCCTGAGTTTGCATGGATACTTGTTTGTGCCTCCTTACTCCCTTTAGAGAAAATACGTACGTCAGTCATAGTGCCTCTCTTTGACTTTCCGCCAATTATCATGCTATAGTCTGGAAGGTTGTCAAGAAAAATACCTGGTTCAATATTCATATCTGGTCTTTTTCTATAAATATCTCCTGAAAGAAGCCTTGCTTTAAAGTTCATTTCAGGCAAAATAAAATTATTAAAATAGATAAGTAATAAAGTTATTATGGTGCCAAATACAATTGGTGCTCGCATAATTGTGAGAAACCCTATACCTGATGCTCGCATTGCGTTAATCTCGTTATCTTCTGATAACCTTCCAAAAGTCATTAATGTTGCAAGTAAAACTGCCATTGGTACAGAAAGAGCTAATATCCAGGCTAGATTTAGAAATAAGTACTCAAGTATTGTTATTAGGTCTAGACCTTTACCAAGAAATCTATCTATCGCTCGAAGTAAAAAATTTACAAAGAGTATAAAAGTTATCATTAAAAGAGAAAAAATGAATGGCAGTACAAGCTCTTTTAAAAAATATCTGTACAAAAGTCCCACCTCGGAAGTTACATATTTGATTATCATTATATCGATTGAATTCCTTTTGGAGATGAATTAATTCATTTAAATTCCTCCGCTCTATTTTGGGATTTCCCATCTTAGGCTGTATGGTGGGTGTAGCTCAGCTGGTTAGAGCACCTGGTTGTGGCCCAGGAGGCCGTGGGTTCAAGTCCCATCACTCACCCAAAA
>Ga0208765_1000788_pt1 | contig 20452 bp, 18 predicted proteins | sample ETNtaG_2_FD_185783 | JGI IMG/M metagenome (GOLD analysis project Ga0208765, IMG submission 185783) | Marine microbial and viral communities from oxygen minimum zone, Eastern Pacific Ocean - ETNP201406SV203 (SPAdes) (version 2) | ecosystem: Environmental > Aquatic > Marine > Oceanic ...
ACCCATACAACCGTTATACATAAACCCCATTCCGGGTGTAATCACACCAGACATCATACCCAGTGAATGAGTCATTGAAACAATATTCCCGGAATGATCGACCGTACACAGGTGTGTCGTAGCTGGAGACTCCGACAGTTGCAGCCGTTCAACATGCGCTTTCTTTCCCTGTGAGATTGCACTGGCGTGCTCACTCGCATAAGACTGACTGGTAAGCCGCTCGACAGGCACATCGACAAAACGAGGATCTCCGACGTGGCTGTCTTTATCCGCAGTGGCTATCTTCATGGTTTCGGCGACCGTACGGATATATTCAGCGGAGTTGTGCCCCATTGTTTTCAGATCAAAGTGCTCAAGAATGTTGAGCATTTCAATAATCATGATGCCACCCCCGGGCGGGTGATTTGTCGCCACCCTCAAGCCCCGATACGTACCCCACAACGGGTCTTGTCTTTCCGTCGTGTAGTCGGCAAGATCATCGGCACTCAACAGCGCATCGTTACATCGCATGTCTGCATTGATTTGCCGCGCAATGTCTCCGCTATAAAAGATCTCAGCACCGGCAGCGGCAATCCGACCGTAAGTCTCAGCCATGCCTGGATTGCGAACAATACTGCCAACCGGCTTGACCTGTCGTTGATCAAAATAAATCGCTCGCCCATCGGGCGAATAGCCTAACCTGTCCTCAACGCTAACCCGACCCGGCAGCCCAGCACCTGTCCAGTAACTGTAGACGCCGGGTGTGACCACATAGCCGTTGGAAGCTGCCTCAATAGCGGGCTGGAGCAGTGCCGCCCAGGAAGTTGTGCCGTATCTCTGGTGTGCTTCCCAGAAAGCCTTCAGTGTGCCTGGGGTAGTAATCGACTGATAGCCGATATCGTTCAATGCATCTTCAAGTACAAACCCAAAGCCGTCCTCAGTCTCTCCCAGCACACGGTCCTGCCACATCTCCGCTGTGGCACCAGCAGGGACCCGGCCATGGAAGTCAATACATTCGTGAACACCCGCTTCCGGCAGGTAGAGATGCATACTGCCAAAGCCTGCAATACCGCACATCATCGGATCAACCACCGTTTGTACGAAAGCACAGGCCAGGGCTGCGTCTACTGCATTGCCGCCCGCGCGAAGAATATTTGCACCAGCTTCTACGGCGTCCGGCTGCAGGCTCACAATCATTGATTTGGGCATTGCGTGCGCTCCATAAAACGAACTGCTGCGGCAATCATACGGGTACCTGGTGCCTTGGGGAAAGCAACAGACCAGCAATGTTGCCCTTAAGACTGTTTAGAGCGTTACTATGGTCTCTTTCCTACGGATTTGCCACGTGAACCAGAAGGCCACCACTGATAGGACAACCATCCAAACAAACACATGATGGTAGTCACCAAAAGCATCGTAGACAGCACCACCCAAGTACGCTCCGGCACCCCCGGCTGCCTGATGGGTCATGATAATGATGCCACTGAGTACGCCCAGGTCCGCCCGGCCAAAGTAGTGTTGGACAAATACAACTGTCAGTGGTGCTGTAATCCAGAAAGTGATGCCATAGCACAATGCAAACAAAATGATAGTCGTCGGTGTTGGCATCAGCATCACCAGAGTAAACACCACGATGCGCACAGCGAAACAACCCAGTGTTGGCAGCACGGGACCATAGCGATCGGTCAGAAACCCGGTTGCGAGTACACCAAACAGCCCGAAAAGTCCCATCAGCGCAAAAAGATTGCCGGCCATTGACGATGTCAGCCCCTGGTCACTGGCAAAAGCAACCACATGGGTGGCTACGAAAAAATCCTGTGCACCACAGATCACGTAGATCACGATCAGGATCCAAAAAATGTGAGTGCAAACCGCCGTTGATACACCGCCCCTCGAGTTATTCACCCCACCGCTGGTACTCCGATCGGTCGGTCGATACGCAGTCGTCGGCGCACCGAGAAACATCAGCGGCACAATGAGAACGAGCCCAAGCCCCGCCAGGAGGATAAACGCGCCACGCCAGCCGATCACGTCGAGCTGCGCAGTTAACAACAAAATAATGACCAACTGCCCCACACCCATACCCGATATCGCGATACTGTTCGCAAGGCCGAGTCGATCGGGAAACCAGCGACTGATCAGAACGCCGATGGGGGCTACCGAAGTTCCCGCATTCGACAACGCAAATATCACACCGTAGAGCAATATCGCCTGAAACGGAGTCTGAATCAGACCCATCAGTGCAATACTGGTGCTGGAAACCAGCAACGCCAGTACCAGTATCACCTTGGGATTGTAACGATCCACCAGGCGACCAATAACTGGCAACACGACAGCAGAAACCACCATAAATACAGTTACCGTTAGCGACAGCGTGGTGCGACTCCATTCCAGATCATTCGCCATCGGCTTGAGCGTTAGACCGATCGTGAACCGGGAACCCCCATTGAAAAGCAACAGTAAGAAAGCCACCGCCAGCACAAAAAGCGCTTTACCAGGCGGCATCTTGAAGCCTGTCATCTGGCTGACTTCACAACAAAAAGCTCACGCTTAAGTAAACCGTCAGCCAAGGCATCTCGCCGTTCTTCGAGGTACTTAATTCGCCTTTCCACAGTCTCAGGACCGGCCGACAACACGAGTTCATTGTGGTAGGTCCGTTCGGCCTCGAGTCGATCTACCGTCAGCTGTGTAAACGACTCTGTCACGTCCTGTTGTTCCTCTACTGTCCACCCTGTTTGCGCAAGCAGCGATCGATAACTGCTCTTTGATGCTACAAATTCCGGACCAGCCTCCAATGCACGGCGGTGATCAGATTCCGACAATCTCGGGGGGATCGAAATCACACTGAACACCATCGGCCTGCCTGGACGCAATATGTTCTGACAAGCTCGCAGCACCGCCTCTTTGCACAACAGGCAACACAACAGATCCGCGTGGCATACCGCATCGAAACTAGCGTCGGCAAAAGGCAGTGCTGCAGCATCTGCTAACGCCAGCCAGACAGATGAATTACTGGTTTCTTTCATCCGCCTCGTTTGGGCAATCTTCAAGCCGAAAGCCGGGAGATCAACCAGGGCCAAGTCACAACCCGTTGTTCGGGACAGATAAAGACCCGGCCAGCCGGAACCGGAACCTACGTCGAGCAGTCTGGACCCCGGCCTAAGCTCGAGTAGGACGGCCATGCGATCGGCTTCTGACCGTGTCGTCCAGCTACTGGCGCCGTAGTCACAGCCGCAGACCTGGCGCTCAATCTTCAGCATCGCGGGATGCTGCGCATGCTCGTAAAAGGCATCCATGGCATCTCTTTGCTGTTTTTCAGCTGACGTCAACACGGTCTGTTTAGCTCCATTCTCAATCTGAAATCAGTCTCTTCAAGGGCGCCCTAGACACAACTGGTCGGAGTGCTGCCGTACCAGCCACTCCGATCCCCAGTGCTCCACCGATACTCCCCAGGCCCCATACCCACCATCCTGGGGACAACGTGAACCCGAATACTTCTGTTGCCAGAATCGAGGCGGTGGCAACAGCACTCGTCGCTGCCAGCAACCCGGCAACAGCTCCCAGCAGCGCAAATTCGAAGAACTGAGTCAGCCACAAGCGCCGAGTACTCGCCCCGAGTGCTCGAAGTACCGCAGCATCCCGGCTGCGCTCTGTTGCACTTGCTTGCACTGCTGCCGTCAGTACTGCGATTCCAGCCAACAGCGTAAAAATGAAAACGTACTGTACCGCGACGCTGACCTGCTGAATGATTTGCCGAACCTGTTGCATCAGAGAATCGACATCAAACAGGGTAACAGACGGAAACTGTTTGATCATCCGGATCGTCGTATCGGTGTTCTCGGCTGGCAGGAAAAAACTGGTAATGAGCATTCCGGGCCGATCTTCCAAAAAGGCAGGTGTGGTAATGACAAAAAAATTAACCTCGAAACTGTCCCAGGCAACCTCTCGCAGGTTGCTCACCCGACCGGTCAGATCGACCCCAGCAACACGAAAGGTCATCTCATCACCAATACCAACGCCGAGGGTCTGCGCAAACTCTCTTTCCAGCGATAACAGGTGCTCATTGTTCTGGCCCGCTGCCCACCATGTTCCGCTGACGATGCGATTGGTTTGTGGAAGATCGCTTGAGGGCGAGAGATTGAACTCGCGGGCGGCAAAACGCTGAGCTTGAAGTGTGGCAAACGACTGTGGCTCCACTGGTTTGCCGTTGTGCCCGACCCATCGACCCCGGGTCATAGAATACAACCCCGGCGTAGTCAGGTTCTCCTCGGCAAAGAATTTCATCAACGAAGTGCGCTGGTCAGGCTGGATGTTCATCAAAAACCGGTTTGGTGTGTCGCTTGGGAGCGAATTCATCCAGCCCTCCATTAACTGCGTACGCATGACTGTTACCATCAACAACGCGGTAATGCCAAGACCAAAAGCAAGTATCTGTATCACACCCATTCCGCGTCGACCCCCCACAGCAGACATGACATACCGAGTGGTCGGACGCGAAACCCGAATCTGTGTGACCAGCCAGAGGATCATCCATCCCCCAAATGCAAGCCCGGCCACCAAACAAACTGTCAACCCCATGACCCACAAGGTAAGCGCAGTCTCATCGGCTTGCCAGAAGATCAGTCCGCCGCTGGTGAACACCGCCAGCCCGATCGTTAACCACATTGAAGGCGGGGGCACGCCTTCTTCTCCGCGCAGGATCCCTAATACTGAGACAGTGGGCAGCTTGAGCAGTGGCGCGAGTCCGAAACCCAGCGCTGTAATCAGCCCGATTAATACCCCCGTCAGCAATGGCCAAAGAGAAGGGGGAGTGAGCGACAAGCCGAGTTTTTCTTCGGCGAGAACCGATAGAAATGACTGTCCCACATAACCCAGAATACCACCAACCAAGGAGGCAGTCAGTGCAACCCGTACCAACCGGAAAATGAAAATCCTAAGGATCCGTCTCTGACTCGCACCCAAGCAGCGCATGACAGCCGCAGTCGTCGATTGCCTGCGAGCATAAAAACGCGCTGCGATGAATATACCGGCCCCAGCTACGATCACCACTGACAAGCTGGCCAGCCCAAGGAAATTCGAGGCCCGCTCAAGCGCGGTTCGGACACTGGGCTGAGCGTCCTGCACACTCCGCCGTTCAAGTCCTTGGAAATCCTGTCGATCTAGCCATTTCGAGAACGCATTCAGTGCATCCCGAGTACCCGCCAGCTGAATTCGGTAATGCGCCCGACTCGATGATGTGATGAGTCCTGTCGCGCTGAGATCCGACAGTCGGATCATGATCCGCGGCGCAGCCATACGAAAAAATGAACCGAAGTCATCGGGTTCAGTGATCAGCGCATGCGAGACCTTAAAAGATTTCTCACCCAGCTGCACGATATCACCGGTATCGAGCTGGGCTTCTGCAAACAAGCGCGAATGTGCCCAGCTTTCTCCGGTGGCTGGAATCTTGCCGGCCGCAGAACCTTGACCATAGGGCCGCTCGGCTACCTCGGCAGTTCCGCGAAGGGGATATTTCTCATCCACCGCCTTCACTGATACCAAGCGTGGTGATCCCACTGCGGTCAGAATCATACTGGGAAATTCGACCTGCTGACTCAGTTCAAGTCCTAAAGACTTCGCCTGATCCACTACTCTTGGGGCGATGGGATCATGGGCCTGCAGTACCAGATCGCCACCGAGACTCTGCGCAGCCCGGCTTTGCATAGCCTCCCACACACGCTCATTAAATATACCAACCGATGTCACGGCCAATACCGCGACCACCAGCGCCAACGCGATCGCCGGAAGGCCAGCTTCACGCCAGTCGCGCCGAAAAAGCAGCACGCTATTCCTGACGGCAATCAAGACTGGAGTCTCCCACCGACGCCGAGTCTTAAAATCCGATCACAGCGGTCAGCCAGCGAAGCATCGTGAGTCACCAGCAGTAGGGCACTCCCAAACTGTTGGCGAAGATCGAAAAACAAATCTGCAATAAGGCCACTGCTCGCCGCATCAAGATTGCCGGTGGGCTCATCAGCAAACAACACCTTCGGATTCACCGCAAAGGCCCTGGCTAGCGCAACCCGCTGCTGCTCGCCACCGGACAGTTGTGACGGATAATGGTTCACCCGTTCAGTCAGTCCTACGCGATCGAGCAGATCTGCCGCAACAGGTCTAGTGTTGTCGTAACCGGCGAGTTCCAATGCTATCTCAACGTTTTCAATTGCACTCAAGCCTGCCAGCAGATGAAAGGTCTGAAAAACGAATCCGACATTGCCTGCCCGAAGTGCTGCTTTTTCATCCTGGTTCAATATGCCAAGCTCTTTACCGAGGAGATGAACCGAGCCCCTGGTCGGATCTTCCAGACCTGCCAGTAGCGCCAGCAAGGTGGATTTTCCCGAACCCGATGGCCCGGTGATGGCGACCGCATCACCCGGCATGACTGTCAGGGTAATCCCATCGAGTATGCTCAATTCTCCATCCGGCGTTTTCACTTGCCGGGACACGTCGTCCGCAGTGACAATCGGTTCCATGTTGCGTCTATTCCTAGTGCTGTTCGCTTTATTGTTGCCCATAAAGGTCAACGCGGAAAATATTGTGATTCTCGGTGACAGCCTCAGTGCCGGCTATCGAATTGCGCTCAGCGATAGCTGGCCTGAACTGTTGAGATCACGATTATCGCAAAAGGGACATGTGTACGACGTAATCAATGCCAGTATCAGCGGGGAAACAGCAGCAGGCGGCCGAAATCGACTGCCGGAACTGCTCACAGAATGGCAACCCAAGATATTGATTCTTGAACTCGGTGCCAACGATGGCTTGAGAGGAGCACCGATCGTCTCGATTCGTGATGATCTAGATTACATCATCAGACATTCCCTGGCTCAGGGTACCAACGTCGTGCTGGTGGGTGTCCTACTTCCTTCCAACTACGGTCCACACTACACCCGTAAGTTCCGTGAGGTTTATACAGAATTGGCCAAGCGTTACGCGTTGCATTTTCTGCCTTTTATTCTCGACGGCATCCACGACCAGCCTGAACTGATGCTGGATGACCGCCTGCACCCATCATCTCTTGCACAACCTATGATTCTAGACAACCTTTGGCCGGTTCTGGCGCCACTATTGAGCGGCGATTGATCACGATCAGATGAGTCAGATTCGAACAGGTTCCAACTGGCATACCTAAAACCCCTCGATCGAGTTCAGACCTGGCTGGCTGTGCTGTACAGCCAGCACTAAACTCACCTCCAATCACCTTTATCTGGAATAATACCGACGTGACTCAAGGAGAACAGCCTATGTATACGCTATACGGGTCGCTAGGTGCGGCCAGTCTCACTCCTCAGTGCGTACTAGAGGAAGCCGGCACGCCCTACGAACTTATCGAGGTGGATATTTCAGAAGACACCGAACGTGATCCGGAATACCTGAAGCTCAACCCACATGGCCGAATACCAACGCTGGTATTCGATGACCAGGTCATGATCGAATCCGCTGCTATTTCTATCTATTTGGCTGACAAGCATTCTCAAACACAGCTTAGTCCTCCCTTAGATCATCCCGAGCGCTCCCGTTATCTACAATGGATGGTTTACCTCACCAACACCCTCCAGGAGGCCCTACTGCTAAAAATGTACAGCTCACTCTACACGGATGACCCCGAGGGATCCGCTGCCGTTATATCCCGTGCATCATCAAAACTAGACACGATTATGTCCTTTGTTGAACAGTCACTGGGCCTGACAGAAGGACCTTTCTTTCTGAGCAGCGGACTCAGCACAGCCGATATTTACCTCAATATGCTTGGTGGATGGGATCCAGCAATCCAGGTCCGGATACTGTCCTCGTCTACAGTCGCAAACATACCGGAAAATCAGCGGTATATTAATGTCGAACGTAACTATGCCGAAATGCTCAAGCGACCTGGGGTTGCGAAAACATTTGCTGCCAATGGCTACTAATTTGGTAAGTATCCAATCGAGCCCAGTTTCGAGGCACCGGGCCTGCTACCGGTTTAGATAGAAGACCCCAGAATCAGTCCGCCGCGCCTACTGAGGTTTTTGGCCGCGCTATCCACTGCAGTAACATCACCGCGACAACCGTGACACTCGCGCCCATCACCTGTTGTGCAGTCAGCCACTGCCCCAGCACAATGACCCCTAGAATCATAGCCCATACGGGAGAGGTGTTATCAATGATGGCTGTCTGCAGGGATCCAACCAAGTCAACTGCCTTGAATAACAACAGCGTGGCTGTAACGTATAAGACAGCGCTACCGCACAACGCCAGCCAGCCCACAGGAGACGCCGGCCATGTTAACTCAACGATAAACAGGGACACGAAACCCACCACAGCCGTTGCACTCAACAACATATAAAGCATCATGATCTTTGCTGGCAGTCTTTCCAGTACCCGCTCGCTAAACAGCAGTAAAGCCGCCAGGCAGGTGGCAGCAATCAGAGACAGTGCAATACCAATTCTGACATCCCAGCCCGCCAACAGATTATCCGATCCAGCCAAGGCAATGATCAAACCCATGAAGGCCAGTGCCATGACACAAAGGCCAAAGTAAGAAAAATCACTTCGCCCCGAGCGCCAGGTCCAAAGGGCGATCATTATCGGATACGTATAAAAAACGAGTATAGACAGAGCGACTGGGATAAAAAGAATCGAGGCCAATAACAGATACATCTCGGCACACAGCAATACGCCGAGTAACAAACAACGATAAATTTCAGCTCGCTTTATAGAAACTCGAGAACCAGAGAGCCATACCGCCACTATCAAACACCCTAGAAAAACAGACGCCCGGATTAGGTTGAGTGCATGCAGGTTCGTGCCAAAGTCATAAGCCAGCTTCGACAGTGCGACATTGGACGAGAACGAAACGGCCGACATCAAGGCAGCGGCACTACCTAACCAGAACCGCTGGCGAGTTAATTCGGTATCGCACATGGACTTTCGTCTGTCATTATCTCAGCCAGCCAAGCACAAAGTGTGCCGCTGGCAACAGGCATTTATAGACTCTGCGGATGATTGAGGCCGTAACCAGAAAACCTAACGAGGGGTAACCGACTTGACCCTCTTCCACCAGTTCGTACTTTGTTTACGCTTTCCCCGCTTGATGAGGTTTTCCAGTTTAATCAGCCATCCCCTGGCCGGTGTCCGGGCGAGCCACCGCCAAACCCGATTCGACCAGTATCCAAAATCCCTGTTCCAGGGACAAACCCGTAGGCAAATCGCGCAGTCGCTGCGTAAATCAGCCCAGAAACCGAAACACTTTTCAGCGTCTGAGGTCCACTTGATCACGCCTTGAATTGCTGATCTGTTGAGCTGTACGTCTGAGGGTGGTCCGCTGGGCAATGCTTTAACCGGGCAGGCATCAATACAGCGCGTACAAACATCACAGAACCGGCGGACCCCAAGCAGCCGGGGTTGGTCGTGTACCAACGGCAGGTCAGTCAGTACTTTTGAGAATCTGACCCTGGGACCGTACTCCGGCGTGATCACCAGCTGGTTACGGGCATACTCACCGAGACCAGCCTGGAGGGCATAGGGGATCACCAAGGCTGAGTCATTCATCGAACCAACCGCTTGCCAGCCCAGATTGCGGATGTATTGCGATAAACGAATCACCGTAGCTGTCTCTTCAGAATAGGCATTTCCTGTTGCTGCACCAGCAACTGCCGACGGGTAGGTGTCTACCAAGGCCCTATCCATCTCGTGGCCCAATACCACAACCGATGTCAGACCTTCAGGTAAACCGGTTTCGTCTTCTTCGAATGTGGCCGAGCTTACCCGGTTGGCATATGTCCAGCGCGGGTCATACGGGGCTATGCCAACGATTCCCGCGCCGAACAGCTTCGCGATCTGCTTGATCTCAGCCGTCATGTCGTCACGACTCTCGACCTCGACCTGCTCTGATGCCACCTGCGCAGTAGGTTGCAGAGGTGCGTTGAAACCTTCCCGAATACCTTGCGACTCTCCACGACTGGAAAATTCGTCTGAAACCGCCCAAGCAGCATTACGCAGTGCAAAATCTTTCTGGCCGAACCCTCGACCACGTCGGAAACTGGGTGTCTTTCGGTATGAATCAAAAAATGCCATCATCTCCGGACGGCGGATTTCATCATCCCAGAATGCGCGATTGAACATGTCATTGCGTTGACTGAAACGGGCAAACCTGTCGGTCGTCTGAATGCCCGCCGCAGCATCACGCCGATCTCTATCGACGGCTGTCACCGGCGAGGTGTTAATGTCTGCGTGGTAATTCACCGTAACTCAAGGAGATTTGTCACAACAGACCCTGTACTGATTACAAACCGGTAACCGCTCAGCTACCGGTCAGTCTGAGTCCTTCAGATCTGATGCTGAAGTACGGTAGAGGTGTACGTCTCGCTGTGGAAACGGAATGCTGATGCCAGCAGCATCCAACCACAGTTTGACTTTTTTATTCAGTTCGAACCGAAGAGGCCAGAAATCGGTTCTGCTGGTCCAGCAGCGAAGCGTAAGATCGACTGATGAATCACCCAATCCCGTGACCAGAACTTGGGGCTCAGGGTCAGGCAGTACCCGAGTATCCTGAGACAGGTGGGACAACAGCAGATCGAGGGCCCGCTCGACATCGTCTTCATAGGCAATACCGACTGGTATATCCAGTCGACGGGTTGGATTACGGCTGTAGTTGAGAATATTGCGATTCCACAACTCAGCGTTGGGCACTGAGCGGTAAATGCCATCGTAAGTGGTCATGTCAGTGGTAAAAAGATTTATCGCGTCTACGGTACCGGATACACCGCCCGCATCGATGTACTCTCCAACGCGGAAGGGCCGGAGAACCAGCAACATGATACCGGCCGCAATGTTCTGCAACGTGCCCTGAAGGGCAAGGCCGATTGCAAGTCCCGCAGCACCCAGAACCGCAATGATTGAGGTGGTCTGAACGCCAAATTCCGCGAGCACCGCAACAAAGGTGATGACAATGACAAAATAACGGACCGACGATGACAGAAATGGCTTGAGGGTGTCATCGATTCGAGGCACACGATCCAGGGCACGTCGAACGAGATACTGAGTTCGACCCGCGATCCACCAACCAACCAGCAGAATAACGAGCGCACCGACCGCATCCAGTGCATAGCTCGCCAACTGGTTGAGCAACGCTTGAATCTGATCCTGATTCATAACGGCTATTCTACGACCTGTCACACCGTGACGGTATGCCCGTTTTTTGCCCGAATAGCCTGCGCTTGATCCAACTGGCTCAACGTTTACCCGGAAAAGCCAACCGGCAGGGACTACAACGGACAGGATTTAAGCTGTTTACGATATCGATCAGCACGTGTAGCGACCCGTTCTGCGACCTTTAGCAGCCATTTCTTTTTACGATAGGATTTATTCTGGTAACCGTCGTGACCTTCATGGTAGGCAAGGTAGGAAGATCTGGCATCTCTCGGGCTTAATCCCAAGGCCGTGTATGACTGCTGGTTATACCAACCGATGAAATCAACCGCGTCAGCAAAGTCAGTTCGATCAGCATCAGCGCTGCCAGCATTGCGCTGGTAACGAGCCCAGGTAGAGTCGATTGCCTGGGCATACCCAAATGCCGTAGTCGGCCGCTTCCAGGGGATGATCCACAATAATTTCCGCCGCGGAGGTCGGGCGTCCGATTTGAAAGAAGATTCCTGGTAGACGAACGATACTGTTATCTCCGGCGGTATTCCCCAGCGTTCGGCAGTTCGCCTAACAGCCACCTTCCACTGTGGGCGATCCGAAAAAATCTGACAGATATCCTCAACAGATCTGAGTGGTCCCTCGATACACCCCGATAAAAACAATACAGCCGATAAAACAACTCCGCTGATTAGTCTGCACCCGAAGCTGGCCAACAATCTCAAGAGATGCACTGAATCTGAACCCGATATTAAGATGAAATGACTATTCTGATCGCGGTGGGGTTGCCCCCGTTACATGGATTGTTTACCTGGGGGCAATTGGAAATCACAGCAAGTGCATTCATCTTTGCCTCAAGCTCTACATAGTCGCCTGCCACAGAATGACCCGGGACGAAAACCGTCTGCTCGAGAGTGCGTTCTGTGTCAACAGGCACATTACAGAAAAAGTTTATGTTCGGCACGATATCACGTCGATCCATTCCGTAGGGGGCTAGGGCAGCGAGAAAATTTTCCCGGCAACCGGTACAGTTTTCTACCCCATACAAAAGCTGGTTGCTGTGTTGACTGCAGCAACCTCCAATCGTGTCGTGTCCTCCTACAGTATCGTCGGTGATCGAAAATATCGGCCTCGCCTCGTCAGAATAGAGCGTATGGCCTGCACTGAGTTTGAGGGTCAGTGCAGCCTTGAGTGTATTGGGGGCATGGTAGCGCTCTGCATGTTGCTCTGCGTTGTAACACAGAAAATCAACTCCCTGGCCGCCTTCCAAATCGATGATTCTGAGTCGATGCCCCTGCGGAACAGTTCCACTCCAGTGTCCAGCCGGTGGTATAACGCACTCTTCTCGCATTTGATTCTCCCGTTCTGTGTTTTTTGTACGCACAAACGTAACCTTAAAGCGGCTTTGATCCCAGCTTAATGATGTTACCGTACCGTTACACAATCGGCTCGATCATTTGGCTCGCCACGCCAGATTTACCGATCGGCTAGAATCCCGCGCGTGTTTTCATGACCTTTCTGGTCGAACCATATTGAGGGCAGTCCGAATGGGGAATCAAGCCGTGCCTCCTGCGAATCACTGTTATCTTGCTGACAGCGGATGAGTGACTTGAATTCAAAACAGCCGGATTTATCGGTGGGTCAGATCAGGTAACTCGCCAATTGAATATCCAACGGAACAGCCGGGCCTGGCTGCTGCTTGGGTTTATGGGCATTCTTTGGGGACTGTCCTTTTCTCTGGCCAAAATGTCGACCGAAGGTGGTGCCCATCCGATTGGCATCAATTACTGGTGCTGTCTCGTCGGTGCCGCTGTACTGATTGGCGGCGGCATTATAGTGAGGCGCCCACTACCTCTTCGACGGGATGTACTGATTGTTTGTACCGTCTGCGGAGTACTAGGCTCAGTTATCCCGGGCACCGCATACTTTTACGCCGCGTCGCGCCTCTCTCCCGGCGTTTTATCCATCACAATCGCTACCGTCCCGCTGATGACATTTCTGGCGGCGGCTGTTCTGGGTGTTGAACGTGTATCGACAACACGGCTGTTGGGTGTGTTCTTGGGAATTCTGTCCATCGGGCTTCTGATTGGCCCGAGTACAAGTCTGCCGGATCGGTCAGCCGTACCGTGGGTGCTGCTGGCGGTGGGTTCAGCGCTGTGCTACACCGCTGAAAACCTGTTTGTGGCAATGCGTATGCCGGCAGACGTCAACGTCTATACCCTTGTGGGTGGAATGTTTCTGGCAGCCACGATTATCATGACACCACTGGTCATAATAACGGGCACTTTTGAACCGCTGCCCTGGCCCTGGGGGCGTTCTGAGTGGGCAATTCTCGGCATGGCGGCAATCACTGTATCGGCCTACGGAATGTTTCTCTATCTGGTCATCTATGCCGGTCCCGTATTCGCAAGCCAAACGGCTTATGTGGTGACACTTTCAGGCGTGTTATGGGGCATTATGATCTATAACGACGAACATTCACTGTGGGTGTGGTTGTCTCTGGGCGTGATGATGCTCGCACTGGCACTGGTCACACCGAGAAAAGACAACTCGCAACCCGCAACACCTCTGGAACACGTGAACAAACCGTAATCCTGAATACACATCCCAGCGTAGTGTTGTACTGAGACCCCTTAGGCGCCAGGCAAGTGCGTCTCGACAATGTCCGGCAAGGTGACCTCAAGCAGTTCCAGGTCTTGTGTGGACTCGACCAGTGTGTAACTGAAGTTGCTGGGCAGCACCACTGAATCACCTCTGTTGAATTGCTCAATACCCCGGCCCGCGAGTTCCAGCGTGACAGAACCCTTGAGCACAAAGAAAAAAACTAATTCTGCAACATGGCTGCACGGTCCGGCGGTTGGCTCAAGATGAGGGCGAACAACCCGTACGCCAGCCAGGCCTGAGGTGGCGACTCCGATTCCACTGTCTCGACACTCGAAACCATCGATACGCCAATTTTCCCAGCTGGCCGTTTCAGCCTGGTGCCGAACGAAACGCTGACCCTTAAATAGACGTTGCTCATCGAAAGTCGCTGTTGGCAAATTCATCTCGTGATCAGTATGGGTTTCGTGCTCCGCAGGACACCCTAATTCGACAACTTCCATATTGTCCGAACATTCGAGCACGCGATGGCGAATCTGTGGTGGTTGCAGTACACAGTCCCCGGCTTTAAGGATGAATTCACCACCTTGGTCCTCATACACCAGTTTTGCCCAGCCCCGACAGCAGAAAATCAATTGAAAACGAATGTTATGGTAGTGGACATAATCAGGAACCAGGCCACCGGTGGGAATATGGATGTGTGAGGCTATAAAGCGGCCACCCTGTCTATCTGGGATCAGGTCTCGGTAGCGCATTCCCGCACGGCCCACACCCCAGGCGGTACTGGAATCCAGCCGACTGAGCACCAATGACTGGACTACCGGTGGCAGCTGTAGTTCGTTTTCAGCCGCTTCGAGTTCAATCTCAGTGCCGTTGGGCGCCTGTAAGCGCAAATTGCCTTCGGCGACAGTTGTTGGCGTACTGCAGTAAAGCCGCAATGTTGCTGGCTTACTCGTCGCGTGACGATCGAGACGCAACCGAATACCATATCCTGACACTATCGCGACCGCCGGCGCATCAGCGGGAAATATACTGTCAATCTGAAACGCTAGCTTCTCTACAAAAAAGGCCAGTGTCTCGTCCAACTCGGAACACGCAAGGACTATCTCGGCGGTCTGTATATTGTTGCTGTCTTGTACCATCAATCTCAGCTTAAGGCTGCACCACAGGTTTACCAACCCTGTTACCTGGCGACAACCAAAAATCTTATAACGAACACTGCTTTGCGTAAAGCGCAGATGGAAACTTTCCAACTCGGCCCTACTTGAACTGATATCGCTAAGCGCTAACCCATTTTATGACGGTCAGAGTCAGGGTAATCACGGCAACTGCAGCGATACTCGCTGAAATACACCATACGATTCTGTCTCCACCTGTAAAGCTCTTCATAACTCGTTCCTTGTCCTAGTTGTCGGTAAGTGGCTGATTCGAGCCGCTGAAGACTGGTGTTCTAACGAAATGGACGGGTGGAGTGCTTGACCTACCTCAAGGGTCGACGCATTTGCGGCGAATCACATGCCAGTTGACCGGTCGGCGTGGGGTCTGTGTACGCGATGCCAAAACACAATATTTCCGTTTATAATGTAAGGAAATAACCAAATAACGTTGGTTTTCTCTATGTTGCTGTTTGTTCTGGTTTAAATACCCCCGTGAAACTGACTTGTCAGGACTGTTCCCTGGCTGAACTCTGTCTGCCGCGTGCGCTGTCGCCGGACGATATGAGACAGTTTGAGGCGATGGTTGATCAGCGCCCGGCAATAGCGCGGGGTAATTTTCTGTACCAAACTGGAGATGTGTTCGAGGGGTTGTACGCAGTGAAATCAGGATCTTTCAAGACAACGATTTCAGCGTCTGACGGCGAAGACCAGATCACCGGGTTTTACCTGCCAGGTGAATTGTTCGGTTTTGATGGATTCGACGATAACCATTCCTGTTCAGCAGTCGCACTCGAACACAGTTATGTCTGTGAATTACCGCTGAGTTCTATCGATCAGCTGACGGCAAAGATCCCTAATCTTCGACGTGAACTGGATCGACTGATGGCACGGGAGATAACCACAGATCAGTCTATGCTGTTGCAGCTTTCCCGTCGTACGGCCGAACAACGATTGGCTTCTTTTCTTGTCAGTCTGTCTACACGGTTCAGGCAACGCGGATTTTCAGGCACTGAATTTCGTCTGAGCATGTCCCGTCACGACATCGCGAATTACCTGGGCCTCGCCGCCGAAACTGTCAGCCGCCTTTTTAAGCGGCTTAAAGAGCATCATCTGGCGTTCGTCAACGGAAGAACCATAATCATCCAAGATTTCGATGCTCTGCACCGCCAGATTCATGGTTCTGGAGGCCAGTAAATACCGGCGTAGGTCCAACCATCATAAGGTGACTCGCTCCAGCTTCAGTTTTCAATGACTTCAGATCAGCCGGGAATATCGTGACTCGCTTCCGGGTGCCGCATAAACATCAAACACCCTGCAGATACTGCGGATCAGAAATCTTCCAGAGGGTGAAACCTCGATCGTGTTGCTATCGTCGATAGACAAAAGCCCATCGTCTATCATTTCCTCCAGTACCCGCAATTCATATGCAAAGTAGGTTTCCGGTGAGTTCTGTGTTGATGCCAGGGCTGAATTGAGATTTACACGGCCAAAACACATCAGCTGTTCGATCACCCGTCTTCGTATCTCATCGTCAGGAGAAAGCTGAAAGCCCCGGTATACGCTCAGTCGACCATGGTTTGTCGCGGCATAGTAGGGTGTGAGTTCCTTCACATTCTGGCTGTAACACGCGCCAACCTGGCTGATTGAGGATATACCCAGCCCAACCTGATCACAGCCTGTGTGGGTGGAATACCCCTGAAAGTTGCGGCCAAGGGTACCGTTTAATTGAGCCTGGGCGAGCGGATCTTCCGGTCGTGCAAAGTGATCCATACCGATGTAGTTGTAACCCGCTGTGGTCAACCAGTGGATGCTGGTTTCCAGAATGTTCAATTTTTCCTCGCCGCTGGGGAGATCTTTTTCATGGATTCGGCGCTGTGGTGGAAACCGAGAGGGCAAATGGGCGTAGTTGAATACGGATAACCGATCTGGCGGTGTGACCATCAACAGATCGAGCGTACGATTGAATGTCTCAAAAGTTTGATGCGGGAGTCCGTAAATTAGATCTATATTGATGGATTCAAAGCCAATGTCCTTAGCGTGCTGGAGCAGTTCCAGGGTGGCTTCTGGAGACTGAATTCGATGAATCGCTTGCTGGACCTTCGAATCAAAATCCTGCACACCCAAGCTGACCCGGTTGAATCCAAGTTGCTTCAGGCATTCAAGAGACTCCGGCATTACGGTACGCGGGTCAATTTCTATACTGAACTCGCGATCCGGGTTGGTTGAAAGCAAAAAGTGCTGATCGACCTTCTGCAGCAATTGTTTGATCTGATTCATGGTTAGAAACGTTGGCGTACCACCACCCAGGTGTAGCTGCACGACTTCGCGATCGCCGTCGTACAAAGCACCTTGCAGCTGGATCTCCTGATACAGATGATCCATGTATTCATCAGCTACTGCAGTACGCCGGGTAACAACCTTGTTGCAGGCGCAAAAAAAACAAAGTGAATTACAAAATGGAATATGGAAGTAAAGAGACAAAGCGCTCGGTATGGGGATCTCGTTACTGGTTACGGCTGCCTGCCGATAGTGTTTCTCAGTAAAGTTATTCCTAAAGTGATCCGCGGTTGGGTATGAAGTGTAACGGGGGGCGCGTAAGTCGTAGCGTCGAATTAACTCCGGATCAAAACCGATTCGGTTACGTGTTGCGATCATTTGGATGGGCTAACCTGTTGTACCACGGAACCGAATTCTCGAAACTGGAAGGTTCGATCGACTCACGGTTAGTTACACCGGAAGATTTCTCTGATAACCCACATCATTCGCATCTGCCGCGGATATTTGAATTGGTATCAGCTGCAGCAAAACAAAGACAATAGACAAAGATGAATAGAAACACTTAGAAAGCATGGGCCGTCGGGTCACCGGAGTGTGGAGGGTGACACTATCCCGAGACCTCTTTGCATTTATTGATTCAGATCAAATCCCGATGGCAAATCTCTAGTGTCGAGCAGCAACAACTCTAGATCCTGACACAGGTCAATACTTTGCTGCTCTACGCACGATAAATAACTTTGTGTTTCCCGAACACGCATTGACCCAATGCGGTTTTGCAATAGGAACCAATGTATGTCGCACGCAACAACTTATCAGTCTGAGCATGAAACCAGTATCTGGCCGATGTTGGTTGGTATCGGCGTTCTGTTAACACCGCTGGCTGTACTTGCCTATTACGCTTGGCAGATGCCGATGCTCGGTGTGGTGCTTGGCGGCGGGGCGCTGGCGGTGTTAGCTGTAGGATTTTCAGGTTGGGCTAGGGAGTTTTTTCGACACGGCACCGAAGAAGGACTTGGACCGATCGCTGTTGCCGCTTTCATCGTATCCGAGATAATTATTTTTGGTACGGTATTTGTTGCCTTCTGGCTGAGTCGAGTTACCCATGCTGACCAGTGGGCGAGTTATATTCCAGCCGAACTCGATACGACCTTTGCGCTCTGGTTGACGGTGATCTTGTGGGCATCGAGCGCCACTATCGTATTTTCACAGCGCGCATTCGAGCACGAACGCCGGGGTTCAGCACTATTTTGGCTGATTGCGACATTCGCCTTGGGTTTGTTGTTTGTGGTACTCCATATTAATGAGTGGCGTCACCTCGCTCTGGGTGGCTTCACGCTTGGATCGAATGTCTACGCCACGGGCTTTTACGGGTTGACCGGTGTGCATACAGCTCACGTTGTCGTAGGACTTCTCATCCACCTGCTTCTGTTTGGTGTTGTCGCAAGTGGACTGATGAAAGTCGACAGGATCACCTTTTATCGTGGTGCTGCCCTGTACTGGCATTTCGTGGATATCATGTGGTTGTTGGTCGCGCTCAACGTTTACGTGATTGGAGGCTCAGCTTGAGATTCCACTATCTCGTGATGGTGCTGATATTGGCTATTGGGGCACCAGCGGCTGGACACAACAGAACGTTGCAACAGGATGAATTCGACCCGGCTGTACTGCGTTTCGAAGAAGGTTTTTACCTGGGTCAAAAAGTCACGGACGTTGTAGTTAAAACCGCAAATGGCACCCAGTCGCTGGCTGAACTTATCAGGGCGAGACCGACCATTTTGGCGTTGACCTACTTTACTTGTGGTGGTGCCTGCCCACTGACGATTCGGAATCTTTCACAGGTTGTATCCACCAGCACTTTACCCGAACATCAAGTGATCATCCTTTCGTTCGATGCAAAAGACACGCTGACGACCTTAAGTAACACCCGTTCTGCTCTGAAACCCGTTCCCCGGAACTGGACATTTGGGCTGCTCTCCGGTGAAGAGAGTAGTCGTCTAACTGAATCGGTTGGCTTCAGGTTCTTTTTCTCTGAACGAGATCAAGCCTTTCTGCATCCAGCAATGCTGGTTTTTCTCTCGCCGGAAGGAAAAGTCATGCGTTATCTCTATGGTACTGAACCGCGGGCGCAGGATATTGAGCTCGCACTGATCGAAAGTAGGAATCGTGTGCCGCACCTAAACGAGTTGATCGATGTGGTCAAGCTGACCTGTTTTCAGTTCGATGCATCTCGAAGCCGTTACAGGCTGCATCCCACATTAATTTTTGGTGGTGCTGGAATTGGTGTTTTAGGGGTTGCTGGACTGGTGACACTTGCGTTCAAGAGAGACTCTAAAGGAGGGTAATGATGCAGATGATATCGGTTGCCGAAGCTGCCTCGGCTGCTACCCCAGTTATACCGCTGGCTTACCCAGCGCCGTACTGGGATCAGATGTTCAACATCTGGCTGAGTATCGCTGTTGGCATCTACCTCGTTGTCGCAGTGCCGATGCTGTATTTCCTGTATCGCTATCGCTACCGTAAGGCCACCAATGAGGTGGGTGCTGTAGAGGAAAGTGGACACGGAATCGAGGTGTTATGGACTGTGATTCCGCTCATCATCGTGATTTACCTGGCGATACAGAGTGTGGCTTTTTATACGGTACAGCGTACGCCCCCGCCGGATTCTCTACCCGTGAAAGCTGAAGGCATGATGTGGAGCTGGCAATTCGAGTATCCCAATGGCAAGAAATCGGTTTCTGAGCTTTACGTTCCGGTAGGTAAGCCAATCAAGTTGCTGCTGACCTCACGAGATGTGATTCATGCATTCCACATACCCGAAGCCAAAGTTATGGAAGACGCAGTACCTGGGCGGGTGACCGAGATGTGGTTTCAGTTCAACGAGACAGGACAGTACCGAGGATATTGCCGTGAATACTGTGGTACGGCACACGCGTACATGCTCGCAACGATCAAGGTTGTCACAAGTGAAGAGTTTGACCAGTGGCTCAGACAGTCGACCTGAGCGATATATCTGTTAATAAAATCTAGGAGATCACACGATGCAGGAAGCCGTTGCAACACCATGGTTCCGGGCTAGTTTTCATGAGTGGTTCCTCACCACCGACCACAAAAAGATCGCGATTCTTTATGGCCTAACGTCATTGCTGTTCTTTGTTGTTGCGGGGCTGATGGGCATCGTGATCCGGCTGGAACTGACTCAGCCTGGCCTTCAATTTGTCAGCCCTGATCTTTATAACTACCTGCTTACGGGACATGGGGCAGTTTTGTTATTGTGGTGGGCGATA
>Ga0208765_1000793_pt1 | contig 20371 bp, 18 predicted proteins | sample ETNtaG_2_FD_185783 | JGI IMG/M metagenome (GOLD analysis project Ga0208765, IMG submission 185783) | Marine microbial and viral communities from oxygen minimum zone, Eastern Pacific Ocean - ETNP201406SV203 (SPAdes) (version 2) | ecosystem: Environmental > Aquatic > Marine > Oceanic ...
GTTGACGCTGCCTTCTTTACCAGACTCTGGATATTCAAAAACATCAGATGAAAATTGGATTGTGTCAAATAAGGCTACACGATCCATAAATTGGAAAGAGTATTCTATAATATGATTGGCTGACAAGGAATGTCCAAAATTATAGGGATACCTGCCCCATAAAGAGATACCATTAAATAATTCTACGAGTGTGCTCTGTTCTCGATTATAAAACTGGAGCTGAAAATTAAAATCCTTATAAATATCCACTCCCCAAAATCCCCCGAATGGTAAACCCGTGCTGTTCTGGTATTGGAAAGCAACGCTATGTATAGTATCATAATCTGTGGCATAAAAACCAGCAACAGTATGCCTACCAAGGCCATCCGTGAATGCGCCGTTATAAAATAGACTTTGCACATCCGGTAGTAGAATGGTTCCCAAATGCCTCATGTTCTTATAAAATTTATATTTGGACTCCCCCCTAATTTTTATTTCTTTGTTTGGATCAATGCCCACCAAGGGATTATCGGGCGTTTTTGTCCGCCAGGAAGAATAAGCAGAATTGATATTAAGCTTTGTCTTATTAGCTATCCTGGCTGGATCAATTTCCACCACCCTTGCTGAATCCACCGTATTCAAAGTGAACGCCGTTATGGTAGATGTTTTCTCATTCCATTGCGCCCCGATAACAGCATCACCTACATCAGTATTTTGGATTGTTTCTCCAGATGGCAGATCGTGAGTGTAAAGATTTGGCGTGTAATCGTATAGCCCTGTGTAAGATATCTTTTTACCATCAGGGTACCAAATAGGCAGGAAGTCTCCTTCGCTGGAATTAGTAATTTGTTTTGATTGTTTTGTAGATAATTCCAGGACATGTATATCCATTAATCCATCTGGATCCGACTGGGCATAAGCGATCGATTTTCCATCAGGGCTCCAAGCAGGTGTTATAATCTGGGTATCACCTTTATTATATGTGATCTGTTTTATATTACTTCCATCGGCGTTCATGGTATAGATCTGTGATATGGAATTTTCATGAGCAACAAAAGTAATCTTTTTCCCATCCGGTGAAAACTTGGGATAATTAGCCCGCATAGATGAGATAAGCTGGGTTTTCTTCTTTGTTTCAACATCTAGTTTCCAGATGCCATACATAAGAGACTGATTACCACCATAACGATATTTTGGATATACGATTGAAGTGTTATCGGGTGAAACATCGAGGTTTATAATTAATTCACCAAAAATTCCATGATCCAACTCTTTCAGTTTCCATTTTGGCGTGACTTTTTTTGGTTTTTCTCCCTTTTTTTCCGCCTTTTCAACCCGTTTCTTCCATATTTTTCTTTCCTTAGCTGTATCCCTTATTGCCACTGCTAGGGAAAGATCTCTTTGCCCTTTTGACATTTGGCCAATCATGGCAATACGCATGGTATCAGGGAAATAATCAAAAGCAGTAACCCGTTTCATGGGTAGTCGATGTACCTTTCCAACGTCTTCCAGTCGCTCTTTTTGGGCCCTCTGTCCATAGAAAAAAGTGTTCATGTGCCGACGCCAGTCCTCGTTGAACTGTTTCAGTTTGATTCCAGTGTGCTTTTTGAAGGAACTCTCAAAATATAGAAACCCCGCTTTATTACGGTGATTTAAGATCTTGGTTATGGTAGAATCTCCAAACCTATCTGCCAAGTAAAGACTTTTTGAAAACCCATCATTATGCGGATCTTGAATCCTATGGACTGTATTTCTAATAACATGTCCTTTATGTGAAATATCAAATCTAAATGGTCGCCATTTTTCTGTATAATATTCTGCCAGCCCTTCAACAATCCAACCTGGGACACCTGCAACAAGGCTGTTCATGGGCTCCGGTAGCCACCAGGGACCTTTTACAGTATTAAAAAAAACAAGGTGTTGTAGCTCGTGGGCCAACACTGTGCGCAGCCATTTCTCATCCCCTGTCCATAATCCTGCATCATTCTGGTCTACCCAAATCACAGTATAATTACCCGGCGTGGCAAATCCGTTTAAAATCTCATCTTCCGTTGTAAATGCAATATCCAACCGACGTAGGGTATCCAAACCCATTTGTTGTATTAAAACAGGCCGAATCTGCTCTGCGATGGATGAGCCCTTAACTGCGATATCCTTTATGCCATCATGATAATGAATATCAAAGTGGTCTGTTGAAATAGTGTTCCACTTCAATTCACCATGAGAACGCTGGCTCATCATCCAGGCTCCAGTAGCATTTAAAAAAGAGAGTATGATTGAAAATACTATTGGAAAATATTTCATCGCTGATCAGTGCCTTATAATTTATATTGAATTAAGTCCATTTCCAGTTTTTGGTAGGATTTAAAATGTATTCCGGTAAATCCAAGCTTTATCGCTGACTGAACATTTTTATATTGGTCATCAATGAATATACAATTTTCAGGCAGTACATTGGCATTATCGGCTGCAATTCGATAAATGCTTGTTTCTGGTTTTCTATATCCTACATTAAAAGAATATACAGCACCATCAATGAGTTGGGGAAATAAATATCGTTTCTCTATTTCATCTCGGATATGCTTTGGATTTGTATTAGACAGCAACCAGATAGAATATGTTTCCGATAAAGTTTTCAATAATTGGACCGTCTTTTTTTCTTTTCCCAATAAAAGCTGCCAGGCACGCCAAAAATCAGATTCTGTTAAGCAGCTGGGCTGGGGTAGTGAATCTTTGAATGCTATAAACCACTCCTTATTGGTGAGCCGCCCTTTTTCATAATCACTATGGACATCCCAAGGGAAGTTTACTTTGATATCATCTGGTTTAGTATCTATACATTCACTTAAATATTGAAAGGTTCTTTCAGGATGTATATTTAGTAATACACCTCCGATATCAAAAAATACTGTTGTAATCATATTACCACTCAAATGGGCCTTCCAATAATCTCCAAAAATAAAGACTTACTACAGTTCTATACGGTGCCCACTGTTCTGATTTCTTAAGCATCTGGATCGGGGTTGGTATATCACTCAATTTATAATAGTGTTGAAAACCTTTTTGAACCCCTAAATCCGTCATAGGAAAAACATCTGGGCGACTCAAGGTAAACATGAGAAACATCTGGGCTGTCCAGAGCCCAACTCCTTTTATGGTTATTAATGTATCTATGATATCCTGATCATCCATTTTTTCAAGGCTTTCATAAGTATCAGGATTATCCAGAAATTCATGTGCAATATTTTTTATGTACTGTGCTTTTGAGTTTGACAATCCCACAGATCTCAATTTTTCATGGTCTATATTTATTACATTAATAGGGGTTGGATATGATTTATCTTTATACAATGAAATGAAACGATCAAATATAGTTTTAGCAACCTTCCCACTTAATTGCTGATATACAATAGAGCGGGTAAGCGATTTAAAATAATTTGTTTCTGGTTTCAGGTCCTGAATTGTAAATGCATCTAAAAGGGGAATTAATTCAGGGTCAGACTGTCTTAGGTACCTTACTGATTTTTTTATGGATAAGGGTTTAGTTTTTCGAGCAGACATAGATTTGCATCCCGCTTTCTTCATCCATAGGTGTTCCATCATAATGACCCAGTTTTTCTTTAATAATTAATCCTGCTTCAGAAAGTAATATATCCATGGAATGGGGATAAATTATCCTCATACTGTAGCAGTATTCTTCTGGAGTCAATTGCCCATCCCTTTCTAGGCGCCAAATCAATTGGTTTACTTGTGTTTCGTTATCGAATTCATTTGTTTCCATGATGCGGCACTTGTTTCCATCATACTCAAATAAAGATGTAACCGGATATAGTTTCCCCGCTTCCTGGTATAGAAATGAAGGATCAGGAATAAAAATAGATACCAGGAATAATCCATCTTTTGTTAAATGATTTCGAACACAGTTTAAGCATCTGCTTGCATCCTGATCTGTTAGGTTATGCAGGAATGAGTTGAACCCGATGAAAATAAAACTGAATTGTTCATTTAAGTGGAATTCCTGCATGTCCCCCAAAACAAAGGTTGCCTGTTTACCATATTTTGCACGGGCCACATCAATAAATTCCGGACTTAGGTCCAGTCCTGTGTAGTTATAACCAAGATCCAGTACTAACTGGGCCAGTCTGCCTGTTCCTGCAGCCAATTCTAAAACAGGGTCTCCGGCTCTTTTTGCAATAGATGTAATGAGTTCACTGTCTTGACTGTAGTGTCTATGCATTGCATCATAGAGGTCCGGTTTTGAATATATATCCACTTAATATTTAACCGGTAAAAATGAGATAAATTAATTCAGGACAACCAGATCCTTTGTGGTTTGATTAAGAATTTCGCAATTATCTTTGCCAATAATTACATCATCCTCAATACGAACACCTCCCCAGCCAGCCAGGTAAATCCCAGGCTCTATGGTCATCACATTATTCACTTCCAAAACCTGTTCACTTTGGGGGCTGAAACGGGGTGATGTATGAATCTCCAGGCCAAGGCCATGGCCTGTACCATGTGTATAATGTTCACCGTAGCCCATCTCACTGATATATTCACGGGTGGCAGCATCTACTTCCTTACAGGGCACACCAGCTTTGGCAATATCACAGCCCCTTTGCTGCGCTTCTTTTACAATAGAGTAAACTTCCTTATGCTTTTCAGTGGCTTCTCCGATAACTGGAGTTCTGGTCATGTCTGCATGGTATCCGCCATATTTCGCTGCAGCATCGATCACAATAAAATCTCCATTTTCAAATTCCCGATCTGTTGGAATTGCATGGGGCAGGGCACCATTGGGTCCGGTGGCTACAATCGGTGAATAGGCTTCGCCTTCCGCGTATTCGCGGTATTTAGAAACCATAGTATTGGCCACCTGTTTTTCTGTAAACCCTGGGCGAAGCATGTGCAGAATTTCTTCGTACACTTTATCTGTGACCTCGACCGCTGTACGGATACATTCCAATTCATGATCATCTTTGACCGATGCAAGATCCTCAAGAATCATGGATGAATTTTCCCATTTTGTATTGGGGAACACGCTGATCATATTTTCATATAGAGCATAACTCATATGATCCCCTTCAAAAGCCAGTTTGAATCCATTGGGGTTCAGGTTATTATCCTTGATCTGAGATAAATGAGAGTTCATATCAATAAATCTTTCAAACCCTTTGACCTGTGCTTTCGATTGTTCAATGTACCGACCATCCGTAATAAAATATTGGCCTTCTGGTGTAATCAAACAGGATGCAGCAGAGCCTGTAAAACCAGAGATATACCTGACATTTGTTAAATTAGTAATTAACATCCCGTCCAAACCTCTTTCATCTAAAACCTTTCTGAGGTCCTGTTGGCGCTTTGAATAAATTGAATCATTCATATGAGATTAATCCTTTTTTGAATTTTGAATAAGTGTATGAATTGTGTCGCGCTCCAATGATATAGATTCTAGGCTTTCTCCTTTTTCTTCCAGAGCACCCAGAACCTCAAGTGCTTGTTCAAATAATCCCTGGTTTTTCAAAACTGCGACCAGTGTGAATGTGGCCAACCGTGAACTAACCTTTAAAGGTTCTTTAGGTTCAATGGAAACAGGGGGTACAACAGGGCTCTTTATTACAGGTGGCTTCTCTTTTTGGATCGGTGTTACGGCGACGGTTCTTTGAGGCTTCAGGCTAGTTTTCGACTTTGGTGTAATATCTGCACCTTCAACCTTGCTAATAAAATTTTGTGCTGTTTTGTGATCAGAGTTTAAGGATAAGACATGTTTCCACGATTTCAATAAGCGGTTGGAAGCCCTGCCAAGAACAGTCTGGATTTCGCACAGCATTTCTGCCGCTGCAAGGTGATCATGGGTATACAATAGAATACGTTCTAAAGATTTTTCTGTCTCTTTATAATTGCCCTCCGCCTTTTCTACCTGGGCCAGAATAAACAAACCTGCTGAATTATTCTTGTGATGTTTTAAACCTATATTACATACTTTTCTGGCCCGCTTTAAATCATCCTGTTCTAAATACATATCTGCAAGAACCGGAAATAGGATTGTATCAAAATGATCGGCAAAATAGAGTTCAAGTTCGATCTGGTTTTTTAAGTTCATATTAATGCCTGTTGGAGTGGACCCAATTCGTGATAAAATCTATGGTTGTCTGAACTGGAGTTCCTGGACCAAATAATTTCCCAACGCCCTGTTGTTCCAGGTTCTCGATATCCTTTTTTGGTATTATACCGCCACCCACTAGTAGAACATCGTTTAATCCTTTCTCTTCCATGAGATCAAGGACACTCTTAAAAATCGTATTATGGGCATTATTAAGGCTGGACAAGGCAATCACATCAGCGTCTTCCTGGAGCGCTGCGGATACAATCATTTCTGGAGTCTGGCGAAGCCCGAGATAAATAACTTCCATCCCTGCATCCCTATAGGAGGCTGCAAGCACCTTGATACCCCGATCATGACCATCAAGACCTGGTTTTGCCATAACAATTCTGATCTTACGTTCCATAAGAGTAAAAATTAATGGTGTAGATTATCACTTCATACCCAAGATTAGATTCAGGAGTTCTGATGTGGATTGGACTTAAAGTGAAAATCCCTGATCCATAGCTCATTCTTTACTGTTTAATATAAATGTGGCAGGACCTTCATTTACCAGTTCCACATCCATCATGGAACCGAATTCACCGGATTCGACTGGCATACCTTCTTTCAATAATGATGATATAAAATATTCGTAAAGCCTTTGCCCTTCCTTAGGCAGCGCTGCATGAATAAAACTGGGCCTGCGACCTTTTTTCATATCTCCGCAGAGGGTGAATTGACTGATAACCAATGCAGAACCATCAACATCTTTAATGGATAAATTCATTTTTTCATTTGAATCATTATAAATACGAAGGCCTGAAACCTTTCTAACCAAAAAGTCTGCATCCTCTTCATTATCATCCTTTTTAACGCCTAATAGAATCACTAACCCATGCTTAATCTGCCCTACAATATTTTTACCAATCTTTACGTTTGCTCTGCTACATCTTTGTATAACAGCGATCATGCCTTATTCCACCCAAACATTTTCTTTTCCGTATTTACCTCGTAACCTTTTGATAAGTTCACTTTCTGTTGATATCATGATATTATGGGCCATGACCTTCATCGGACGGGGAGAACCAGTGTTGGGTAGATGAAACACCAACCTGCAATTACCAGGATACCCTTTGGCTATTTCCATAAGCTCATCTACATCCTCCGGTTCTGTTTCACCTGCTGGGAATTTTATATTAAGACGCTGGGATAAGTGATTCCGGACCCGATCCACAGGAATGATTTCTTCTCCTATAATTTTTAGATCAGAAAAATCTGTATTTTCTGATGGTTTACCTTTTACAAATATCACATTTCCTTCATCGATTAAATTAACATAAGATTTGTAACAGTCACTAAATGCTACTATTTCAACATGGCCGCCTAGACAATCCAGATCAAAAAAGGCCATTTCACGGTTACGTCGATCAAAACGCCTTACAATTCTGGTAATCATTCCACCCACTATAACGGTATCCTTTTTGGATAATTCGTTCCCAACTTCAAAAGAAATTGATGTGAATTCTTCTAAATCTTCTGCATGTTCAAGAAGCGGATGGCCTGAAACGTAGAGACCTAGCACTTCTTTCTCTTTATCTAGGGATTCCTTCTCAACCCAGTCATTCAATTGTTGTAAAGCGGGTGTTTTTATCAATGTATCTTCCGTACCACCGCCAAACAGATCCACTTGATTCTGATCCTTCTCAATCTGCATCTGTTGGCCATACCTCACCGCATCATCAACAGCGGCAAATTTCTGGGCCCGATTGCCTGAAACAGAATCCAAACTACCAGACATAACCAGGCTTTCCAGCACCCGCTTGTTCACCTTTTGTTGATCTACACGGGCACAGATGTCAAAAATAGAATCATAATTCCCGTTTTTAATTCGTTCTTCGATAATCGTTTCCAACGATTTTGATCCCACATTTTTAATTGCATTCAGACCATAGGAAATGGTTGAATTATTCACGGGTCGAAAATCTCCAAAAGACACATTGATATCTGGAGGTGTTACTTCAAACCCAATCTTTTTACACTCATTAATTAGGATCACCACCCGGTCAATGGTCCTCATTTCACTGGTCAGGTTGGCACTCATAAACTCAGCAGGATAATGTACTTTCAGCCATGCGGTCTGGTAGGCAACATAAGCATAGGCCGTAGAATGACTTTTGTTAAAACCATACTGTGCGAATTTTTCAATAAGTGAAAATATCTCTTCTGCTTTATTTTTCTTGATGCCCTTTTCTTCTGCACCCGCCACAAACTTAACGGCTAGTTCAGCCATCAGAGATTTGATCTTTTTTCCCATGGCTCGCCGCATAATATCCGCTTCAGCCAGAGTAAATCCTGCAATTTCATGGGCGATCTGCATTACCTGTTCTTGATAGACAATAATTCCGTATGTTTCTTTCAGGATTGGTTCCATTAAAGAATGAGGGTAAACAATCTTTTTCTTACCATGCTTCCTTGAAATAAAATTATCAATATTCTCCATGGGACCAGGACGATAAAGTGCATTCATAGCGATTAGATCTTCTATGACAGTGGGCTGGAGCTTTTTCAAAAACTCCCGCATACCGGAAGATTCAAATTGAAAAACCCCGATTGTGTGCCCCTTGGCAAATAATTTGTAAACCTTCACATCGTCCATAGGCAATTTTTCAATATTAACGGTGTCACCTTTTTCTTCAATTAATCTAACCGTTTTATCAATCACTGTTAGATTCCGAAGACCCAGAAAATCCATTTTTAAAAGACCTAATTCTTCTAGGCCTTTCATATCATATTGGCTTGTTATATCATCGGTTGAAGATTTATAGAGCGGGACATAATCGGTCAAATCCCCTGGTGCAATGACCACGCCGGCGGCATGGATGGATGCATGGCGGTGCATACCTTCCAGGACCTTAGAATGAGCCATTAATTCTTTATAGTCCCCTTCTGCCATTTGCAGTAGATCAGAACTTTTTTCAAGTGCGCTGTCTAGGGTAATATTTAATTCATTGGGTATGGCCTTGGCAATTTTATCAACTTCACCAAATGAATAACCCATAACTCGCCCGACATCCCTTACAACCTGTTTCGCTTTCATTGTTCCAAAGGTAATAATCTGGGTCACCGAATTCTCACCATACTGTTCCTTGATATAATCTATCACTTCTCCACGGCGTTCAATGCAAAAATCGATATCAATATCAGGCATGCTGATTCGATCAGGATTGAGGAATCTCTCAAATAGGAGATTGTGTTTCAACGGATCAATGCTTGTTATACCAAGGCTATAAGAAACAATACTGCCAGCTGCTGATCCGCGTCCGGGACCAACCGGGATACTGGCATCTTTTGCATATTTAACAAAATCTGCCGTAATGAGAAAATAGCCTGCAAAACCCATATTGTGTATGACCGTTAATTCATGATCAATGCGTTTTTGTGTGTCAGGAGTCAGTTCACTATAGTGGGCCTCTGCGCCTTTCTGGGTTAGAATCTTCAGGTATTCATCCGGATCTTGGGTTGGTGCACCTTCTGGAATAGGAAAATTAGGCAAGTGGGATTCACCTATGGGCAGTGTCATATCAATGCTGTCAGCGATTCGTCTTGTATTCTCAATTGCCTGGGGAAACTCTTTGAACAATTTGTGCATATCATCCTGAGATTTAAAATAAAACTCCGGCGTGGCATAACGAAGACGATTGGGGTCGCTCCGTTCTTTCCCTGTCCCTAAACAAATATGGATATCATGGGCCTCCGAATGATCCTGTTTTGCATAATGGGCATCATTACTGCAAACCAAGGGGAGATTCAGATCAGCAGATAATTTTTTCATATTCTGGATATTTGCTTCTTCTTCCGGGATACCGTGATTTTGAATTTCAAGATAATATCGATCTGGGAAAATCTCTGAAAAGATAATTGCTGCTTCCTTACCTCCTTCATAATCCCCTTTAAGCATTTTCTCCGGGACTTCACCTTTGAGGCACGCAGACATACAAATAAGACCATCATTGTATTCGCGAAGTAGTTCAATGTCAACTCTTGGGCGGTAATAAAACCCTTCCAAATATCCTGCAGTTACCAGTTTCATCAGGTTTTTATACCCCGTATAATTTTGAGCAAGAAGAATAAGATGATTATTCCCCCAGCCGCCTTCTGGTCGTTGTTTCCTATCGAACCTAGACCCCACCGCCACATAGATTTCGCAACCTATGATAGGTTTGATCCCCGCTTTTTTTGCTTCTTTATAATAAGGAATCACACTGAACATATTTCCGTGTTCCGTCAGAGCTACGGAATCCATATTCAGATCATCAATGGTATTGACAAGCTGATCGATGCGCTGGGCACCATCCAACAAGCTGTAATCCGAGTGGTTATGTAGATGTACAAATTCAGATGTCATGAAAGAGTTCCTGCATATATGGAAATCAGTCCCATTAGGGTACTGAATTTTAAAATTCGAGCTCCATGTATTGCGGATGAAATTCCCGGATTATTTAAGAGTAAAACTACAACCACACATAATGGAATCTCAACGCCGAGAATTAACAAAATCCCATACCATAACCCGTATGTTCCATTCATATAAGGCAAAAATGAACCGACCCCAATACAAACGGATAAAAAAATAGTGAGTTGGATTGCCCTGTCAATTCCAGTTGCAATTGGAAAGGTCCTGAGCCCCACGGAACGGTCCCCTTCTATGTCCGCAATATCTTTAACTATTTCCCTTACCAGCGTAAGCCCAAACGCCAGGATCATGGGAATCCACATGGGCCCTGTATTATTATGGGCAGCACCACAAAAAAGGAAGGACACCCCCAAAATAAATGCAATAGTGATATTTCCAATCAACGGTTTGCCCTTTAAATCTCTACTATAAATAACCATAAGCGGCATGGCAATGAGAATACTTATTACTTTTGCTGTTTCAGGTAATTGCAGACCTAAAACACTCCCTACAGAAAAAAGAATCATAGAAATAATTAAGGCCGTCTGTTTTTGCACATAACCCGATGGAATGGGCCGCAGGGGTCGATTGACCAGATCAATTTCATAATCCATTATGTCGTTCAAGGCATTAGCCGCACCTGTGTAACACATGACAATTGCTACAACGAATAGAACTGTGGTGGTCTCATGAACTTTCCCTAAAATGGCTGAAGCAATTACCATTGCCACTCCACTGATAAGTACATTCAATGGGCGCAACAGTTTAATATGATATATTAGTGTTGTCATGTCAATTTGAATAATAACTGCATTATGAGAGTCCTTTCACCATGAATAAATAATTCAATCAATTCTACACTTGTACAACCAGCACCCGATTATCTCCATTATAATCCTTAATTAATTCCACATTTAAATATCCGGAGTTGGAAAAAATGGATTTCACCATCATCGGATGATCCCCCATTCCAACTTCAAGCACAAACCACGCTCCAGGTTTTACAAGGGTTCTTCCGATTTCTGCAAATCGTTTATAAAAAGTGAATCCATTATTCTTATCCTCTAAAGCAATAACAGGTTCAAAATCTTTAACATCTTTCATGAGATTTTCCATCTCATTTTTTGGAATGTACGGCGGATTGGATATCAGAAGATCAAAAAGTTTTTCCGGAAGTGTATTTAGAATATCCATTTCAATAAATAAAACATTTTCCGAACAAAGCCTTGCTTTATTCTCATTGGCAACTTCGAGCGCATCCAAAGAAATATCAACCCCCATTACCTTAGAATCAGGGATTTCCAACCCCAAGGTTGTAGCAATGCACCCTGAGCCAGTACCTACGTCGAGTATGGATGGTGAATTGATGCCGTTCATTTTTTCGATGGCAATATCAACAAGCCGCTCTGTTTCAGGTCGTGGAATTAGTACCTTTGAATTAATAAGAAACTGCCTGCCGTAAAAATCACATGATCCTGTAATATACTGTAGTGGTTCGTTCTGCAGTCGTCTTTTGACCCAATTACGAAGGATAGTCAATTGGGATTGGGAAAGGGGTTCTTCAAATCTTAGATATACATTTAAACGGTTACAATCCAATAACGCGCATAGTAACCATTCGATTTCTGCTCTGGGATTATCGAATTCTTTTTCTTTTAAATAGGTTTCAGCCCAGTGTATAAGATCGATAACTCGCCATGTACTTGGCATCAGTTACAACAAAATAATCAGTGGATATAAATGGTTCATAACGAATACTAGGATAGGTCAGCAGCCATTAGCTCCTGCTGCTCTGCAATTTTTAGTTTTTCAATTAGTTCTGTGATATCACCATCCAGTATTTCATTTAAACGATAGGAAGTAAAATTGATGCGGTGGTCTGTTACCCGGCCTTGCGGAAAATTATAGGTACGAATTTTTGCAGAACGATCACCAGTGGATACCAAGCTTTTCCGTTCAGCAGCACGTTCCTGAGCAACCTTTTCCTGCTCCGCAGCCAGTAAACGTGATTTTAATACTTTCAGAGCAGCAGCACGGTTTTTATGCTGCGAAGATTCATCCTGGCAGGTCACTACCAAACCAGTGGGAATATGAGTGATGCGGATAGCAGATTCTGTTTTGTTCACGTGCTGTCCTCCAGCGCCGCTTGCCCGGTAAGTATCGATTTTCAGATCAGTTTCATTCACTGCAATATCTACATCTTCCGCTTCCGGTAATACAGCAAGCGTTGCTGCAGATGTATGTACACGGCCACTGGTTTCTGTTTTAGGCACACGCTGGACTCGGTGGACACCGCTTTCATATTTCAACATGCCAAATGCACCTTTTCCCTGAATTGAGACTATTGCTTCCTTAATGCCGCCAATTCCTGTATCAGATGAATCCATGACCTTTAAGGTCCAGTTTTTTCGTTCTGCATATCGAGTATAGATACGGAATAAATCTGCAGCAAATAAAGCAGCTTCATCTCCACCGGTACCTGCCCGTATTTCCAAAATTAAATTTTTATTATCATTAGGATCTTTTGGCAGTAATAGCACCTTAAGATTCTCTTCTAGTGTAATTAATTTTGTTTCCAGTTCATCCAATTCTTCCTGTGCAATCTGTTTCAATTCTTCATCATCACCTTTAAGCATATCTTTGTCATCGGCTATCTGGTCTAGAACGGATATATATTCTTTTCCAACCGAGACAACATCCTCCATTGCGCTGTGTTCCTTAGCAATAGCTGTTAGTTTTTCCTGATTACCATAAATATCAGGATCCGTCATTTGCTCTGCCAGGTGAGCATATTTTTCAATAATAGCTTGGAGTTTTTCTTTCACCCAATAGCCTCAGCTGTGTATTCTTTCCCGATCATGGTATCGTATTGATCACCAAACGCTTCTTTTAAAGCTGTAATGGAAACCTCCACCATATCATCTTCCGGCTGTTGAGTGGTAATATTTTGAAGCCATAGTCCTGGTTTTTTTAAGATACTGAAAATTATTGAATCGCTTCTTACTGAAAGTTTGATACCCTCATAACCTACTCCTGCAACGAAAGGAACCATCGGCAAATGAAATAGAAGCCGGATGGGTAAAGAGATTGTACCAAGAAAATATATAACCAGTGTATCAACAAGTGCAAAAACTAGAATGGCAGATAACAGCACGATAAATAGAAAACTAGTACCACACCGAGGATGTTGAGTTGGAAAGGATTGTGCATTGTTAATATTCACATCTTTCCCAGATTCAAAATTATAGACTACGCGATGTTCTGCACCATGATATTGGAAAAGACGCCTTACATCCTTCATCAAAGAAATCAGCAAAAGATAGATAACAAAAAAAAGGATTCGAAAACCGCCTGATGATAGATTAAACCATAAAGCTTCTTTTTCAACATTCATTAGATGTGTTGTAATCCACATAGGTAAAACCATGAAAAGTAAAATGGCAAGTACAATAGCAAAGATTGTTGAGAAAAACTCAGCAACTCTGCCTTGTTCATTTTCTTCTGGCATTGCTATATCCGCAGAATACTGCAGAGTGGTCATTCCCATTTTCATGGCTTCAAAAAGAGATGCCATACCGCGAAAGACCGGTTTATTCCATAATTTGGATCGTTCTGTAATCGATTGAAAATCCTTTTTCTGAATATGTATCGTACCTCCAGGATCCCGTACAGCTGTTGCATAAGCACCGGGAACCCGCATCATCACACCTTCTATAACGGCTTGACCACCAACAAGAATTGAAGGCTTCATAGTCAAAAATAAAAGTGATTTTTTCATAGAAAAAAATGGCCCTGCTCCAGTTCTTTAACTGTTCGCAGAGCCACTTAAGAAAATTAATTTGTTACTTACGACCGTATTTTCGATTGAATTTTTCTATACGTCCTGCCGTATCAACAAGATTTTGTTTCCCTGTAAAGAATGGATGAGATTTATTTGATATCTCGATCTTACACAATGGATATTCATTGCCATCATCCCACTTGATGGTCTCTTTAGTTTCTACAGTTGACCGTGTTAAAAAAGCATGATCACATGACGTATCTTTAAATACAACCAACCGATAATTATCCGGATGTACACCTTTTTTCATGATTCGCTCCTAATTAAGTAATTTGTTCTAGAGCGGACCTGACCCGCCCAATACCTCTTTCAATTATATCTGTGTTTGTAGCATATGAAAACCGGATATGGCCCGGTGCGCCAAACCCATCACCCGGTACTGTAACCACCCTTGCACAGCCCAAAATATAGTTTGAAATATCAAAAGTATCTTTCAATAACTTCCCGCTACCCTGTTTATCTAAATAAGTACTGAAATCGGGAAAAGCATAAAATGCCCCTCCGGGCATAGCACAGGATACACCTGGTAATTCATTCAATAATCTAACAATTAAATCTCGTCTTTTTTTAAACGCTACTTTCATTTCTTCTACACAGTCTTGGTTCCCTGTCAAAGCTTCAATTCCCGCTTTTTGACCGATTGAATTTGCACAGGATGTTGCCTGCCCTTGGATTTTGGACATGGAATTAATAATATCCCGCGGGCCCGCAGCATAGCCGATTCTCCAGCCTGTCATAGCATATGTTTTTGACAAACTTAAACATGTTACGACATTGGCACCTATCTGATGATATCGGTTTAGTTTTTCAGTGCTAAAAAATTCACCATCATACACCAAGCGCTCATAACATTCATCCGAAATGACTACCCAACTATTTTCTTTTGCGATTTTTAACAAATATAGTAATGCATCTTTACTCCAGACGCCTCCTGTAGGATTAGATGGGGAATTTATAATGACACCCTTAACACTTGGGCTATTCTTAATTTTAAGATCATTAAAATCCGGTTCAAAATTTTTTTCAGGCACTGTATCCACAAGTACAGGTTCTGCATCGGCAAGGCGTACAAATTCAGGGAAAGAAACCCAATAGGGGCGAAATACAATGACCGAATCGCCTGCTTCAAATAGTGCTTGACATACATTATATAAACTCTGTTTTTCCCCATTGGATACAAGTATATCACCTGGCGTATACGTGATGTCATTTTCCCGCTTGAGCTTTTCACAAATTGCTTTTCTAAACTCGATCATACCCGGGCCAGCCGTATACTTGGTGTATCCTTCGTCCATGGCTTTTTTCCCGGCCCTGATAATATGAGAAGGGGTATTAAAATCAGGTTCCCCTACTGAAAAATTAATTACATCAACGCCATCAGCCCTCATTTCTGCTGCCACGGTGGCCATTTGCAAAGTAAAAGAAGGTTGGACCTTATGAACACGGTCCGCAAATTTATAATTCAAAATTTGTGTTGTTGTTTATGGTGCTTTTCTGTATTGAACTTTTGATCTTCAATATTTTCATCTAAATCCTTGAGATTAGTGTTGGCATCTTCTTCTTCAATATCAAATTCTTCTGAAAAAACCCTGCCTGATCTAGGATGCCTCTGTTTCTGTTTTTGAATTTTATTTTGGTTATGAACATGTTTCTTTTTTTTCGGATGTTTTTTCTTTTTGTGGTGTTGTGCTGATTCGTCCTGCTTATTTTGACGCTGTCGTTTCCCTTTGTATATGGTGCGACGTTTTCTTTTCGGTTTTGGTACATCGGATGCTGACACACTTTCCAAGTCATTTTGCTCTTCAAGAGGTTCTGATATTTCACTGGTTGAATCCTGCTTCAATGCTTCTTCATCGAAAGAAAATGAATCAGGATTAAACATGCCAAAGATCGTTCCGAATCCTCTTGTAATACCATTCCCTACTCCAATGTAGTTTGGTAATACAAAATTAATCTTGAATTCACCCATGAAGGCACCCCATTTATTATCGTCTACTGGTCTTGGGAACAAACTGGGTACTTTCACTTTAGTAAAAATATTGTCTTCCAGATTAATGCCTAATTCATTGGCTAAAAAAATGATGTTTTGTCCTAAGAGTCTGTTTAGGTAAGATGGTTTTTCCTGATTGGTTAAAAATTTATATTTCCCACCAGTCATATGATTAAGAGCAACCCAAGGTGTAATAAAACGATATCGGACCAGTCGACTTGATGGAATGAATTGTTTGTCAACATTTTCTATATCACAATCTTGCACTTCAAATGTTATATTACCAAAATCAAACATTTCAAATTTCTCCGCAATAGATAAGACAGGGTCAACACCTTCATGAATGCCAATAATATAAATCTGTTCATTCAGAATTTTAACTTGCACTCTGGGGTAAAGAAATTGATCCCGGTAGGATCCATCTAGCATGGGAATAATAGGTTCATCGGGAAATTGGCGCATAAATACTCCCTTGACCTGATACGGGGTTTTACGGACAGGTTTGTCTGTGACAACCCTAACTACAACTGATTTTATATCAGGAAAACTCTCGCTCATTTTATATATAAAATACCCAGATAATTATTGGCTCATAGTATCAAGAAATTCTGCATTAGTTTTTGTACGCTTCATCCTACTTTGCATGAATTCCATTGCCTCTTCAACTTTCATATCATTCAGAAGCTTACGTAAAATCCACATCCTGCCCAACTCTTTACGACCAAGCAACAGTTCTTCTTTGCGTGTTCCAGAACGAATTATATCAAAAGAAGGATATATTCTCCGATCGCTTAATCTACGATCAAGGGCCAGCTCCATATTACCAGTCCCCTTAAATTCTTCAAAGATTACCTCGTCTGCTCTGCTACCTGTATCAATTAGAGCTGTAGAAACAATTGTTAAACTGCCACCCTCCTCTGTATTCCTCGCAGCCCCAAAGAACTGTTTAGGTTTTTTAAGCGCATTGAAATCTACTCCTCCTGATAATATCTTTCCACTATGGGGGATCACTGCATTGTGGGCGCGGGCGAGACGTGTTATGCTGTCAAGTAGAATAACTACATCATCCCCGTACTCAACCATTCTTTTTGCTTTTTGTAAAACCATATCGGCTACAGATACATGTCGTTCCGGAGGTTCGTCAAACGTAGAGCTGATAACATCAGCATCCACATTTCGTTTCATATCTGTCACTTCTTCCGGCCGTTCATCAATTAATAGAACAATTCGTTTAGTTTCAGGATGGTTTGTACTGATAGCATTCGCCAATTTCTGTAATAAAATTGTTTTTCCTGTTTTTGGCTGAGCAACAATGAGCCCGCGCTGCCCTTTACCAATGGGCGACATCAGATCCATTATCCTCATAGATAGGTCTTTTGCGTTCGTTTCTAGATTAAATTTCTCTTCCGGGTAAAGGGGCGTGAAATTGTCAAATAATATAATATCTTTGAGTTTTTCTATCGATTGATCATTAACTGTCTCAACCTTTAATAGAGCATAGAAACGTTCTTTTGATTTTGGAGGCCTAATTTGGCCCGCAATCAGATGACCGGTTTTCAATCCAAAACGCTTAATCTGGGAAGGGCTTACATAAATATCATCTGGCCCCGGCAAGTAATTAAAATCAGGGGAGCGTAGAAACCCATATCCATCCTGCATAACCTCTAAAACACCTCGTGCAGAAAAAGAGCCGTCTTTTTTGGCGTTTGCTTCTAGTATTCGAACAGTTAGCTCTTGCTTGTTTAAACCTGCAATACCGCTTTCTATATTTAATTTTTGAGCTAACTCTGTAAGTTCACGAATATGTAATGATTGTAGTTCGTTAAGATCCATATATTTCAAACCTGTGTATATAATTCTTAGAAAATTAAAATTATAAGCCTCCGAGGAAACACTGGAGTGAACTAAAGTTACATTAAATAACTCCTGTGTCAAAAGATATTTCAAATTCTAAGAAAATTTCTTCTGCTATGTAATGCGTTCCAAAAATCAGAGCTACTCCGCTTCCCCTAATTATTTGTTTAATCTTTTTTATACCAACTATAATTGATTCGACCGGTTCATTATGTATCCCTAATAATGTTAGTTTTGTAGATAATTGATGTGTGTCAAGAAGGAGTCCCTTCTTATCACTTGATACAAGCAGACGATCAAATTTTCCTGAAATATATTTTCCAATACGATCAAGTTCTTTTTCCCCTTTTAAACAAAATAGACCATAAAAAGGTTTATTAGGAAATAGAGCATGAACTGATTTGAAGGCCATTTTGATCCCATCTTCATTGTGAGCAACATCATAATAAATTCGATCAGAAAGCTTTTGCATACGCCCTGGCCAACACAATGTATTCAGCCCTGTTTCTATCATTTCATTATTAAGAAGCGGGTTATACCGTTGTGTGGCTGCAATGGCCAGAGCTGCATTTGCAGCTTGATGTTCCCCAACCAATGATGTTCGATAATATGTACCATCATAGCAGAATTCCGTACAATCAACCCTCATTCGAATATCTGATGGACTCTTGGCTATAGTGATAGACGTGTTTTTTTCCTGTGCTTTACGACACAGTATTTTTTGAATAGTTTTAGAGTGGTCTACTGAAATAACTGGAATATTATCTTTTATTATTCCTGCTTTCTCCTCAGCTATTTTTTCTATAGTATTACCGAGAATGTCCATATGATCCATAGAAATTGAAGTGATAACGATAAGATCAGGCTTAATTACATTTGTAGAATCCAACCGGCCTCCAAGGCCGGTTTCAATGACTGCTACATCTACACTATGTCTTTTAAAATGATCTAGTGCCATGGCGGTGGTGGTTTCAAAAAAAGTGGATTCAATTTCTTTGATGGTTGTTCCGGCATGTTCCATAAAGGCAATAATCTCATAGTCCTCGATTGGGAGACCATTTACTCTAATCCGTTCATTAAAGCGAATTAAATGGGGCGATGTATACAGCCCTATTTTTTTTCCATCAGCACGGAGAATGCTGTCAATATAGGCACAGGTTGAACCTTTCCCATTTGTGCCTGCGATATGAATCAAGGTTAGATCCTTATGTGGATCCCCCAAAAATTCTAAAAGGCGGTGCGTATGCTCTAGGCCCAGTTTAATACCGTGTCTTTGGAGCGCATACAGGGATTCTAAAATATGTGAAAGGTCAGGAGATGTCAATGTGGGTGGTTGCACTTATGCTTGCATGTACAAATCTGTCCGCAAGAACGTCAAATGAGACCGGGTCATCTGTTACAAAACAATGTATCCCTCCATGTTGGTGATCCGATACATAATTATTCTTCACTATAATGGATTTTACTACATCAGCCGTTGCTTCCCCGGAATCAACCAGATTGATATCAGCGCCCAAAACATCCCTGATTACCCCCTTTAGCAGTGGATAATGTGTACAACCTAAGATTACTGTATCAACTATTGATTTCTGGAGAGGCTGCAGATAAGATTTCGCAATTGCAAGAGGGACATCCCCTACAACCCATCCTTCTTCTGCAAGGGGAACAAATAAAGGGCAGGACTGACTAACAACTGTAATATCTGATTGGATAGATCGCAATTTTTTTCCATAAGCATCGGAGTGAATTGTAGCCTGTGTTCCCAACACACCTATGTTCCGATTATTGGTAGCTTGAATAGCATAATCTACACCTGGTGAAATGACGCCGATAATGGACACTGAAAATTTCGACTGCAAATAATCCAGCGCCAAAGAGGATGCCGTATTGCAGGCAGCAACAACCATTTTACAGTCCTGTTCAATGAGCCATTGGGTGATTTCATGTGAAAACTTCTGGATACGATCGCTGCTTTTATTTCCATATGGTACGCGAGCAGTATCCCCCACATATAATATAGTTTCCCCAGGCAAAACACTAGCCAGTGAATTCACCACGGTTAATCCTCCAATTCCAGAATCAAATACACCTATAGGTCTATTATCCATGCCTTAATCCCCCGCAAGTAATTTTTCACGGGTATATTTAAAATGTTTAATTCCTTCA
>Ga0208765_1000801_pt1 | contig 20302 bp, 23 predicted proteins | sample ETNtaG_2_FD_185783 | JGI IMG/M metagenome (GOLD analysis project Ga0208765, IMG submission 185783) | Marine microbial and viral communities from oxygen minimum zone, Eastern Pacific Ocean - ETNP201406SV203 (SPAdes) (version 2) | ecosystem: Environmental > Aquatic > Marine > Oceanic ...
GCTGGTGAAGAATGAATGCCCATAAGAGCAAACATATAAGTTAATACCATCACTCCTGTCCACAATCCACCGACTGGAGTTTCTTTTCCCAATCCTGCCGTAAACTGTATGACACCCGGTATTGCAAAGTATGCCGAATAGTTGTCACCTGGAGTTCGCCCCCACTTGGTGCCTTCTACCAGAGCTACTTTTGCTAAACCTTCGTTTAATGCGTCCCAACCTCCAACGAGGTCGTACGTAATGAAACCAATTGCTACAATTCCAAACCATAAAAGTACACATTGCAGAGTATCCACGTAAGCCACAGATCTTAATCCGCCTAATCCTACGTAAAGGGCCACGATAGCAGCTAGTACCCACGTACCAGTTGTAACGCCCCATAAGCCGTCTGATAAAACATTAAATAGTTTTCCAGATGCTGCAAGTTGTAAACCTAAGTAAGGAACTGAGAAACATAAAGCTACGACAACAGTTAAAATACGAACCATATCACCTTTAAAGTAATCGGCTAACATTTCTCCTGGTGTTACGTAACCAAAACGTTTTCCAAGTATCCATTGCCTTTTTAAAAACATCACTCCAGTAAATGGAATTGTGATGACGTAAAAAGAAGCATATGCGTATTGGAAACCGTCTCTATAAATTAATCCTGGGTGACCCATAAAGGTCCATCCAGAAAACGATGTAGCTGTGGCGGCCAGCACGAATACCCACATTGGAAGTTTTCTTCCCGATATGAAATAGTCAGATGCCGTTTTCGCCATCTGTGCTCCTCTTACTCCCCAGAATATACAGTACGCCCAGTAGAGTAGTACGAACACTATCAGCCACGTTACTTTTGCTGACATAAAGGTTTCCCCCTTTAGTTTTTTTTAACTTGTTTTATAAAACACAAACGCTCTAAACAATACGTTTAGAGCATTTGCTAGAATCCTGCATAATTAAATGTTCAAAGCAATATCTTTTTGATCAATAATCATTTGTTTTAATGCAACTATTAATTGAAATTGTTGTTATATGAGTGTTATTTTAAGTATATAACTAGGTTTATATGAATTTTGTATCTTTCTATGTCGCCTTTCATGACCCGATATGGGTTATTGTTTTAAGCACAGCTTTATTTTTTCCAGTTCGGAAGCTGATCTGGGTTTTATATGTTAGAAAAAAACAAAAATCTCAAACGACAGTTTCAGATGATGAAAAAATAATTTTAAAAAAAAGAGCAACATTAACTTCGGTGCTTTTATGTATTGTTTTTAGTTATCTATATGTAAGTCAGGTATTTAATTAATGGATGTTAATGCAAATGTACTAAAAAGATTTGTCATATACATGGCGATATTAACTTTTGTAATGTTTACGGTATGGGCATTAATCAGATCCTTTATGAATAGACCTCCCGGAGACTATGAAACGGAAGTTTGTGATATGCGTTTGAAAGATAAACTTTACGATAAAGCAATTGAATCAGCTAATATTGCATTAGAGAAAAGTCCTGATCATCGTGGTGCTATTATGTGTAAGGCTTTGGTTTTCATTTCACAGAACATGTATATGGAGGCAAATCGAGAACTTGATTACTTGATAGATTTTTTGGAAGAAAATGTTGAAGATGACGATCCTACTGGAAGAGGAACTTTGGCTGCAGCTTACGCCAACAGAGGTATAATTAAAGACAGGAAAGAAAATTATGAAGGAGCTTTAGAAGATTATTTAAAAGCAGTTCAAATAGACTTAGAAGCCGTTGGAGGTCCAGGTTTGGGTACCGTAATTCTTAATTACAAATTTAAATCTTCTTCGGTAAAAGAAAGAGCAATATACATTCATGAGCAGTTACAGTTACCGGAAAATGAAAGAGTTTTAAAAATAAAAGAATTAGACGAAGGTCAAGTGATGCATAAACCTGGAAAACTTTAGAAACTTATAAGGCCCAACACATCTTTAAATAAAACCAACACAAAATAAACTGCAGCAATACACCCGAAAAGAAGTCTCACAAAATCTTTTTCTCCATCAGGGTTTTTATAAGTAATTCCATGGTGAGCAATTAAAGCTGTTGCAACCAAAAATATGATATTGACCAATTTTTCGTATTCCGGTGGAATAAAATCGAACATCAATTAACTATTATTTTTTATCCTCATAAAGTTCAGGATATACGACTCTTTTTTCGATATACGGAGGATAGAAACTTGCTGGTTCTTCAACATAATTGGCGGCCATATAATGACTAATAAAAAAAACAAATATAATAATTATTGAATACTGAATTCCACGTTTTTTTCTTTGTCTATCATTATAAATTTGTTTACCGAATTCATGATCATAGATATGGTATTTCTCATCATATCCATTCAATACGTTTGCATTATCTAATTTGATAATATCTTTTGCATAATATATTACCCAGATAGGTATAATTCCCTTAATCATATATTCCTCAAATATTTTATTTATTTTGTTTTCTGGCAGTTTTTTTTTAAACCAAATATTGTAAGCTAATTGGATCAATTGAAATTCGCCTATTTGAAGTAAATTAGCGGCATAGCGTATCTCGGACCTTTTCGGGTCATCATCCCAGTCAGGTTTCATTAGGGTTCGTAGCAAACCGTTCATTTTATTAATTTATTTGTTCTGTCTGTTTTCTACCAGACTTTCAACAACAGTAGGATCAGCTAATGTGGTTGTATCGCCTAACTGATCATGTTCATTTGCAGCAATTTTTCTAAGTATTCTTCTCATAATTTTACCTGATCTTGTTTTTGGTAATCCGGGAGCGAATTGAATTAAATCGGGCGTTGCAATTGGGCCAATTTGTTTTCTTACCCAAAGTTTTAGTTCCCTATTGAGTTCACCTGATGGTTTTTCTCCGGCATTAAGAGTGACATAACAGTAGAGTCCGTTTCCTTTAATATCATGCGGATAACCTACTACAGCTGCTTCAGCAACTTTTGAATGAGCGACAAATGCACTTTCTATTTCTGCTGTTCCTAAATTATGTCCTGATACTATTATTACATCATCTACTCTTCCAGTTATCCAATAATATCCGTCCTCATCTCTTCTACATCCATCTCCTGTAAAATATTTTCCATCAAATTGAGAAAAATAAGTGTCAATAAATCTTTGATGGTCGCCGTATAAAGTTCTCATTTGTCCGGGCCATGATTGAGCTATACACAGCCTTCCTCTACAAGCTCCTTTTAAAGTTTTTCCTTTTTCATCAACAATGACTGGTTTTATTCCATAAAATGGTTTGGTCGCTGAACCGGGTTTAAGATCAATTGCCCCAGGTTGAGGAGAAATTAATATTCCCCCTGTTTCCGTTTGCCACCAGGTGTCAACTATTGGACATCTTGAATCTCCAATAACCTTATAATACCAAAGCCAAGCCTCGGGATTGATGGGTTCTCCGACCGTGCCCAAAAGCTTAAGCGATTTTCTGCTTGTTTTTTTTACGGGACCTTCACCTTCTCTCATCAAGGCTCTCAAAGCCGTTGGTGCTGTATAAAAAATATTTACCTTATGCTTATCGATTATTTGCCACCATCTAGAATTATCAGGATAATTTGGTACTCCCTCAAACATTATTGTGGTTGCACCATTTGAAAGAGGTCCGTAAATAATATAACTGTGACCTGTTACCCAGCCAATGTCAGCAGAGCACCAGTAAATATCATTTTTTTTGTAATCAAAAATATATTGGTGAGTCATGGAAGTATAAACCATATATCCTCCCGTGGTATGCAGAACTCCTTTAGGTTTTCCTGTGGATCCGGATGTGTAAAGAATAAATAAAGGATCTTCAGCATCCATTTCTTCTGGTTCACAATTGTTAGAGGCCGATTTCGTTATATCATCATACCAAATATCTCTACCATCGACCCAATTAATTTCGTTTCCGGTTCGTTTTACTACAACACATTTTTTTATGTTCGGGCAACTTTTTAAAGCTTCGTCAGTAATTTTTTTAAGAGGTATTATCTTCCCACCTCTAACACCTTCGTCGGCAGTAATAATATAATCAGACTGACAATCATTGACTCTTCCGGCTATCGAGTCTGGGGAAAATCCACCAAAAATTATGGAATGAATTGCACCAATTCTTGCACACGCTAGCATTACATATGCGAGTTCAGGAATCATTGTTAAATAAATGGTTACCCTATCACCTTTTTTTATACCAAGTTCTTTCAGTCCATTTGCAGCTTTACAAACATTTTTGTGGAGATCTTTGTAAGTAATTTCTTTAGAAACTTTTGGATCATCACCGACCCAGATAATTGCAGTTTTGTTTTTTTTATTTGCTAAATGCCTATCGATACAGTTTGTTGATGCATTTAAAGTGCCATCATAGAACCATTTAATTTTAACTTCAGTCTTGCTATATTTTACATCTTTTATTTTTGTATAAGGTTTAATCCAATTAATTCGTTTACCTTCTTTTTTCCAAAAACCCTCATTATCCTTAATAGATAATTTGTATTTTTTTTCATACTTTGCTCGATTAACATAAGCACTATTAGACCATTTTTTAGGAACTTTAAAAATTAATTCCTTAGAATCAGATTTTATTATTTTTTTTCTTTTTAGCTTCTTTCTCTTATTTTTTAGCTTCTTTCTCTTAGCCATAAAATTATTTCCTGAAGTTAAACTCTACCCATCTTACATATTTTTTTCCAGTATTTTAAATTAACTTCAATAACCGATAAACGATTTTGTTTTACTAAGGAAAAATCTTTAAAATCCTTATTTTTTTTGATTTCTAGCAAACTAACTTCCCTTTTCAAGGGACATAAAACCCTAACCATAATAGATACAAATTTTTGGGTTTTGTCTGATCTGTCTAAAAAAGACTCTTTTGTGACTTTGACTATACCAACAATACTTTTATTTTGACCGGTATGATAAAAAAAACATTTGTCACCCAATTTCATTCTTCTCAAATTTTTTGCTGCCTGAAAATTTCTTACTCCATTCCACTCCGCTCCTCTATTTCCAGATTCCACTTGTTGTTGCCACGACCATATTTCCGGTTCCGTTTTGAGTAGCCAATATTGCATTTATAGTTTTACACCTTGTCCTTTTAAAAAAGGTGCAGAACTATCCAGCGGCCATCTTGCTCTTGATAAAAATTCTAAATTATCTATCAAATTAATTTTATAACGTTCAATACCTGCCCAAGCAATCATTGCGGCATTGTCACTACACAAATTTAGTGGAGGGAAAATAGAAATAAAATTCTTTTCTTTGGCTAATTTAGTTAAATTAGCTCTTATTGATAAATTGGAAGCAACTCCACCAGCAATTACAAAAGTATTTTTTTCTTTTTTGCTGCTTTTTAAAAATTCATCCATGGCTATCTTAGTTTTTTCATAGAGGATTTCATTAATTGTTTTTTGAAAAGAAGCAGCTAAATGATATTTTTCTTGTTTATTATTTATTTTTTTTGAGATTTTAAGCACAGCAGTTTTTAAACCAGAAAAAGATAGGTTACACCCACCTCTATTAAGAATTGGTTTTGGCAACCGAAAAAAATTTTTGTCACCTTTTTTTGCCCATTCCTCAATTTTCGGGCCTCCGGGAAATTCCAATCCCAACAATTTGGCAGTCTTATCAAAAGCCTCACCAAGAGCATCATCTATTGTAGTACCAAGCCTTTTGTATTTATTTACTTCCTTGACTTCTAGGAATTGAGTGTGACCTCCAGAAATTAATAATAATAAATATGGAAATTCTATTTTTTTGTTAATTTTTGGGCTAAGCGCATGACCTTCTAAATGATTTACAGCTACAAAAGGTTTTTTTAAAGATCCCGCTAGTGCTTTCCCAATATTTAAACCAACAGTTAAACAAACTATTAATCCTGGACCAGCTGTAGCTGCTATGCCGTCTAAATTTTCTAAATTTAAACCACTTTCTTCAATTGCTTTCTGAACTATGAATTCTATTTTTTCAACATGGGCTCTTGCAGCTATCTCAGGAACGATACCACCAAATGCTTTGTGTTCTTCTATTTGGCTAGAGACTATATTTGATAAAATTTCTCCAGTTCCATTATTTTTTTCTTTTACAATAGCCGCTGCGGTTTCATCACAGCTTGTCTCTATTCCCAAAAAAGCAAGCCTTTTTTTCATGTTTGATTACCTGTCTATCAATATAAAAAAATAATATAACATAAGTTATTTTTAATAATAAAGGCAGATATGAAAAAATTTATAATTGGATCTCGAGGAAGTAAGCTCTCTTTAGCTTATTCGACATACGTTAAGGATTTAATAATAAAATCTAATTCACAAATTGACAGCAATTTAATTAAGATAAAAATAATAAAAACTGCAGGCGACATATTTCAAAATAAAAAAATATCAGATATTGGAGGCAAGGGAGTTTTTTCAAAACAAATCGAGGATGAATTGTTGGATTCAAAAATAGATTTGGCTGTCCATTCCTTGAAAGATTTACCTTCAGAAATGACAGGCAGATTATGTATTAACTCGGTTGTTAGGAGAAATGATCCCAGAGATGCTTTTTTAAGTTATTCAAGCAAATCCTTTTTTACACTGAAATCTCAAGCAAGAGTTGGAACAAGTTCTTTAAGAAGAAAAGCACAATTAAATTCTTTAAGAAATGATCTAAACATTATTCCAATAAGAGGAAACATTGATACTAGAATTAAAAAATTAGAAGATAAAGAGTTCGATGCCATAGTCTTGTCTTTGGCAGGACTTAAAATGTTAAATTTGGAAAATAAAGCTAGTGAAGTTTTTGCTGTTGATCAAATGTTACCAGCCATAGGCCAAGGAGCGATAGCCTTACAGTGTAGAGAAGATGATCAAAATACTTTAGATATTATCAAAATAATAAATGATGAAGAAACATATTATTGTGTCCAGGCTGAAAGATCTTTACTCGAAGCAATTGGTGGTGACTGCGACACTGCCGTTGGAGGTTTAGCCAAATTATCGAATAGACAAATTATTTTAAAAAGTGAACTATTCTCAAATGACGGCAACAAAAAATTTGTAGTTGAAAATTCTGGGCACTTTAAAGAAGCTAAGGAAATAGGTTATAAAAATGGAAAAGAATTATTAAAAAAAGCTGGCTCAAACTTTAAAATATAGGGAAATTAAATTGCATATAATTATAACAAGACCAAAAGAAGATTCACTAGACCTTATGGAGAGATTAAAAAAATTGGGTCATGTAGTTACTCATCTTCCTGTAATTAGAGTTGAAGAATTAAAAACAAAAAAAATAAATTTACATAATTATGATGCGGTAATTTTTTCTAGCTCGAATGCTATTAAATTTCTTAATGTGGAGAAATTTAATCCAAACATTAAATGCTATTGTGTGGGCGGTATTACAGAATTTGCTGCGAAACAAGCCGGTTTTATTAATACTTGTTCTTCAGAGGGCAGCGTGGATTCTTTAAAAGAATTAATAATTAGAACATTTGATTTTAAGTCGACAAGACTGCTTTATTTAAGTAGTGAATTTATTTCTAAAGATTTGGATTTAGAATTAATTGATGAAGGATATACGGTAGACAGAATTTCAAATTATACAACACTTTCAATAAAAGAAATTGATGAAACAACATTAATTTTTTTAAAAAAAAAACCAGCCGATGTTATTTTTATTTATTCTTCAAAAAGTGCTGTGAATTTATTAGATTTAATAAACAAATATTTTCTCTTAAACGTAGTGACTCAGTGCAATCTAATGTGTATAAGCGAGAACGTATCTCTGGTACTAAAACAAATTAAATGGAAAAAGGTAACTATTTTTAACCCCGGGGAAGAAGAGTTCTTTTTAAATAGAATAAATTAAAATATGGATATATTCAGAAATTTTGCAAGTTTGTTTACTGAAGTCTGGGAAAAAGGAATTTTAGGAATTGATATATTCCAAATATTAATAGGAATTGCAATCTTTCTAGTTTTTTTATTGTTTAGAGGATTAATTAGTAAAATAATAATTCATCGCTTAAAAAAAATAGCAGAAAAAACTTCAAATAAACTTGATGATACCTTTGTAAAAGCGTTAGAAGGACCCGCTCGTTTTTTTCCAATCGTAATAGGTTTTTTTATTGCGAGTTATTATCTGGAATTTAGTTCAGGAACTCAGCAATTCGTTGATGATATAAATAGAACTCTGGTTACAATATTAATTTTTTGGTTATTACATCAGTTTATTCAACCAGTTTCATATCTTTTGGGTGGTTTGGAAAAGGTCCTAACTAGAGAGTTAATAGGTTGGTTTATAAAGGCTTTAAAAATACTTATAATTATTTTAGGTGCAGCAGCAGTACTAGAATTATGGGGTATAAAAATTGGACCAATTATTGCAGGGCTGGGTTTATTTGGTGTTGCTGTCGCTCTAGGAGCACAAGATTTATTTAAAAACTTAATTTCTGGAATATTAGTTCTGGTTGAAAAAAGATTTAAAGTTGGAGATTGGATTATAGTTGAAGATATTATTGAAGGTATTGTGGAGCGCATTGGGTTTAGATCTACCGTGGTAAGAAAATTTGATAAATCTTTAGCGATTATTCCAAATTTTCAATTTGCTGAAAATGCTGTTACTAATGTAAATGCAACGACTAATTGGAGAATTAGTTGGGTTATAACACTTCAGTATAATACGACTGTTGAACAACTAAAGAAAATTAGAGATGAAATAGAAAAATATATTACTACTCACGAGGATTATAAAACTAGTATTGGCTTCGCTGTTAGAGTGGATAAATTTTCTGATAGTTCCATTGATATGTATATAAGGTGCTATACCGCATCGGACGAATGGGATGAGTGGCTTAAGGTTAAAGAAAGACTAGCTATATCAATTAAACAAATTGTAGAAAAAAATAATGCTTCATTTGCATTTCCTAGCCAATCTATATATGTGGAAAAAAAATGAAGTCCATATTCATTTTATTAGATAGTATTATTACTATTTATCTTTGGATTATTATTATAAATGCTGTTCTAAGTTGGCTGGTTGCTTTCAATATTCTGAATACACAAAATCGATTTGTTTATTCTATACTTGATGCGACCCACAAATTAACCGATCCCGCTTTAAGCAAAATAAGACGCTTTATACCAATTTTTGGTTCAATAGATATTACACCTGTGATTTTAATTTTACTATTATTGTTTCTTAGAAATTTGATTTTTGAAATCTTTGCTCCAGGATTGTTTTAAAGTGATTATTGATGGAAAAAAAGTAGCAGCTGAACTAAGGGGAGAATTAAAAAAAAAAGTAACTGAACTTAAATCTACTTATGGGGAGGCTCCAGGATTAACAGTTATTTTAGTTGGGGAAGATCCGCCAAGTAAAATTTATGTAAAAAACAAAGAAAAATCAGCGACTGAAGTTGGTATCAATTCAGTAGTAATAAAATATCCTGAAAATGTGGAAGAAAAAATTGTTTTAAATAAAATTAAAGAACTAAATAATGACAACAAAGTTTCGGGCATTTTAGTTCAATTACCTTTACCCAAACATATAGACAAAAGGAAAGTTATTGAAACTATACTTCCCAGTAAAGATGTAGATGGATTTCATCCTATGAATGTAGGAAATTTATCATCGGGCTACGATAGTAGTATTCCTTGTACTCCATTAGGTTGCTATTTATTAATAAAAAAAGTAGAAAAAAATTTAAATGGTAAACATGCTGTTATAATTGGAAGATCAAATTTAAATGGAAAACCTATGACCCAATTACTTTTAAAAGAAAATTGCACGGTAACTATTACGCATTCCAAAACAAAAGATTTAAAGGCTGAATGTAGTAGAGCAGATATAATTGTAGCCGCAGTAGGAAGACCAAAACTTGTTAAAGGCGATTGGGTAAAAAAAGGCGCAATAGTTATTGATGTTGGAATTAATAAAACTGATTCAGGATTAGTTGGTGATGTTGATTTTGATGAAGTTTACAAAATTGCTAAAGCAATTACTCCTGTGCCTGGCGGCGTTGGTCCCATGACAATTGCTTGTTTACTAAATAATACCGTTGAGTGTTTCAAAAAGGCCCAGTTTAATTAACGAAGTTTTTTCTTATGGAAGTTAATAAATCTTTCTACATTTGATTTATTAAATGTTTTATTTTCTTCAAACGAAACTTTTTTCATTGAATAAGCTCTACTCTTAGTTTGTCTTGAAATAATTATAATGTTGCCTTTGTATAATTTAAGTTTAACAGATCCATTTATTTTATTTCTTTTTAAATCCACAATTTTTTGAAGTCTAAATCTTGCTTTTGAATACCAATAACCATTGTAAATAAGTTCTGCATATATGGGCATAATTTTATCTTTTTTATGCATGGTTGCTTTATCTAAAGTGATTGATTCAATGGCCCTATGAGCGACCATTAATAAAGTTCCACCAGGCGTTTCGTAAATACCTCTTGATTTAATTCCAATAAATCTATTTTCGACAAGATCTACTCTGCCGATACCATTTTTACCCGCAACTATATTTAATTTTTGAAGAAGATTTGCTGGTAATAATTTTTTCCCATCGACTGTTATTGGGTTTCCATTTTTAAATCCTATAGTTACATAAGAACCTTTGTTAGACGCTTTTTCAGGTGAGACAGTTCTCTGATAAATAAATTGTGGTGCCTGATTTTTTGGATTTTCTAACATCTTACCTTCAGTTGATGTGTGATATAAATTATCATCTACAGAAAATGGTGGAGCTCCCTTTTTGTCTCTAGGTATGGGTACTTTATTTTTTATTGCGTATCTAATTAAATCCGTCCTTGAATTTAATTTCCAAATTCTCCATGGGGCAATAACTTTAATTTCTGGACCAAAATAATGATATCCAAGTTCAAATCTAACTTGATCATTTCCCTTACCTGTTGAACCATGAGAAACTGCATAGGCGCCAAATTTTTTTGCAATGGCAATTTGCCTTTTTGCAATTAAGGGTCTCGCTATAGAAGTCCCCAGTAAATAGACACCCTCATAAATTGTGTGCCCTCTAATCATTGGAAATATATAATCTTTAACAAAGGTATCTTTGAGATCTTCAATAATTATTTTTTTGATACTCAATTTTTTTGCATTATTAATGATTTTTTTTTTATTAATTTTTTGTCCAATATCAGCTGTGTAAGCTATAACTTCTGCGTTATAGTTTTCCTGAAGCCACTTAAGAATTACAGATGTATCTAGGCCGCCTGAATAGGCTAGCACAATCTTTCTTTTTTTTTTCATTAATATTTAACTACAACTTTTTTTTGCAGAATTATAAGCTTTCGTGAAACCCATCATAGAATAATGATCCGTTGTTTCGTACCCTTCGTTTGAATTGCCAATAATCATTAACCTTGAGGCCTTTTTCATTGTACCGATCAACTTAACCTCATTTTTTTTATCAATGACCCACGCAAAACGTTCTTTTGAAAATAGATCATATATTCTCTTTCCAGATTTTGCCGTAACAGGAACTGTCGATTTAAACAGATAACCATTCGTAACGCTGACTTCGTTTTTTATGTCTTCAGTTGGTCTGAAAGTTACAAACAATCTAGAAGGGTCTCTCTTAATTTTTTTAGGGGCCCTTATGACAGGAATTGATTGAGCAAAACAAACTTTATTATCACCTTGTATTAAAACAAAACTTTCCCAATCTTTAAACTTTCCAAGACTTTTTAAATTTTCTTCAGCATTTACTATTCCAAAGGTAAAACAAAGCAAAATTATAAAAAAAATTTTTTTTGTGATTTTTATGGGCATGGATTGGGATATATTAATTGTACATCATTTATTTCTTTATTTATTTCTTCTGTTAAATTTACATTTACACTTTCTATATCAATTTTCAACTGTTCTATTTTTGTTGCACCGATTATAACCGAAGTTACAAATTTTTGAATTTCGCAGAATTTTATTGACATTTGAGTAAAATCCAGAGCAAATTTTTTTGCTATATTGAAGTATTTTTCTATTACAATAGATGCATTAGGTTTGCTATATCTTAAATAATAGTTTGCAAATAGTTGTTGTCTAGAATTTTTTGGTAAATTGTTATTTCTATATTTTCCTGTTAAAAATCCTCCAGCAAGAGGAGAATAGGCTAGCAATCCACTTTTTTCTCTAATTGAGATTTCAGCTAAGCCTATTTCATAAGTTCTGCACAATAAATTATAGGGATTTTGTATAGACATCATTTTTGGAAATTTATTTAATTTTGCAATTTCTAAAAATTTTGATAAACCCCAAGAAGTTTCATTTGATAATCCAATATAACGGATTTTACCTTGTTCAATAAATTTTTCTAATGTAATCAATATTTTCTCAAAATTATTCCAACTTCCTTTGAAGCCGCGAGTTTCTTCCTCCTTATGTTTATAGCCAAGTCTGCCAAAAAAATTAGTTTTCCTTTCTGGCCAATGCAGCTGATAAAGATCAATATAATCTGTATTCAATCTTTTCAGACTATTTTCTATAGCATCTTTAATGTTTTGTTCTGAGTATTGTTGACCTCCACCACGGATCCACGACAATCCTGGTCCAGAAACTTTGGAAGCTAATATAACTTGATCTCGATTTTTTCTTTCTTTAAACCAATTGCCAATTATTTTTTCGGTTGAGCCACAAGTTTTTTCAAAGCAAGGTGAAGGATAGATTTCAGCAGTGTCAAAAAAATTAACACCTTTATCTAATGCATAGTCCATCTGTTCAAAAGCGTCTTTTTGACTGTTTTGTTCTCCAAAAGTCATTGTGCCGAGACAAATTGTGCTTACTTCTAAATCCGTATTTCCCAACTTTCTAAAATTCATGGCTATAGTTTTAGTATTTCAAAGTTTTATTAAATTTATTGAATATCTTGAAAATTAGCTCAAATGGCAATATATATGTATCCTACATTATGGAATTTAATAAACAAAATATTCAATCAAAAATAACAGCCGCCGAAACTCATGTAGTGGATGAAGGTCTCAGAACTTACATGCTCAAGGTTTATAATTACATGGCTTCTGGAGTTTTTCTTACCGGGGTTATTTCTTTGTTTTTGTTTAAATTATCAGGTGGTTACAATATTCAAGTATCGCCTATGGGAATTACTGGTTTAACAGGCGTAGGAAAAGCGCTTTATAGTTCTCCTTTAGTGTGGATTATAATGTTGGCGCCACTCGGTGTAGTTCTTTATATGAGTTTTGGTATTAGAAAAATGAGCGCAGCTAAAGCTCAAGGAACGTTTTGGGTTTTCGCAGCTTTAATGGGAGCCTCTCTATCTTCAATATTTTTAGTATATACAGGCGCCAGTATAACTCGTGTATTTTTCATCACCGCTGGAACTTTTGGAGCAATGAGCATCTATGGATATACAACGAAAAGAGACTTAACAAAATTAGGCTCCTTTCTTATGATGGGTCTAATCGGGATAATTATAGCATCGATAGTAAATATATTCATGAAATCTACAATGATGTATTTTGTTATATCAATTCTTGGTGTTTTAATTTTTGTTGGTTTGACAGCTTACGATACGCAAAAAATTAAAAATATGTATTTAGTAAGCGATTCTGGTGAAATTATGGGGAAGAAAGCGGTCATGGGCGCGCTAACACTCTACTTAGATTTCATCAATTTGTTTCTTATGTTGTTAAGATTATTCGGACAAAGAAGATAAGTTTAGTTTACTAGTTTAAATTTTTTCCAAATTATTTTATTAATTAAGTTTTGTAAGCTATTTGAGCTTTTAATTATATTATTTGTGTTATCTTTAATTAAGTATTTTTCATTTTCATTTTTTGGCTTCAAATTTTTAGCTATTTTGTATACTGGAAATTCTGATGCTCTACGATAAATGTTAAAACTCACTTCTCTTTTTGAAATACTTAATCCGTAGTCTTTCCATTCTCCTCCTGAAACCATTTCTGCATATAAATTTAATATTAATCGCAATTCCATTTTGTTGAAAAAAATATTTCTTTCACTATTTTTGTTGTTAACGATTAATTTTAGATGTTTCGTCATTTTCATTTTATTTTATATTTTTTTATTAACGGAATTTGACTTGCAACAAATAAAAAACTAATTGGTATCAAGCCCCACACTTTAAAATGAACCCAAAAAACTTCAGATTGGGTTCTCCATACAATTTCGTTAAGTATTGCTACAAAAATGAAAAAATAAATCCAACGATAATTTAGTTTTTTCCATCCTTCGCTTTCCAAATTTAGTGCGTTTTGAAAAACCATTTTTAACAATGGTTTTCGAGTAAAATACCTTCCGAAGAATAAAACTCCAGCAAAAAGTAAATTAATAATTGTTGGCTTCATGTAAAAGAATATCTTATTATCGAAGTATAAAGTAAGACCCCCAAATAGAGTGATAATAATTCCACTCATTAGCGGCATCATAGGAATTTTCCTTTCAGAAAAATAAACAACTGCTAGTGCTACAAGAGTTGCAATGATAAAAGGAGGTATTGCCAACATAAGATTTTGGTCATAGTTAAAGTATATTACGAAGAAAATGAGAAGCGGACCAAAGTCTGTTAATAATTTAATTACAGATCTGTTCATGCAAAAAAGGTTAACATATGTTCACATGAAGGTGTATTTTTTTCTATTGATTTTTTTTTAAATATACTTAAAGTTAGTGTTATCAAATGGCAATAGGTACAGCTAAATTTTCAATAGGTGATGTGGTAAAGCACAGGCATTTTAACTTTAGGGGCGTTATTTATGATATCGATTTTGAATTTAACAATTCGGAAGAATGGTATCGATCAATACCCAAAGATGTGAGACCTAAAAAAGATCAGCCATTTTATCATTTGTTAGCTGAAAACAATGACATTACTTACGAGGCATATGTCTCGGAGCAAAATTTGATCAACGATGACTCCGAAGAGCCTATTAAACATCCATTAATTGAGGAAATTTTCAAAGGAAAAAAAGGCTCCGGCTATTTTAAACCATCAAACTAAAACAGTTATTTCTGCCTCAAATTAAACAAAATTTTTTCAAAAATTTGACAAATTGTAAATGTAATTAAGTATTTATTGCCTAGTTAAGAGTTCTTAAGACAATCATCATCTCCCTCTAGTCTCTTAATTAGGCAAAGTTTAGAGTAAATTCATCTATTTCCTTGTAAACAAAACTGGTTTATTTTTATCAATGAAGGTTATATGTTTTGTTCATGAAAAAAATCGCATCAAATATTTTGATTACATTTCTAGCTTTATGTTTCACAAGTTTAGGAAGCGTTGCGGACGAAAATACAAGGGACTCCGAAATAAATGCTTATGTAGGCAATTTTGATTTCAGCGATGTCAAACAACGTGCGATTTTATTTGGTTTTCAACATCGAAATCCTCAACTCTCTAGAGAAACCTTTTTAGGAAAATTATCTCCAATCACCGGTGGGTTTATTACCGAGAACAAAGCTTTATATGTTTACACAGGAGCGCAGGCAGACTTTGAGTTTGGATCTTTTACAATTACTCCAAGTTTTGCTCCAGGCTATTATAATCAGGGAGGCGGAAAGGATTTGGGTTATCCTTTGGAATTTAAAAGCGAGGTTCAAATTTCTCTAGATTTAAACGATAGTACTCGACTAGGTATGTCATATAATCACATATCTAACGCTAGTCTCGGATCAAAAAATCCTGGAGCGAATAGTTATATTTTTAATTTTATTAGGCAGTTTTAGCCTAACTTTGATGTAAATCAAAATTTTAATTATATTGAGCTATTTAGTTTACTGTATTTTAATAGTATACAATTTTGATATAAAAAAAACTTTAATATGAAACTTAAGAATTGTTATAATTTTGACGACTTTAGGAAACTGGCAAAACAAAATCTGCCCTCTCCAATCTTCCACTATATTGATGGCGGAGCGGATGATGAAGTAACCTTAAATAGAAATACTGATTCATTCAATGATTGTGACTTAATACCGAATGTATTGAGTGACGTAAGTAATGTGGATTTGTCCACAACAGTTTTAGGACAAAAAATTGATTTTCCACTTTTTCTTGCGGCTACTGCTATGCACCGTCTTTACCATCATCATGGAGAGCGAGCTACAGCAAAAGCTGCTGAAAAAATGGGTACAATGTTCGGCATATCAACGATGGCAACAGTAAGCATTGAAGAAATTGCAAAGTTGACTAGTGGTCCCAAATTATTTCAACTCTATATTCATAAAGACAAAGGATTGACAGACAATTTAATCGAAAGATGTAAGCAAACTGGATTTAACAGCATGTGTTTAACTGTAGATACGCTTGTTGCGGGGAATAGAGAAAGAGATCGCAGAACAGGTTTTACTACACCTCCGAAATTAACATTAAGTAGTCTATTAAGTTTTGCGTTACATCCTAGTTGGACTTTAAATAATTTGCTTCATGAAAAATTTAAATTGGCTAATCTCATTCATATGACTGATAAAGGTAGTAGCATTGATAAATCAGTTATAGATTATATTAATGAACAGTTTGATACCTCAATGAATTGGAAAGATGCAGAGTATTGTGTAAAAAAATGGGATGGACCGTTTGCCCTTAAAGGCGTTATGTCAGTTGAAGATGCAAAAAAAGCAATCGATATCGGGTGTAGCGCAATAATGATTTCAAATCACGGTGGTAGACAATTAGATGGCTCAAGAGCGCCTTTCGACCAATTGGCTGAGATAGTCGACGCCGTTGGAGACAAGATTGAAGTAATCCTCGATGGAGGAATCAGAAGAGGAACCCATGTTTTGAAAGCTCTAGCGCTTGGTGCTAAAGCGTGCAGTTTCGGCAAGGGATATTTATTTGCTCTGGGAGCTGGAGGGCAAAAAGGCGTTGAGGCTGTACTTGAAAAAATGAAAGCCGAAATAGAACGAGATATGATCTTAATGGGCTGTAGATCCATTAAAGAACTTAGCAGATCAAAAATTGCATTTAGAAAAAAATAGTTTTTGATTTGAAATCAGTAAATTAGTCATAGCAGTTACGCAATTTGACACATTTTAACATTATAAAGTGATGCTATAAAAATATTATGAAAATCACTAAAGGAATAAATAGACTTGGCACTGAAACAGCATTTAAGGTTCTTGCAGAGGCAAAGAAATTAGAAAAAGAGGGAAAAGAAATTATCCATTTAGGTTTAGGCCAACCTGATTTTAAAACTCCGAGTCATATAGTTGATGCCACCATTAAAGCTTTAAAAGATGGCCACCATGGATACGTTTTGCCAAATGGAATAATTGAATGTAGAGAGGCAGTTAGTAGAAAAATCAAAAGCCTTTATAACGCAAGTATTGATCCTGAGCGGGTTATCATTATGCCAGGGGGCAAGCCAACCATGTACTATGCGATTACTTTATTTGGTGAACCTGGCGCAGAAATTATATATCCCGATCCAGGTTTTCCTATTTATAAGTCAATGATTGATTACACTGGAGCAAAAGCGGTTCCTTTAAACTTAACCGAGAGTAGAGATTGTTCAATTAATCCTGAGAAAATTTTATCTTTGATTAATAATAATACTAGATTATTAATTATAAATAATCCCAATAATCCAACGGGTAGCTTTACAGAAAAAAATAAAATTGATCAGCTTGCTGCGGGTTTGAAAAAATTTCCTAATGTTGCAATTCTGAGCGATGAAATTTATAGCAGACAAATTTTTGATGGCAAAGAAATGCCTACTTTTTTTAATTATCCAGATCTTTATGACAGATTAATTGTTCTGGATGGCTGGAGTAAGGCTTATTGCATGACGGGCTGGCGATTAGGTTGGGGAGTATGGCCTGAACAATTAATTGAACACGTTGTTAAGTTTTGCATAAACAGTCACTCATGCGTAAATGCAGCAATCCAATATGGAGGTATTGCGGCTTTAGATGGTCCTGAAGATGAATTAAATAATGTGCTCGAAAAATTTTCCTTAAGAAGAAAACTTATTGTTGACAGCTTAAATAGTTTAAAAGGAATTCAATGTAGTCTTCCTGGCGGAGCATTTTATGCTTTTCCTAATATTAAAGGAACAGGAATGAGCGGTGAGGAATTTGCAAAGAAATGTTTACACGAAATAGGTGTCGCCATAGTGCCGGGAACGTCATTTGGCAATTTTGCCACAGATTATGTCCGATTTAGTTTTGCCGCTTCAAGAGAAAATATAAGCAAGGCTCTTGAAAAAATAGATAAAATGCTTCAATAAGCTTATTTAATTAATTTGATCGGCAAGTTTTTAGATTATAATATAGTCATATGAGCAATTTAGTGATGCCTAAAGTTGATCAAGTACTTTTATCCAAAAAAGATACAGTTATTAGGAATCTTAAAAAAATTATTAAAGCTGAAAATATTATAGATAGTGAAGATGAAACGCGTCCTTATGAAACTGATGCTTTCACTGCATATCGTCAAAAACCATTAGCAGTTGTTTTTCCCGAAACCACAGAAGAGGTAAGCAAGTTACTCATGTATTGTAATCAGGAAAGAATAAAGATTGTTCCGAGGGGAGCTGGTACTGGATTATCGGGTGGCGCATTACCTTTAGAAGACGGCATTCTTTTAAGCTTGGAGAGATTAAATAAAATTTTAGAAATTGATTATAAGAATAGATGTGTAGTTGTCCAACCTGGTGTAACTAATTTGGCAATAACCCAAGCCGTTCAAAATCAGGGTTTTTATTATGCTCCTGATCCATCTAGCCAAATTGTCTGCAGCATTGGAGGAAACGTTGCAGAAAATTCTGGTGGTGTTCACTCTCTGAAATATGGAACGGTAACCAATAGCCTTCTCGGTGTAGAAGTAGTTTTTATGGATGGAACCATATCAAGATTGGGTGGAAAAACTTACGATTCAGAAGGATATGATTTGCTTGGACTGGTTACCGGTTCTGAGGGATTGTTGTGTTTGATTACAGAAGTTACCGTGAAAATATTGAAGAAACCACAAGCAGTAAAAGCAGCTTTAATTGGATTTCCTACGGTTGAGGATGGAGGAAATTGTGTGTCCGATATTATTGCAAATGGAATTATTCCAGCCGGCATGGAAATGATGGATAAAGTTCTCATTCATGCTACTGATAATTTTGCAAAGGCAGGCTACCCAAGAGATGCTGAAGCAATGTTAATTGTTGAGATAGATGGTACAGAAACCGAGGTAACAGAATTAATAGAACAAGTAAGTAAGATTGCTAACAAAAATAAATCTTCAAGTATTAAAATTAGTAAAAGTGACAATGAAAGACTAAAATTTTGGGCTGGTCGCAAAGCTGCATTTCCAGCCTGTGGAGCTATATCACCTGATTATTTGTGTATGGATGGAACTATTCCAAGAAATAAATTAGCCAACGTATTAACAGAGATAGGAAAATTATCAAAAAAATATAATTTATCTGTTGCCAATGCTTTTCATGCGGGCGATGGTAATCTTCATCCTCTGATTATGTATGATGCTAACGATAAAAAATCTTTAGAAAAAGCAGAAAACCTTGGAGCAGATATTTTGAAATACTGCGTTAAAGTTGGAGGGGTTTTAACCGGTGAACATGGAGTTGGAATTGAAAAAAGAGAATTAATGTGTGAAATGTTCAACGATAATGACATTCAACAACAGATAAAAATTAAAAAAGCTTTAGATTCCCGTTCGTTATTAAATCCAGGTAAAGTATTTCCAATTTTAAGAAAATGTGTAGAGGAAGGAAGAGAGTATGTCCATGGAGGAAAAACAAAATTCCCAGATACACCAAGGTTCTGATTCTATAGAGTATCCTGAAAATGAAAAAGGTGTTTCAGAGCACATTAGGCGGTTTTATAAATCAGGTATTTCCTTAGAATTAATTGGTTCTGGTTCAAAAAGAAAAATAGGAAAACCACTTCAATGTGAAAAAATATTAAATTTATCGAAACTAAGCGGAATTATAGAATATTTACCGACCGAACTTTATATTAAGGTTAGGGCCTGCACTCCTATTAATCAGATAGAAGAAGAATTAAAAAAAAATAAACAACAATTAGTTTTTGAGCCAATTGATTTTGGTTACTTATTTCTTGGAAAAAGTGACTATGGAACCGCCGCGGGCCATGTTGCTTGCAATGTTTCTGGACCTCGCAGATTTAAAGTCGGAAGCGTGAGAGATCATGTTATAGGATTTAGAGGAGTAAACGGTAAAGGTGAAATTATTAAATCAGGTGGCAATGTGGTCAAGAATGTAACGGGTTATGATTTATGTAAATTGATTTGTGGTTCTTATGGAACTTTAGCTGCTCTAACTGAAATTACTTTCAAAGTATTGCCCGCTCCTAACGAAAGCGAAACA
>Ga0208765_1000811_pt1 | contig 20195 bp, 20 predicted proteins | sample ETNtaG_2_FD_185783 | JGI IMG/M metagenome (GOLD analysis project Ga0208765, IMG submission 185783) | Marine microbial and viral communities from oxygen minimum zone, Eastern Pacific Ocean - ETNP201406SV203 (SPAdes) (version 2) | ecosystem: Environmental > Aquatic > Marine > Oceanic ...
CCGGCTTCACCGCCCACCCGAAGTTCGACCCGACGACCGGCGAGTTACATGGCGTCTGCTACGCGTACCCCGACCTTCCAGACCGGGTACAGCATGTGGTCGTCGGTCCGGAAGGAACGGTGTCCTCGGTGACCGACGTTCCCGTCGACGGAATGCCCATGGTCCACGACATGTCGCTGACCGAGACAAACGTCCTGATCTACGACCTTCCGGTGTGCCTCGACCTTGAAATGGCCGTCGGTGGTTCACCCTTCCCGTTCTCCTGGAACCCAAATCATCCGGCTCGGGTCGGCGTCCTCCCTCGTGCTGGTACGGCGGACGACGTGGTGTGGTGCGAAGCCCCACAGGCTTATGTATTCCACCCTGTCAACGCTTACGACACCGGAGATGGTGGCGTGGTGGTCGACGTGTGCCGGTACGACTCGATGTTTGATCAGGACCGACGAGGTCCGGTAGGTGACAGCGCCCCGACACTGGCTCGGTGGACAGTGGATTCGGCGACCCGGCGGGTAACCGAGAAGCCTCTCGCTGACGGCCACCACGAGTTCCCGGCCCACGACCCACGGGTCGCCACTAGGCCCTACCGGTATGCGTACACAGCGGACGGCCTGACGCTGGGGCCGACCACCCGGATCGATGTGGAGACCGGTACCTCGGTCATTCACGACCACGGCAAGGGACGTTACGGAGCCGAACCAGTGGTCATCCCCAAGTATCGCTCGACCACCGAGGACGACGTCTGGGTGCTGGTGTGCGTCAACGACCGGGCCGGTGGCCCCGCAGAACTGGTGGTCCTCGACGGAGGTGATCTGGCCAGTCCGCCGGTGGCCCGGGTACACCTCCCCCGCAGGGTTCCGGACGGATTCCATGGTTCATGGATACCCGACTCCTCAGTACCACCACCGTGAGTGCCGAACATGCCCAGGCCGAACGAGGCCTCCTATGCGACCTGATGTTGGAGGCGGGTCCCGACGCGCCGACCCTGTGCGAGGGATGGACCACGGCACACCTGGCCGCCCACCTGTGCCTCCGGGAGCGCCGGCTCGACGTAGGCCTGGGCCTGGTGCTGCCCGGACCGTTCGCCCGCCACACGGCGCGGACCACCAACCGGGTAGCCGACCGGGTCCCCTTCGAGCGCCTCGTCTCCCGGATCCGGTCGGGACCACCGGCCCTGATCCGACCGGTCGACGGGCCGATGAACCTGGTGGAGTTCTTCGTCCACGTGGAGGACGTCCGGCGGGCTGTCGATGGGTGGTCGCCCCGGGAGGACGCGGCCCTCCAGGACGCCCTGTGGCCGCTCCAGCGGTCCCGGACCAGGTTGCAGGCCCGAAGAGTGGACGACGTGGACCTGTCGATCGCCCGACCGGGCCGGTCGGCCGTCCACGTGCGGTCGGGGAGCCGACCGGTCACGGTGACCGGCGAGCCCGGCGAGCTGGCGTTGTACTTCTTCGGACGGCGCGACGAGGCCGTGGTGGACCTCGACGGTGACCCGGAGGGGATCCGCGAGGTGTCCACCGCCCCGATCGGCTTCTAGGCCACCGAGGGGAGGCGCGAGGTGGGCTCCGGCGAACGTCGACCGACGCTGTCCTGCCTGGTGGTCTGCCCGCCGGGCCTGGAGGACGTGGTGGCCGCCGAGCTGGACGACCTGGGGGTCCGGGCACGGCAGACGGGCAAAGGCTCGGTCTTAGCGGACCTGACGACCCGCCAGCTGTACGCCGCCAACCTGTTCCTGCGGTCGGCGACCCGCGTGCTGGTCCGGGTGGCCCGGTTCACCGTACGGTCCTTCGCCGACCTGGAGCGCCGGATCGGAGAGGTGGACTGGGGCCCGTGGATCGGGCCAGAGGATCGGACACGGGTCCGGGTGACCACCCGCCACTCGAAGCTCTGGCACGACGGTGCGGTGGCCGAGCGCTTCACTGCGGTGCTGGGCCCGGGGTCCGAAGAGGGACGGGAACAGCTGGTGGTCGTGCGGGCCGTGGACGACCGGTTCACGGTCAGCGTGGACTCCTCGGGGGCGCCCCTGCACGAGCGGGGATGGCGGCAGGCCACAGCACGGGCTCCGCTCCGGGAGTCGGTGGCCGCCGCGCTGCTAACCGCCGCCCGGTGGGATCCCACCACGCCCCTCGTTGACCCGCTTTGCGGGTCGGGGACTATCGCCATCGAGGCGGCGTTGCGGGCCACCGGAGCCGCCCCTGCCGGTCAGCGGGATTTGGCTTTCCGGTCGTGGCCGGGGTTCGAGCCTGGGACGTGGGCCAGCGTCACCGCCGATGCCGACCGGCGGGCTGCCGAGGCCGGCGGGGTGTCGCCCATCGTGGCCGCCGATCGAGATGCGGGTGCCATCGAGTCGGCACGGTCCAACGCCCGACGGGCCGGGGTGGAGGACCTCATCGAGTGGCGGCGGGCCCCCATAGCCGACCTGGCCCCTCCCGTCGGGGCCGAGGGGGTGAACGGCCTGTTGGCCACCAACCCGCCCTGGGGTGGTCGGGTGTCCGGTGGTGACCTCCGGAACCTCTACGCCACGCTCGGTCGGGTGGCGGCCGAACGGTTCGCGGGCTGGTCCCTGGGCGTGCTGGTGACCGATCGGGGCCTGGCCCGCCAGGTGCGGCCCGGCCTCACCGAGGCGCTCCACCTGGAACTCGGCGGCCGCCGGGCCTGGTTCCTGACCGGCCGGGTCGGCTGAGCCGCCGGGTTCAACCCACGACGACAGTGGCCGTCATGTCGGGATGCAAGGCACAGAAGAGGGTGCCGGCGGATCCTTATGCCTCTCCGCCGGGCCGGGGGATCAGGTAGTCGGGATCAACGGCACGCGGGCCCTCCCGGCGGGCCAGGGCGGCGGCTACAGCATCGGCGAGCCGTTCGTCGCGGGCCGCCACGTGGGCCGGGTCTCGTTCGGCGAACTCGCCCATTACCTCGCGGGCGAAGAGTTCCATCGACTCGCAGATGTGCTCGTGGCGGTTCCGTCCGGCCTGGCTGACGAAGATCACCTGGTCTACGCCGGCTGCCTCGTACTCCCGCAGGAGGTCTCGGACTTGATCGGGGGTGCCGATGGCGCCCCGGAGGGCCAGTATTCCGTTGCCCTGCATTTGGGCACGGAGGTTGCCGCCCAGTTGGCTGGCCGTGTCCCGGTCGAAGCCGTACAGGCTGCGGTTATGGGTGAACTCTTCGTGGATGTCGGTGGCGCCGGGACGGTGCTGGCCGAACCCGTAGTAATGGGCCAGTGAGTATCCGAAAAAGTGGGCCCCGTCGATGCCACGTTCCAGCGCCGTTTCCTCGTCCTCGTGGCACATGAAAGGCAGTACGCACGCCACGTTCGGGTTGACGGCGAATCCCGCTGGGACGCAGGCCTCCGAGGCGATGATCTCGTGGTACTCGGCCATCCACTGTTCGGCCTCGCCGGGCTCGACGAAGGCAAAGGTCAGGGCGCCTATGCCCTTTTGGGCGGCTAGGTGGATGGTCTCCCGCTGGCTGCACGCCACCCATAGTGGGGGGTGAGGGCGTTGGAGAGGCTTGGGGACCACGTTTCGGGGCGGCATAGACAGCCACGGCCCCTCCCAGCCGGCGAATGGTTCCTCCACCATCATCCGCGTCGCCGCCTCGATGTGGTCCAGCCACTGGTCCCGCTTGGTGGTCCGGTCAATGCCAAAGCCGTCTAGCTCGGCGTTGGACGACGACTCCCCGGTCCCGAACTCCACCCGTCCCCCGGATACCAGGTCCAGGGTGTTGATCCGCTCCACCACTCGTGCCGTGTGGTTGTAGGCCGCTGGGAGCAGCGTGATGCCGTGTCCCAGCCGGATCCGGGACGTGCGCTGGCTGGCCGCGGCCAGGAAAACCTCGGGAGCTGAGCTGTGGCTGTATTCCTCTAAGAAGTGGTGTTCCACCTCCCAGACGTAATCGAAGCCCAGGCGGTCGGCCAGCTCCACCTGCTCCAGGGCATCGGTGAAGAGCTGATGCTCGTCTCCGTCAGCCCACGGTCTAGCCATCTGGTGTTCGTAAAACACGCCGAACCGCATGGCGCGAACCTACGGCTCGCGTTCCGAACAGTTCCGATCGGAGGTCGGGGCGTAAGGTCGAACCATGGATCGGCGGAGATGGTCGTGGGTCGTCCTCGGCATCGTTGTGGTCGCCGTGGCCGGCTGGTGGTTTGTCCTGCGGTCCGACGCCCCGCCAGCTCCGGACCTAGCCACTGCGGCCGAAACGGCCGCCGCCGCCCAGGCCACCACGACAGTTGCGCCCACCACGACAGTTGCGCCCACCACGACAGTTGCACCTACCACGACAGTTGCGCCCACCACGACAGTTGCACCTACCACGACAGTTGCGCCCACTACGACAGTTGCGCCCGGTCCGGCCGGCATCTGGACGGTCGACTCGACAATCGGATCATTCAACGACTTCACCTCGAACTATGTCGGCTACCGGGTCAATGAGGTGCTGGGCAACGGCATCGGCGCGACAACAGCGGTGGGCCGAACGCCACTCGTGACCGGCACCATCGAACTCTCCGACGACGCCCTGGTGACTGCCGAAATTGTCGCCGACCTCCGGGGATTGCGATCTGATAAGTCGTTCCGAGACGGCAAGGTCCAGACGGCGTTGAACACCAACGAGCACCCGCGAGCCACGTTTACCCTGGACGGCCCCGTTGCCCTCGGAGACATCCACGGAGACGGCGCCTCGGCCGAGTTAACGGCAGCCGGCACGCTGACCGTCAATGGCCTAACTGCCCAGATGGAGGTGGCGGTCTCAGCCCTACGGGTGGGCGACGTGGTGACCGTGGTCGGCTCCTTCCCGATTGCGTTTATCGACCATGGAATAGAGGCTCCCAGCGCGTCCATCGTGGTCTCGGTAGAGGACCACGGCACGGTCGAGTTCCAGTTATTCCTGACTCGGTGAACCGCGAGGTCGATCCCACCGGCCCCGGGCGCTCAAGCCCCTTCGGCTCCCTTCGCCACCCGGCCTTCGCCCGGTTCGCCGCCGCCCAGACGCTGTGCGGGATCGCCCAGTTCCTCGGAGGCCTGGCCACCCCATTCCTGGTCAACGAGCTCACCGACTCCAACACGTGGGTCGGGGCGGCCTCCTTCGTGGCTCTCATTCCGGCCGTCGTGGGAACGCCCCTATCGGGGACACTGGCCGACCGGATGGACCGTCGCCGGCTTCTCCTCCTCGGCCTATCCCTCCAGACAGTGACCATGGCCGCCTTCGTCATCCTGTACGCCTCCGGCGACCTGACTCCTTGGCGGATCCTGGCGTTGAACTTCGTCGGAGGCACGGCAGCGTCCTTCCAGTGGGCGCCCATCCAGTCCATGGCCGCCGTGCTCGTTCCCCGCGAATCTCTAATCGCCGCGGTCCGGCTGGTGTCGATCACCTTCACCGTCGGCCGGTCCGTGGGCCCAGCCATTGCCGCCGTGACCCTCGCCTTCCACGGTCCGGGCCTCGCCTTCGCTGTGTCGCTAGGCCTCTACGTGGCGAGCCTGACCATCCTCACCACGGTGCGGACGTCATGGGTTCCCTCTCGCAGCACCGGCTCCATCGGAGACCAGTTCCGCGAAGGCTTGGCCTACGTTCGAACCCGGCCGGAGATGCGCCTCGCCTTTCGCCTGGCATTCACCGTGGCGGGCCTCGGCGCCGTGTTCGCTTTCTCACTGGCCGCTGGTGTCGCCGACGACCTGTTCGGCAGGGGTGGAGGTGGACTAGGGGTCCTTTCCACCAGCCTCGGTGTGGGGTCCCTCTTGGCCAGTGCCTTCATCAGCGGCCGAGGCGGGCGAATGTCCCGGGCCGTCCTGGAACGGCAGGCCATCCTGCTCTACGGGACCGGTCTACTCATCGTGGCCTCGTCGTCTTGGCTAGGTCTGGGGATGCTCGGCTATCTCCTCACAGGTGCCGCCCACATGCTCCACGGCACCACCCTCAGCACAGCTCTGCAGATGCGAGTCGACGAGGAATTCCGGGGACGGGTGATGTCGGTGTTCCTTGTGGCCATCCTCAGTGGGATCCCGATCGGTGGCCTGGCCTTCGGAATCCTCGGTGACCTGGTCGGCCTACGGTGGGTGGTCCTATCGGCCGGCCTGGTGCTATGCCTAGACGGCCTAGTAACCGGCCGGCGCGGAATCCTCACCCTCCTAGACGAGGAGGGCGAGACAGACGGCTAAGCGTTTGCCGAATCGCCCGATTCGGGGGACAATCGAGACCCGCAACGGAGGTCCACCATGTCCGACAACGAGTCCGAGCAACTCCTCGGTGTGGTCGACGCGCTGGACGCCCTGTCCCGGGCTTGCTCACCAGCTGAGGCCGCCGAACGCCTGGACCCGGTCGTGTTGCAGGCTTTCTGGCGAGAATGGCCCCACACCAGCGTCTGGGCCGGGAACCTCTGGAGGACCCTCAACCTGGACCTTGAGGAGCCGGCCAGCGAGCGACAGGACCGGGAGGTCGACGAGGTTGGAGGTAGCGGCTGATGGCCACCATCGGTGACGTCATGACCAAGGACGTGGTGACCCTTTCGTCAGACTCAACAGTCAGCGACGCCGCCCAGGTGATGGTGCAGGGCGGTTTCGGGTCAGTGATCGTGGTCCACGGTCGCATGCTGTTGGGCATCCTCACCGAACGCGATGTGCTTCGGGCTGCCGCTTCCGAGGAAGACCTGCGATCTGTCCCGGTGGAACGCTGGATGACACCAGATCCGGACACCTGCGAACCCGACCTGGATACAGAAGAGGCGGCCGGTTTGATGCTGAGTCGCGGCTACCGACACCTGCCGGTGGTGGTCGACGGGGACTTGGTCGGCATGGCGAGCCTGCGTGATGTTCTTAGCGCGCGGATCGCTCGACGCTGATCCGGCAACGGTCCCAACCGGCGTCAGCCGCTCTACATGTCCTCTGATCGGCAGGAGCGCGCCCGTCGGACTAACGCAGCGTGGACAGCTGGGCTGGTCTACGGGACGGTCCGGACACTGGTGCGATTCGCGCTCTGGCCCTACCTGCGGACCCGGACTACTGGCCGGGAGAATATTTCACCCGAGGGACCAGTCATCCTGGCCCCCGTCCACCGGTCCAACTTGGACTCGATCATGCTCTCGCCCCTTTCTCGTCGTCGGATCCGGGCGTTAGCCAAGGAGAGCCTGTTTACAGTCCCGCCGCTGGCCTGGGTGTTGGCCTCGTTGGGGGCCTTCCCGGTCCGTCGAGAGACCGCCGATCGGGAGTCCCTACGAATCGCCCAAGAACTGCTGGTCGACCAGAACGTGCTGCTGGTTTTCCCGGAGGGCACCCGACACGAGGGTGAGCAGGTGGCCGAACTCTTTGACGGGACGGCTTGGCTGGCTGCCAGAACCGGTTCGGAGGTGGTGCCAGTGGGCATCTCGGGCACCGGCGAGGCCATGCCGACCGGAGCCCGTTTTCCCCGACGCACCCGGGTCCGCATAGTGGTCGGCACCCCGATCCAACCACCGGACCCGAAGGCGGCCCGGAGTGCGTTGAGGAATTGGACTGACAGCCTGGCAGTTGCTCTCCAGGCAGTGCAGGACGAGGCCTGCACTGCCTGATCCCTGGAACCGAAGACCTCCGATGGCCGGGGGTCAGGAACCCCGTGAAAGGGTCCGCCGATGGAACGCCAGGCGGTCATCGGTCGGGTAGCGGCTGTCGGGGCCGTCTTCCTCATGTCTTTTGGCCCGAGCATCGTCAAGTTGGCTGACGTGGCCGAGATCACCTTTATCTTCTGGAGGCTTCTGGTTGCCGTGGTGTTTTACTCCCTGCTTCTCGTGGCGACCGGACGCCGGCTGCCCTGGGAAGATCTCCGACGGTGTATTCCCGGGGGTGTCCTATTCGGGGTGAACCTCGTTTTCTTCATCCTCACTATGCGCCGGACCAGCGCGGCGAACGCCGTGGTGATCTCGTCGCTCCAACCGGTGGTGCTTATCGGGATTGCCGGCCCACTGTTCGGCGAGCGCCCCCGTCCGTCGATTTACTTGTGGTCGGCGGTAGCTATGGGCGGGGTAGTGGTGGCCATGACGGGAGCCGACGCGACCGGGGTCGCCACCCGCACGGGAGATCTGCTTGCCGTGGGCACGATGCTCCTCTTTGCCGCCTACTACGTGGTGTCTAAGCAGAGCCGGGTCAACCTGGACTCAGCCACGTACCAGGTGGGCCTCACGGTGGTGGCCACCCTCACCGTGCTGCCCTTCGCGCCGGCCATGGGCCAGAGCCTGGCCCCGCCACCGGTCGACCAATGGACCTGGATTGCCCTCATGGCCGTTCTCCCAGGGACCGGCCACCTGCTCACCAATTACGCCCTTGGCTACGTACCGATCATCGTAATGAGCCTGGTCAGCCTCCTATTCACCGCCGTGGCACCCTTGTACGCCTGGTGGCTGGTCGGAGAGAAAATCAGTGGCGTACAAGCCCTCGGCATGGCCCTAGTTATTGCCGCTCTGGCCATAGTGGTGACCCGTCCCGTGGAAAAGCCCCCCGCCCTCACGGTCGGCTGACCGGTCAGATCCCGTACTCGCCCCGGAGAAAGCGGAGCATCCACGACGCCACCTCCACCCGGTGGAGTGGGGCGTCCAGCGTGGCCAGGGCATCGTCCAGCACCCCAGGTGGGCTCGAACTCGTGTACCGACCTCGGTAGAGGATGTCGGCGTAGTGGGCATTGAACTCAGGGTGGGCCTGGACGCCCAGCAGGTGGTCGCCGACGGCCAGCACAGCCGCGGGGCAGTGATCTGAGGAGGCGATCAGCCGGGCCTCATCGGGAAGGTCCAGGACCTGGTCGCGGTGACAGTAGAAGACACCCACCGGGTCGGTATCCGGCTCCATCCAGCCTTCGCGGGCCTTCAGGTTGATCGGCCGGTTACCCAGACCCCACGTCTCCACCCGTTCGACGCGACCACCGAGGGCCTGGGCGATTGCTTGGTGGCCGAAGCACACCCCGACTGTGGGGGCCCGGGCAGCATCTAGATCACGAACCAAGTCCAGGAGGTCATGGATCCAGGACTCGTCCTCATACACCCCGCGGACCGACCCAGTGATCAGCCAAGCGTCCTGCTCGTCGGCCGATCCGGGAAGGGTGCCGTCCACAACCGGGTAGTCCACGAAGGACACGTCGGGTCGCACCGCTCCGAACAGGTCGGTGAACAGGCGGTGGTAGCCCTCGTAGCGGGGGCGGAGGTCCTCAAAGATTTCGTCACAGCGCAGGAGGCCAATCCGCATCATCCGAAACGTAGCGAAACGCGGTGGAGGTGTTCGGTTCGGGCGGCGAGACTTCGGAGATGCGACGGGGCCTTCTCTACATCCTCTGTGCCCAGGTGATGTGGGGGGTTTCCCCAGCCTTCTGGCGTGGCGTAGTCGACGTTCCGGCGCTGGACGTTCTGGCCCACCGAGCTTTCTGGACGTTCATAGTCCTTCTGGTAGTGCACCTGGTTCGACGGTCGTGGACCGATGTCCGGGAGGCCGCTCGGATGCCGTCCATCCTGGGTCTGGAGGTCTTGGCCGGGGTCCTAATCGGCTCCAACTGGCTGGCCTGGATCTGGGCAGTCAACAACGACATGGTGTTGGAGGGCAGTCTCGGGTACTTCATTACCCCGCTGGTGAGCGTCCTGCTGGGCGTTCTAGTGGTCGGGGAGCGGCTACGCCGGGCCCAGTGGCTGGCCGTGGCCCTCGGCGCGGCGAGCGTGGTGTGGCTCACAGTCGACGTAGGGCGCTTGCCTTGGGTTTCGCTCTTCCTGGCCGGCACCTTTGGCATCTACGGGCTCATCAAGAAGAAGGTCGACCGGCCACCGATTGACATGCTGGCCATTGAACTAACCGTGATGCTGCCCGTCACCCTGGGCTACCTCGCCTATCGGACGTCCAGCGGGCACGACGTCCTGTTCTCGGGAACGTTGACCGAGGTGGTGGTCTTGCTGGCCAGCGGAGTGTTCACCGCCGCCCCACTACTGTTCTTCGCTGGTGGGGTTCGACGGGCACCACTGTCGGTAGTCGGGGTGCTCCAGTACCTCTCGCCCTCCATCAACTTCCTGTTGGGTGTGGTGGCCTTCGGTGAGCCATTTGGTTCGGGGCGCCTGGTTGGCTTTGTCCTTGTATGGACTGGATTGGCTGTATTCACCGCCGATGGCATCCAGTCGGTCAGGCCACCGCGTCGACGCTGATCAGGGAGGTCAGCCGGAAGCGGTCAGGATCTTGTCGGAGCGGCCAGCGGTATGCGGCCGACACCCCATCGGATAGGTCAGTTGACGGTAGCTAGCACCTCGGCGGCGAAGGTCGGAGCCTCATCGGCCAGGCGCCACCGGCTCAGCGACCGGGCGGCCACCACCTCAGCTCCGTAGTTGGCCAACATCCCAGCCAGCATGTCTGCAGCACGGCCTGGGTTCACGGCATGGGTCATGAAGGCGGCCACCCGCTTGTCCCAGAGTTTGGGGATCTGGTTCACCTTGGCCGCGTCGCCCGGACGGTGGCCAAACAGGATCAGGCCGTCGACCCAGGTGCCCACAAACACCAAGTCGGCCTCGGCCAGTTCTTTGTAGTCAAGGTTGGTGATTGGGCGGACGGCCACGGTGGCTCCGGCGGCCTGCACGGTACCGCCGATCAACTCGGCGGCCCGTCGAGTATTGCCGGTGCGACTTTGGTAGATCACGACCACATTCACGACCACAGTGTGCCCCACCGAAGGTCCGGTTCTACACTCGCCACTATGCCGACTTATGACTATCGCTGCGGGATGTGTGATGCCGTCTTCGAGGTGCGCCGGCCCATGGCTCGGTCATCGGAGGCGGCAACCTGCCCGAACGGCCACGAGGGTGCGCGCCGCTTGCTGTCGGTATTTGCGGCGGTTGGGGGGACGGAGGCCGCCCGTCCAAAAACACCAGTTACAACCGGCGGTTGCGGCGCAGCCTGCGCCTGCCATCCCGGCTGACGTCGGATCAAACCCGAGGAGCACCCATGGCTGGACGTCTGGAGGGAAAGATTGCCTGCATCACCGGTGCGGGCTCTGGGCTGGGACAAGCCATGGCCTTACGGTTTGCCGAGGAGGGGGCCACAGTGGCCGCTCAGGACCTGAGTAGGGAAGCAGCCGACGAGACGGTGCGCTTGCTGGACGGTGCTGGCCATCATGCCTTCGGCGGCGACGTGTCCAATGAGGAGGACATGGGCATGGTCTTCGGCCAGATCTACGCCGAGTACGAGCACCTTGACATCCAGGTCAACAATGCTGGGGTGGACCGCCTCCCCGGTGACGGCTTCGACGAGATGATGGCCGGTGAGGGTTCCCAAATTTCACTGATGGATCACACGGCGTTTACGAAGATGCTGGCCATTCACGTTGGCGGCGCCTTTCTGTGTACCCGAGAGGCGGTGAAGCTGATGGGGGAAGGAGGCTCAGTCGTGAACCTCTCCAGCATCGCCGGCCTGGCCGGATGGGGACCGATCCACTACGCGGCGGCCAAGGGCGCCGTCCTGGCCTTCACCCGGGCGGCGGCTCGTGAGTTGGGTGTCATGGGAATTCGCATCAACGCCATTGCCCCCGGGGTGATCGACACGCCGATGACGGCCAGGGTCGACGAAGCGCTGTTAGCCCCCATGATCGGAATGACCCCACTACGGCGGAAGGGCACCGCTGAGGAGATCGCGGCTACCGCCCTCCACCTCGCATCCGACGAGAGCTCGTTCACCACCGGACAGTGGATCTCGCCCAACGGGGGACTCATCACCATCTGAGGTCTGACCCGGTGGGTACCCGGTCGGTCAGCGGGCCCGGTCCAGGTCCGCCAGTTGCCGGTCGACTTGGGCAGGATCCAGGCCCATCTCGGCCATACCGGCAGCCAGGACGTCCCGATACGAGAGGCTGGGTGGCCCGATCCCCGGCGGGTCGCTGGAGGCCAGTGTGCAGGCTGGCTCACCGTCGACCTCTGGCATCCCGACCACCAGGTCGATTACGCCGTCCAGCACCCGAACTGCGGTGCCCGGTGGCGGAGGGGCATCGGGCATCGAGGCCTGGTCCGTTGGACAGTTGTTCTCCTGGGCGACTATGTCGGCCATCTGATCCCAGGTAATGCGCCAAGCTCGGCCGACCACGGGGAGGCGTCCAGGTTCTGGTGGCTCGGCCCGGCAGAGACAGCATCCACCCTGCCATCTTCGGGAATGACCACCGAAGAACACGGGGTGAGGAACGACGACCTGTCGGTCACCGGACGGCGGCGAGGGGTCCCTGGCCCCCCGGTGGGCACCCCAGACGGGACCGTCGCCACATCCCGCGAGGTAGGCGAGGAACCGGGCCTCCAGCAGGTTGGACCCGTAGGCCACGTACCAGATGGCGTTGGAGACGTGCATGGCTGACATCAACTAAAGAGGTTGGCTAGGGCCTCGGCCGCCCAGTCATCGGCAGGAGGCGTCTCGTCGTGCAGGCGGTTCAGCCAGGTGAGGCTCACTTTGCCGGCCATGACGGCCCCCCCGTCGGTGTCCTCGGCGAGCACGCCTGGCTCCCCCCAACTCATCTGCACCCGATAGGTGCCGGCATGGCCCTCCTTGGGCACCAGGTCGGCCGTGGTCAGGCTCCGGGGAGGAGCTGACCCTGTCACCGTGTGGCACCAACCCCGGACGTCCTGCAACGCCACGTTGGGGACGTTCACGTTCAGGACCGAAGGCTTTGTCGGTAGGTCAGCTGCCACGCCTTCGACCACTGCCCGGGCCACAGTGGCCGCCGTCGACCACCACTGGTTGACCAGCACTTCATCGGCGCCTTGGCCCTCGATACCCCAACCGGTTACGGCCTGGCTGACAGCGATTCCGGTAGTGCCGCCATTCCGGGCAGTGAGGGCCGCCCCAACCGTCCCCGAGTGGTACACAGAGCGGCCGACGTTCATGCCGGGGTTGATGCCGGCCACTACGAGGTCGAACGGGTCGCCGAACAGGCCGAGCCGGCTGTACATGACGCACAGCCCCGGCGGGCCGCTCACCGACCAAGAGCGCGAGATCCCGTCCACATGGGCGTCGTGGACCTCGGGGCGTATTAGGTGGAGGGCCCCCAGCGAGGCGCCGGCCCCCGAGTACTCGGTGTCGGGGGCCACCACGGTGACATCCCCGACGCCGACCAGAGCCCGGGCCAGATGGTGGAGGCCGTCTGAGTCGATGCCGTCGTCGTTGGTGACCAGGATCCGCACAGTCGCTGACCGTACCGGCGTCGGGCGGTCCGCTCGTTAGTCGCCGAGTTGGGCGCTGAGGCGCTCCCAGTGGGCCATGAGCGCAGCCGCGGCATCCTTGGCCGCCTCGTGTTCGGCCACTACGGCGGCGGCCCGGTCGGGATCCCGGTAGAGGTCAGCGTCAGCCAGTCGGCCTTGTACTTCCAAGACAGTCGCTTCAGCTGCCTCCCAGTCCCTTTCTGCCCGTTCTAGTTTCCGCCGCAGGCCTTGGGTGGGGTCACGAGGCTTTCCCTTGCGGGGCTTCCTGATAGGAGGGGAGTCGGAGCGGCGTTCCGTCGCTCCGTGTCGGGTGGGAGTTGGGGCGGCATCGGCACTCACCGGGTAGAGGACCCGGTCGGGGACTCCTTCGTGCCATACGGCCCGTCCGTTCCGGACCTCCACCAAGTTGTGGGCCACCGAACGGATCAGGTGGCGGTCGTGGGTGATCAGTACCACGGTTCCTGGGTAGGCCGTCAGGGCGTCTTCAAGCACGTCACAGCTGGGCAGGTCGAGATGGTTGGTGGGTTCGTCCAAGATGAGCAGGTTGACCGGCACGGCCAGCGTCTTGGCTAGGGCCAGGCGCGTCTGCTCCCCTCCCGACAGATCACCCACCAGCCGGTCCACGGTGTCGCCCCGAAAGCCGAACGAAGCTAAATAGGTACGGGGGTTGCGACCGTCGGTGCCCACGCCGGACACCGTCTTGAACTCCTCCAGCACAGTCCGTCGCTCGTCGAGGACCTCGGCTTGGAGCTGGTCGAAGTGGGAGAGGTCGACGTTTGTGCCGCGAGTGATCTGGCCGTCCAACGGGGCCATCTCTCCGGTCAGTAGGCGGACCAGGGTGGTTTTGCCAGCCCCGTTGGGTCCGACCAGGGCCACAGTGCGGCCCCGCTCCACCCCGAAGGTGACGTCGCGGAGGACGACCTCGGGGTCTCGTCCGTCACCGTCGTCGTAGCCGGCAGTTACGCCCTCCAGTTCGGCCACCAAGCGAGATGACCGTCGAGGCTTTGGGAAGCCGAAGCGGGTTGTCGGGTCGTCGAGCTCTTCAACCACGATGCGGTCCAGCCTCTCCAGTGCCTTCACCCGGCTCTGGACCTGGCGGGCCTTGGAGGCCTTGTACCGGAAGCGTTCGATGAAGCGCTCGGTCCGGGCCACCTGCCGGGATTGCTGGGCGGCCGCTGCGCGTTGCATGGCCAACTGTTCCTCGCGGGCCACCACGAAGTCGGCAAAGCCACCCACGTACTCGGTGATCCGATTCCCGGCAAGTTCTAGGATCCGGTTGGCCACCGCGTCGATGAAGTCCCGGTCGTGGCTGACGAACAGCAGACCACCGGACCAACCGGCCAGGTGCTGTTCCAGCCAGGCCACGCTGTCCACGTCGAGGTGGTTGGTGGGTTCGTCCATGATCAACAGGTCGGGGGCCGACAGCAACAGCCGGGCCAGGGCGACTCGCATGCGCCACCCGCCCGACATTTCGTCCATGGGTCGGTCGTGGTCGGCCGGGTCGAAGCCCAGCCCAGACAGGATCCGGTGGGCGTCGGCCTCTACGGCGTAGCCGCCGAGCTGCTCGAACCGGGATTGAGCCTCGCCGAACTCGACCAGCACCCGGTCCTGCTCGTCGCCCGCCGTCTCGCCGATCTGGGTGCCTAGGGCCTCGATGCGTCTGGCCAACTCGGTGATCGGCCCGGCGCCCAGCATGACCTGTTCGAACACTGACCGACCGACCTCGTCGGGAAGTTCCTGAGGGAGGTAGCCGATACGGAGGTCCCGAGGTCGATGGACCTCGCCGACGTTAGGTTCCTGCAGGCCGACGATGGTTTCGATGAGGGTGGTCTTGCCAGTCCCGTTGCTGCCCACCAGAGCAACGCGGCGGCCCGGACCGAGTTGGAGTGAGACGTCGGCGAAAAGGGTTCGGGACCCGAAACTGCGGGACAGGCCTGAGGCGGTCAGCACGTCGGGAGGGTATCCGGAGGCCTCGAAGGGACCGGACGGTATGGGTGGTGGGTGTCAGGCCCCGGGCGGATCCCAGCGAATCACGGCGGCGGCTGACGACATGCCGGCGCCAAACCCCACCATCAGGACCAGATCGCCGGGGGCTACCCGGTCATTGTCCAAGGCGTCCACCAAGGCCAGCGGGATCGAGGCGGCCGAGGTATTGCCAGTCCGCTCGAGGACCATGGCCGCTTTCTCCAGGGGGATGTCTAGGCGCTTCAGAGCGGCGTCGATGATACGGATGTTGGCCTGGTGGGGGACCACCAGGGCGATGTCGTCGATGTTCACGCCAGCCCGCTCCAGGGCGTTGCGACCGGCCTTCTCCACGGCCAGGACGGCCCGACGGAACACCTCTTTGCCGTTCATGAAGATCTTGCCGCCGTGCTCGCACGACAGGATTCCTGCCGCCGAGCCATCCGACATGAGGTCCCAGCCCAGCAGGGTAGGGGTGTCGGCAGACCGTTCGATGACTACCGCACCGGCACCGTCGCCGAACAGCACGCAGGTGCCCCGGTCGGTCCAGTCGGTGATCCCGCTGAGGGCATCGCTTCCGATGAGCAGGATGCGGTCGACGCCGCCGGCCGAGAATTGCATAGCCGTTACAAGCCCGTACACGAAGCCCGAACAGGCGGCGTTCATGTCGATGGCCCCGCACGACATCCCGAGGTTGTCCTGGACCACCGAGGCGCTGGCTGGGAACTGCTGGTCCGAGGTGCAGGTGGCCAGGAGCAGCAGGTCCACGTCGGCCGGGTCCACACCGGCCATGGCAAGAGCGTCGCGACCAGCGGACGTGGACATCTCAGTGACTTTGCCGTCCACGTGGCGGGCGCCGATGCCGCTGCGCTCACGGATCCACTCGTCGGTGGTTTCCACCATCTCAGCCAGGTCGTGGTTAGTGAGCCGGCGTTCGGGAAGATGGGTTGCCCAACCGGTGATTCGGCCGTGGGCCATGGGGTGCTCCGTCATTGTCATGGGACGGCCGGTGGGGACCGGCCCGTCGGCAGGCTAGTCAAGGACCACCGGGGACCAGGGAAGAAGGGGCGCGGCCGGAGCAGGGATAGGGTCGAACGCCCATGCAGGACCACGAACTCGCCGGACTCCTAGCCCAGGAAGCCGGCAACTTGCTCCTCGGAATCCGGGACCAAGCCGTGGCCGAGGGTTGGCCGTCGTACCACCTGCAGGACGAAGGGGATCGGCAGGCCCACCGCCACCTGGTGGACCGCCTGGCCGAGCTCCGTCCCGATGACGGGCTCCTATCCGAGGAGGGGACTGACGACGGGGCCCGTCTGGAGGCCAGCCGGGTGTGGATCTTGGACCCCCTGGACGGGACACGCGACTTTGGCCGGCCGGAAAGTATCGAGTGGGCGGTCCACGTGGCCCTGGTGGAGGGGGGTCGACCGACGGCTGCTGCCGTGGCTCTTCCGGCCAGCGGACAACTCTATGGAACCGGCCTCTCGGCAGCCTCCCGCCCACTTGAGCGGGAACGCCCGGTGGTCGTTACTAGTCGGTCGCAATGGGGTGAGGCTGAGGTGGTGGCGGCGGCCATCGGCGGCGTGGTCAGGTCCTTCGGGTCAGCTGGCGTAAAGGCCATGGCGGTGGTCGGGGGATCGGCCGACGTCTATGTCCACCCGTCAGGCCTTTACGAGTGGGACGTCTGCGCTCCGGCTGCTGTGGCTACCGCCGCCGGCCTGGACGCCAGCAGTCTTGACGGCACGGCCCTCACGTTTAACAAACCCCGACCCGTCGTACCGGGTTTGCTTATCTGCCGGCCGGAATACACCGGACGAGCACAATCCGCCCTCCGCCGGTAGGGCCCCCGTGCCAACCGCCCTAGACCACCAGGCGGGCTAGCAGATCGTCCACCAGGACGGCCAGGTGTTCTCGGTCGCGGTTGTTAATCAGGATGTAGTCGGCCACCGCTCGCCGTTCGGCGTCGGTGGCCTGGGCAGCTATCCGGGACCGGGCGTCGTCGGGCGCCATGCCCCGTTCTGCCAGGCGATCCATTCGCAACTCGGAATTGGCTTCCACCACGACCACCTCGGTGTAACCCCGACCGTTGGCCAGTTGACCGAGGTTGCTTTCCACAAGTACCGCCATGTCCAGCACCACGAGGTCAGGTGGGTCCTCGGCCAGAGCATCCAGTCGGCGGAGGATCTCCCGGTTTATTGCCGGGTGGCTGATGGCCTCCAGGTCGGCCAGGCGGCCCTTAGAGGAGAACACCACCTCGGCCAGGGCTCCACGGTCAACAGTCCCGTCGGGCCTGAGGACGCTGTCGCCAAACTCGGCTGTTACAGCGTCGCGAACCTCCCGGAGTGTGAGGACATGACGTCCCAGGGTGTCGACATCGATGACCACCGCACCCCTTTCGGCGAGAAGGGTGGCCACCGTGGACTTCCCGGCGCCAATGCCCCCGCAGAGGCCGATGACCTTCATGCGGACCGTGGGGTGTCAGACGGCCGGAGTGATAAGGCCGTAGTGGCCGTCGAAGCGCCGATATCCGAGATCCCTAGTCCAGACGCACTGGGGTTGACACCTCATCGAAGAAGTCCCCGCCCTTGTCGTCGACCACGATGAAGGCGGGGAAGTTCTCGACCTCGATACGCCACACGGCCTCCATGCCCAACTCCGGGTAATCGAGAACCTCGACCTGATGGATGGAGTCCAGGGCCAGGCGGGCCGCCGGACCGCCGATCGATCCGAGGTAGAAGCCGCCGTGACGGGCGCACGCCTCGGTGACCTGCCGCGACCGGTTTCCCTTGGCCAGCATGACCAGGCTGGCTCCAGCGGCCTGAAAGCGGTCCACGTAGGAGTCCATGCGGCCAGCGGTCGTCGGGCCGAACGACCCCGAGGCGTAGCCCTCGGGCGTCTTGGCTGGTCCCGCGTAGTAGACGGGGTGGTCCCGGAGGTAGTCGGGGAGGGGCTCTCCGGCATCCAGCAACTCGGCCATTCGGGCGTGGGCGGTGTCGCGGGCCACGACCAGGGTCCCGGTCAGGGACAGCCGAGTCTTGACCGGGTGCCGCGACAGCTCATTGCGGATGGCGTCCATGGGTTGGTCGAGGTCGATGGGCACCACGGTGGCCGACAGGTCCTCGTCGGTGATCTCGGGCAGGAAGCGAGCCGGGTCCTCTTCCAACTGTTCAAGGAAGACGCCGTCGGAGGTGATCTTGCCGAGAGCCTGGCGGTCGGCCGAACAGGAGACGGCAATGCCGACCGGGTTGGAGGCACCGTGGCGAGGCAGGCGGACTACTCGGACGTCGTGGCAGAAGTATTTGCCACCGAACTGGGCTCCGATACCGAACCCCCGGGTCATCTCCAAGATCTGCTTCTCCCAGTCCAGGTCACGAAAGCCGTGCCCGGCTTCGCTGCCGCTTGTCGGCAGGTGGTCCAGGTAGTGGGCCGAGGCGTATTTGGCCGTGCGAAGGGTGTGTTCGGCCGACGTGCCACCGATGACCACCGCAAGGTGATAGGGCGGGCAGGCAGCGGTGCCCAGAGAGCGCAACTTCTCGTCCAAGAAGGCGGCCAACCCCTCGGGGTTGAGGAGTGCCTTGGTCTCCTGGAAGAGGTAACTCTTGTTAGCCGAACCGCCGCCCTTGGCCATGAACAGGAACTTGTAGGCGTCGCCGGCCACTGACTCGATCTCGATCTGGGCCGGCAGGTTCGTACCGGTGTTCTTTTCGGTGAACATGTCCAGGGGCGCCAGCTGCGAGTAGCGCAGGTTAGAGGTCAGGTAGGTGTCCTGGACGCCTTGGGAGATGGCCTCCCGGTCGTTTCCACCGGTCAGGACCAGCTCACCCTTCTTGGCCGACACGATGGCCGTTCCGGTGTCCTGGCAGGACGGGAGCACCCCACCAGCCGCGATACAGGCGTTCTGCAGCAATTCCCGGGCTACGAAGCGGTCGTTGGCCGACGCCTCGGGGTCATCCAGGATGGCTGCCACCTGGGCTAGGTGCTCGGAGCGCAGCAAGTGGGCGATGTCGCGCATAGCTGTAGCCGTCAGCAGCCGGATGGCCTCCAGGTCGACCTCCAGAAAGGTCCGACCACCCGGCCCCTCGACGGTTCGGGCACCCCCGGCGGTGAGCAGTCGGAAGTCGGTGGCGGCGTAGGGGTCGTCCAGCAGCGGCAGTAGGTCGGTGTAGGCGAACTCGGGGGTATCGCTCATAGCACCAACCTAACGGTCGCGGTTCTTCGGAACCCTCGACTTTGACCGGAGGCTGTAGCGAGCGTTGGCGTCTCAGGCGGCTAGGTCAGCCACGATCGGCATCCAGAAGTCGGCGCCGTGGTCGCCACCGAGGGCGTAGAACATCATGCGGTCGACGCAGTCGCCGTAGCGGGCCCGGATTTCTGCAGCCACCTTGTCGGGTTCGGCGACGACGGCAAACGCGTCGAGTACCTCGTCGTCGATGAGATCTCCCATGGCTTGCCACTCGCCCCGCTTAGACATGGCGTTGAGATCGCCGTGGAGGCCTCCCCAGCCGTGGATCTCAAGCACGCCCAGGTAGGCGGGGGTTGAGGCGTAGAAGGCGATCTGCTGGCGGATCCCCGTGGCAGCCTTTGCCATGGCCTCCTCGTTGGGGCCGGTGACCACAAAGCCGGGGCCGATGATCTCGAAGTCGTCCATCGTGCGCCCAGACTTTGCCAAGCCGGCTTCGATCCTGGGCAGGGTGACTTCACGCAGGTACGTCTCGGTGGAGAAGGCGTGGCAGATGACGCCGTCGCAGACCTCGCCGGCGACCTCAGACATGAGCGGTCCGACCGCTGAGATGAACACTTTGGGCGGGCCGCACTCGTTGGGACCGGGATTGAAGAACGGCGTCATCAGGGTGTGGGTGTAGAAGTCGCCGCGGAACCCCAACTTCGTGCCGTTGTTCCAGCAGTCCCAGATGGCCTGCATGGCACTCACGAACTCGCGCATCCTTGCGGCCGGCTGCGACCACTCCATCGAGAAGCGCTTGGTGATGTGCGGTCGGATTTGGGTGCCGAGCCCCATGATGAACCGGCCGTCGCTGTAGCGCTGCAGGTCGTGGCCAATCTGGGCGAGGATCATGGGGTT
>Ga0208765_1000812_pt1 | contig 20189 bp, 19 predicted proteins | sample ETNtaG_2_FD_185783 | JGI IMG/M metagenome (GOLD analysis project Ga0208765, IMG submission 185783) | Marine microbial and viral communities from oxygen minimum zone, Eastern Pacific Ocean - ETNP201406SV203 (SPAdes) (version 2) | ecosystem: Environmental > Aquatic > Marine > Oceanic ...
AAGCACTATTTCATTTTCAAGAATTAAATTTTCGTAGTAAGTACCCTGTGCAATAAGCACCGTGTCGCCATCCATTGAAGCGTCAATACCCTCCTGAATGGTAGAATAATCTGCAGGAATATTGATGGTGGAGGCGAATAGGTTGGCAAAAAGGACAGAATAGATTAACACTCTCTTCATTTTTTCTCCTGAATTGTATAGATATTATAGAATAAAATAATATTTCCAGTAAGATATTTATTATATACTGATCTAACTTTACTCCACAATCAAAAACCTCGGGTGACTGGGGCTTGGAGATATGGGAAGGGTAAATAGCTACATATTTATTAGAAATAGGAATATTGTTTTCATATGTTCCCTAACTCTATTATCATCCAAAAATTTTATACCCACTCATCTCAGGTTTAATTGTGGATAATAATAATCTACGATTTATTATTGGGAATATAATTAATTACATTCTTCTGTATTTCCATCTACATCCCAACATTTTTCAAATATCAATATTTTACCGTTGTAGGTCCCCTCGTACCACACTTTTCCATTGTCGTGCCAGCCAGTTGTAAATCCTTCTTTTTTACCATCGATGTAAGTTAATTCAATCTGCTTCTGACCATTTTCATAAAAAATAACCCATAATCCTTCTTTTTTACCATCTTTGTATGGGCCTTCTTCAATTTTCTTACCATCTTTTGAAATAGTTACACCTATACCATGCTTTTTACCATTTTTCCATTCACCTTTATACATATCACCATTAGGGTAAATCAAGGAACCTGGGCCATCAATTTTTCCATCTTTCCATTGGCCTATATACTTATCACCATTAGCATAAATGATAGTGGTATCTTTCTTATGTTTTTCTGAAACCCAATCAGATTTTACAGGAGTTAATTGCTGGTCTGGTGATTTTTCAGCTATCCATTCAGTTTCAAATTCACTGCCATCTATTGAAATTATTATACCTTCACCATGATATTTACCAATAAACTTCCATTTTAATATCCCCTGTCCATTACCATTTTCCCATTTACCTATATACTTATCACCGTTAGAAAAGACAATGGTCGTATCTTTATTATATTTTTCAGATTCTCCATAATTATTTATTGGAACTAACTTTTCTTCTACTAATCTACCATCTAGCCATTTAGTTTCAAATTGACCACCATATTTTGAAATTGTTATACCTATACCATGCTTGTTATCATTTTTCCAATCACCTTCATACTTATCACCATTAGAATATAACAATATGCCTGGACCATTTCTTTTCCCATTCGACCAATATCCATCGTATATATCACCATTGGTAAAAAAATATTGCCCTTTTCCATTTTGTTTATTTTTTTCCCATTCTCCAATGTATTTTGCATCATTATCGTAAACATAAATGCCAAAACCATGTTTTTTACCTCTAGCAAAATCACCTTCATAGTAGGAACCATCATTAAAGGTCATTTTCCCTTTTCCATGTTTATAACCATTTAACCAGTTACCTTCATACCTCTGACTATATGAGAGCGACTCAAAAAATACTAAGATCGAAATAATTGTATAAAATGTTCTCATTTACTGGTTAAATATGAATAAATAAGCTTTGATTATATTACCAAAATATTCAAGGCATTAGTATTATAACGATTATTTCCTCCAAACTTGGACTGGGATTATTGTATTGAATTTCGCCGGAAGAAGAGAACAGATAAGTAATTTGTATAAAATTTCCAGTAATCAGTTCTTATCATCTATTATTATTGAGCGGGCTTTATCGTAGCTGGGCCATTTAGCCGATTCTTCTTTTGTAAGTTCCAAACGAAGCGTTCCCATTAATAAGTCACCAAGGGGCAGTAAGAAGTTAGTGTTGGCATCGTTATCTATATGGTGAATATAGTGATGATGATCAAGAAACCAGAACCACCTGAAATATTCCAACCGGCTCATGCCGGTATGATGAACTGCATCATGAATTCTGATAAAGAGATAGATAAACACCACTGATGTTGCAGCCATTAATGCTGTGAACCAGATGTTGGTTGTCACCAGCCATGCGAAAAAAATAATAGGTGCGGTAATCAGGCTGTAGAAAACTGCGTGTGACGCTGTTGTCAGGATACGGGTAAGAGTGGTTTGGCACAGCTTAGTCTTATCGGAAGCAAAGACGGAAGGACGATTAATTTGACCCGAATGTAAATAGCGGTCTGGGGGAACGTGAACCCAATGATGAGCCTTATGGTGCAATTCTGTTGCTATCTGGATCAGAGGCAGGCGATGACCTTTGTGCATAGCAAAACGGTGCACAGACCATTCGACGATTGTAGCAATGAGGAAAGCAGAAATAACGCCTGCAAGCGATGAAAAAACTATGACGTCGATTGAAGACTGATTAGCAATTGAGCTCGCAGCCAGAAAAATCGGGACATTTACAACTATTACCCCTGTGAGAACTGTAACGATTCGTAAAAAACTTGGTTTCCTACTTTTTAGCATTTTGTATGGTATTAATTTTCTTTTAATCAATTCATAATATTACTACCAAAAATTTCTATATAGCCACAAACAAAAAACCCACGGGTGTTGGTTATAAAGGGTAAAAAAAAATATTTGCGTAGAAAAAGTTCCACCAGCTGGATGGCTGCTGCAATCATTTACAGCCGGCCTCAAAATACCAGTTACAATCACAATCATTCCCGACCTCATCCCAACAATACTGATAAACCTGTTGTCCTCCTTCATGCTGTGTTTCATATTTTTTTTGACCATTCATATACCATCCGATCCACAGTCCGCTCCACTGACCTTTTGCATACCGGTTCATATATATTTTTTGACCATTCTCATACCATTCAATCCACAGACCATCTTTTTCCCCTTCATGATACCTATATTCAAATGCCTTTTGTCCGCCATCATACCATTTAATGTGTTTCCCATGTTCCAGGCCTTTAGAATAGGTTCCTTCGTATAATTTTTCCCCCGTTTCGTACCATTCAGTCCATACACCGTGGCGCTGCCCGTTCTTGTAAGTGATTTCATCTGATTTTTGTCCGTTTGGGTACCATTCTGACCACTTCTCTTCTGGTTGGCCTTCACTAAAATATCCACTGTTCTTCATGGTGCCGTCATCATACCATTCTTGATACCGGCCATTCATCAACCCATGGTTGTATTCACATTCTAATATCTTTTTGCCTGTCTTTTTTGATCGTTCAGACATAATGCCGGTAAAGGGCATTTCTTGATTTTTCTGGAACCAGCGGTCACCCCGTTTTATAAGTTGTCCGATATCTGCCTCATTATGAGGGACGCCTATTTCATTTCGAGCATTGATATCCATATTGGATTGCCCCCAGGATATTTCAATAAACAAAGTCAGTATAATGCAGATAATCAAACTAATCCTCCACAAATTAATAATCCCGGATGACCGGGGCTTGATGTTGTGAATAGGGTAGAACTATTTGAGCAGTACCATCTTCTTTGTCTGCCTGAATTCTCCTGCCTGTATAGTATAAAGGTAAAGCCCTGCTGATACTGGTTGACCTTTATCATTGGTAGCATTCCATTGTATGGATTTGAACCCTGCAGTCTTCTGATTGCTGACCAGTGTGCTGACTTTCCTGCCCATCATATCGTAGATGGTGATGTTAACCATGGCATCTTCTGGTAAGTCATAGCGGAGAGTAGTGATGGGGTTGAATGGATTTGGATAAGCATTGTAAAGGTTATAGGTGATAGGGAGAGTCTCATCAAATATCGATACTTGATTACAATTAGTCGTATCTTGGTCTCCTACATATTCTTCAATGCATGAAGGGTAAGGAGGGCAAAACTGATTTTGATGGATTGAGAATACAGAATCACCAAACACATTACCAGCCCAATCTATTGACAGAGAGCACAAATCTTCTGGAATTGCACCTGAAAATTGATTTGTTGAAAGATCCAATGCTGGGTATGTAGTAATAGACATATGACCGGTGATCACTATTCCACTTAAATTTATGAGGTTGCTTACTGTAGGAGAAATTTCTCCAGACAAAAGATTATCACTTAAACTCAAGGACTCTAAATTGGTAAGGCTGTATAGTTCTATTGGAATTTCTCCGCTAAGCTGGTTTAGTGATAGATAAATTGAATTAATATTCGCCAAATTGCCAATCTCAGGTGGAATTTCTCCGCTAAGCAAATTATTCGATAGATCTAATCCGGGATGAAATATCGATCCACCCATCATCGAAGTCACATATCCTGATAAATTCACCAGATTAAATAATTCGATAGGGATTTCTCCTGTTAGACTATTTCCACTTAATGACAATGAGTTTAAATTCGTAAGGTTACCGAGCGAACTCGGAATTTCTCCAGTCAATTGATTGTCCTGCAAATTTAATTCAGTCAAATTTGTAAGATTACCAAGCTCTATTGGTATTTGACCATGTAACTGGTTGTTTGGTAGGCTCAGAGAAGTTAGGTTGATCAAATTGCCAATTGCAGTCGGAATTGTATCATCCAAAGTACCGTACCATAGATTAATCATGGTTGTACTATCAATTGAGTAACACTCACCCCATAGTTCAACACCTTCTGTGCCATTATCGGCAGTACAATCTGAAGAATTAGTGTAAAGCGTTTTTACAATACCAATTTTATTTTGATAATTATGGACCAGGGTTATTTGTGTACTTTCGCTAAGCAATTTTATATCAATTGCCTGATAAGAGAATCCTTCGTATGTAAAACTATTTGATGTGCTGTCATTCGTGTTAAGTAATAAATATGAGAAAACACCCTGGCCATAGTGTCCGGCAATAATATAGGTACCATCCGGATGTTGTACAAAATTTGCGATACCATTGATCCCCGCGTCATCCAAATTTATATCCCATTCCGTATTCCCTAATGAATCCGTTTTCCAAAGCCAGGGCCCTGTATAATAATCGGATGAGTATTGTCCACAGACAACGAGACCATTATCAATGGTTGAATGAATAATGCGTCCGTTCGTATTCACAGATTCCGATTCATATTGGACCCATTCCTGCTCTCCATTTGGGTTGATTTTCAATATAAAGGCTGTACCAGGTGCACCCCAACCTCCGTAGCCACCAGTAATGAAGATGCTGCCATCTGGCCCCAGTGTAACTCCTTCCGTATTATTAAAATCATAAGTATTACCCCAGATTGGTTCTCCTAAAGAATTTGTTTTCAATATCCAGGTCTTGAGTTCCTCATCTACATAGTACTTCCCATATAGTATTAAATCCCCATCCTGCGAAGCAATTACCCCAAAACTATTATTACAAATGTCATATTGATCATGAGAATAATCCTGGAGATATGACCTGGTCCATATAGTGTCTCCCGAAGCATCAAGTTTGAAAAGAACAAGGGTTGAAACAGTTGATGAATCCATATCATCGTAGCAGGAATAATTTGATTCCATTGTTAAAACGACAAACCCGCTGTCCGGAATAACATCTATAGAATAAGCTCTCACCTTATCATAAATTGAATGGGGCAGCACGGTTGTCCATAAATTCTCTCCATCAGAGCCAGCTTTTAATAGAAATATCTCTGGTTCAATGTTTTCATTATTTTGTTCTCCCAGAATAATAAAACCACCATCAAGTGTAGGCTGAAGGGATCTACCAATAAAATCAAGAGTATCCTCATCAGGAAAATATATTTTTGTCCACAATGTGTCTATTTGCGAAAAAGCAACCTGGCTAAATAGAATTAATACTATAATATGCTTAATCATATCAAAATCTACCTATCACCCCACAAACAAAAAACCCCTAGTGATCGTGGTTTGTATAATGGTGGGTAATTACTTTAATTATTAAATTTATTTAAATCATCCAATCGAATAATTAATGAAGGAGAAAAATTTTGAAACCAATAATTAATGTTGAAGATATTACTGAATATAAGGGTCATGAACATGGTGCATTTGAAGCTAAATACGCTAGTGTTGGAACAAAAATAGGCGCAGAACAACTAGGTTATAATATTACCATAATCCCCTCTGGTAAAAAGTCTTGGCCATTTCATAATCATCATGTGAGTGAGGAAATGTTCCTTATTTTAGAGGGTACAGGACTATTACGGTTTGGAAAAGATGAATATCAGCTAAAAAAGAATGACATTATTGCTTGTCCTGTTGGCGATAGATCGGTAGCTCATCAGATTATAAATAATGGTGATAATGATTTAAAATATTTAGCCCTGGGCACAAATCGCCCCTACGATATCTGTGAATACCCTGACTCTGATAAAGTTTTATCACGAGTTAGTTCGGGAGGAGATTCAAAATTATGGAACATCTCAAAAGGTAGTGAATCATATGATTATTTTAAAGATGAGGAGTAGAGAATAAAAAATGTATAACTCGCAATGAATTAACAAGAAAGTCTCAAACAAAAAACCCCACTAATGTGGGGCTTGATGTTGTATAGGATTGAGAATTTAGTATTCTAAAATATTGCCAGTGCATTTAACGGTGAACCAGTGCCTCCCTCGAATCTCAAAGGTTGAAGAGAAATAAAAAACTCCCATTTATTTAATTCTTTAGCTTTTTTAGATAATTCCTCTAGGTTTAAGTTGTCCAAAAGAGGCATCCCCATTGCAACTATGGTTAACATATGAATAGGACTACCCTCTTCTTTGATTAGGGGCGGATTGGAATCATTAGTTCCATCAGAACCTAATACAGCAATTTCCCTTTCACTTAAATAGGGAATGATATTATAATGAATGCCTGCACTTTTGTTTGGAAAATCCCAGTCTCCTTTTATTTTTTTTTCTATCCACCTGCCTGTTCTAATTAGTAAAATATCTCCTTTTTCAATTTTTACATTATATTTATTTACAAAATCGAAAATATCTTTTAAAGTTACTTTATAGCCAGCTTCAACATATTCTTTATTATGCAATAAAGGGACATCAATTAGAACACCTTTTGATATAATTCCATTTTTATAATTATCTACCCCAAGAATGCTGGGATCAGTAATACCATTGTACATTTCACCATTTTTAGATAAATGATTTATACCATCAATATGAGAATGGGTAAATCCATGATAAGCAATTTCATAATTATCCCAAATCCAATTGTAACCATTATGCTCGGCAAAATTTTGTTTATATGAAAAGTTTGATAAATGGTCATATGTGGAACTATTTATTCTAGTTGAATCAACAACCATATTAAATGCCAGAGATACAGATGTTCCTTTGCTAGGAATTTTTAAAGCAGATAAAACCTTTTGACTAGTAATATAATTTATAGTACCTAGTTTATCATCAGTCCCCCATTTGTTGATATTATTTACTTGAGAGTAAATAATATCAAATTCCAACTTTTCCTTTGATACAACTTGACCAAAAGAAATATTTACCAATAAAAATAATAATAGTGTATTGAATTTTTTCATAAGATTATCTCACGCAAATCTACCCAATCATCCACAAACAAAAAACCCCCGCCAATCATAAATACATTAAAACCCTTATCCCCAAGTATCCCCGGCTAAATTTCACATCCATCTTTCACGCAGGTATTGTAATTTTTACCTGCTCCTCTCAATAAAACCATGGGGTATTCTTTATGAAAAAAGCACTGCTCACCGGCATTACCCTTGCATGCATATGCCGCCTCCCTGCCCAGGAAAAACTTTTCCTGGTCTTCGAGTTTATGCGCGTGGACAATGAACAGGAATTGATCTACATGGAAACCGAGGATTTCTGGGAAAAAATACATGAACAACGGGTGAAAAATGGGGATATTTTCGGCTGGGACCTGTGGCGACTGCAGCCTGGCGGAGAAGACCAGGGCTATCAGTATCTCACCGTAAACTTATATGACGATAAAGTGAAAATGATGTCCGGCGCCGGTGATGTTGAAAAAGCGTTAAAAGGCGCCTATCCGGACCTTTCTGAAGAAGAGCTCTACGAAAAATTCAACCAGACTGGCAAGTCAAGGGACCTGGCCGTAAGGCTTTACCTAGAACGCCTTGCGCAGACGGAAAATACATTTGAAATGCCGCTGGGTACCGTGGCCGCCATTGATATGATGAAAGCTGAGCCAGGAAAATATTGGGAATATGAAAAAGCAGAAAAAGAAGTTTTTAAGCCCATGCATCAAAGGTCGGTGAATAACGGGTCGAAAGGAAATTGGAGTTTTTGCAGAATCCTGGTCCCTTCAGGCAGCGACAACTATGCCTCCCATATTACCGTCAATATGTTCAAGGATTATAACCACATGTATAATACGGATTCACCCCCGGGACCGGAATTGAGTGCGGACGAACAAAAGGCTGTCAGAGACGGCATTGATGCCCGGGATATGAAATATACCTACATGGCCACATTAATTCGAAAAGTAAGGTAAACAGCCAGGCAGCCGGCCCCTGGAAAGTAGCTGGTTATTTCTTAATAGATTCCAGATCCGCCATCAGGCCGTTAATGCGGTCCTGGTCCTCATACGGCTCGGATTTTACGAAAGATTCTATATTCATACCTGTTATGATCCGGGCTTCTTTTAATTTTTCCTGCGCTGTTTCTTGGTCACCTTTTTTTACATAGGTTAAAGCAATATAGAACAGGTGCGCTTTCAACACTTTTACTTTTTTAAAACATGTTATTGCCTTGTCATAGTTTCCTAGCCAGTAATGACAAAGAGCTTCCGCACCAAAAAGTAGGTCGTGGGAAAAGGGATCGAGCCTCATTGCTCTTTCCAATTCACCAAGAGCTTTCTCAAATTCACCAAAATAAATGAGCATGGTTGCATAGCGGGATATGATATACACATCACTGGGGCATAGCTCCCGTGCTTTTTCAAAATGATATTTACCTAAATCATGATCCCTTTCAAACCACAGTTTGATAGCACCCATTATGCGGTGTACTTCTGGTTCATTGGGATCAAGTTCAAGGGACAGGTTGGCAGATTTGATCGCTTCAGTGAACAGGTCAGGATTCGGGTTCTCCTCCCAGTCCGCCAAGTTCCCCAGAGAACAGGCACGCCAGGCGTGGGCCCGGGCGTAGGAAGGTTCGGCCTCAATCGCCTGCTCGAACAGCTGCACAGCTTTTTCAATATTCTCCTTGATCACATTGCCTTTTTTGGCATATTCCAGCCCCTGTAGAACCAGGTCGTAGGCCGCCATATTCTCCGGACGCTTGGTTGTCAGGGCATTTAAGGAATCAGCTTCAACCCGGCCCACAATTGTGGCAACGATTTCTTCCGCAATTTGATCTTGCACATCAAATACTTCATCTATGGACAGGTCATAATTATTGGACCAGATGGATTTCTCATGCTCTGTGGATATTAGGTTGGCCGTGATGCGCATTTTCGGTCCCAGCTTTCGCACACTGCCATGAATAATGTACCTGACTCCCAGTTCCCTGCCGATCTCCGCAAAACTTTTTGATTTTTCACGGTAGGCAAAACTGGCGTGGCTGGAAATCACCACCAGTTTATTAAAACGGGAAAGCATGGACAGGAGATCCTCGGAAAATCCTTCACAGAAATATTCCTGTTCCTCATCATTGCTGAGATTTTTGAAGAACATGACAGCAACAGAACCCGGTTCGGCTTCTTTTATCTGTATTTGAATATCAGACGAATCCTGTGTATAGCGGGGTGTACCTTTATTTTGAATGACGTGGAAGGCCTTGATAGGAAATTCTATATTTTTTAATTCCAGCTCACCTGCATCCTCAAAGGATACCATGATTTTCCGGTTGATCATATCAAATACCGTTTTTGATACACAAATACCTGAAGGTTTCGCAGCAGCTTCCAAACGGGCGGCAATATTGACCGCGTCCCCAAAGAGGTTATCAGATGTTACCATCACATCGCCAATATTGATGCCCACACGAAAGTTCATCTGGTCTTCTTCATCCTGGTCCTGGTTCATGGTTTTCATCTTCAGTTGTGTTGCAACCGCTGCTTCTGCCGCCTTGATGGGGCTGGAGAACTCAGCGATGACACTGTCGCCGGCACTGCCGAAAATAATTCCACCGTGTTCGTCAATTATACTATCTATAGCCTGCCGCCGATCCTGAAGGATGTTCAGTGTCTTCACTTCATCCGTACCCATCATTTTACTGAATCCTACCACATCGGAAGCAAAGATTGTTGTGAGTTTGCGATCCATAGTTTTACCCTGATGCATTGTGTAATGCTGGCTGGGGCTAGTCTTGTTTTAAGGCATCTAATGCTGCCTCCATGCTCATCACCGGGCGAATATCCGTATCGCCAAGTTCCAGCATGGGGTCAAAAAACTGCACTACCTGTTCCATAGTTTCTGCTTCCAGCACAAAGTATCCTTTGTGACCCGGGGGATCTACATAAATTCCGTGGATCTTAATTCCGATTTCTTCGGTCGATTGAACTGCTTCCATTATTTTTGCCTTCCGAGCCTCATCATGAGCGTGGCAGGTCTGGTAGCTGTGTGTATGAGTTGCATGAAATAACATGGTATCTCCTCTTATTATATTACAAATTTAAGCAGCAAGTATAACGTTAATAGAACTGGATAAATTAGGTACTTAATTACGTGAATCAATAAAACAGTCACCTTTATTTAACTGAGAAAACTAGATCTATTTTAATAGTGCCATCCCTGGTCTTTTAGATGCGCAACTACACAAGTATCAAACCCCGCTCAAAGGCAGGCTTTCAGGACAAATACGGTCCTTATTTTCATAATGAGGTTAAATAAGTGATATCAATATCCTCTACATCCTCATTTGAAACTGTTATTATATCTGGTTCAATATCCAGCCCGTCCAGGTCAACACCATAAAAACCAATCCGATCGGATTCAATATCAAATTCCAAGTTTGAATTGTTGTCTTCTATGGCAACAATATAATATTCTCCATTTTCTACATTGATAATATTATAATTCCCATTATTACCTGTAATACTGCCATTTGATAAACTCAACCCGTCTGAAATGCTCGCATTGGTGACCAATAAAACCAGGGCATTGCTCACAGGTTCACCATTTTCAGTGACTGTCCCAGATATGTCAATAAAAGCTTCATCAATTTCATCTTCCAGGTCGCAGCCAATAACACCGAATAGAAGGATGATACAAAGCCAAGATTTCGGTTTATGCAATTCCATCATTGGTAGAAATTACAAATGTTGCTTAAACCACCGAATTGCCTCAGGATATACCTGGTCCTGGGGGACTTTACGGTGCCTGGTTGGATACCAGATAATTTTTTTCGGTTTGCCGGCTTTTTTGTATAATAATTTTGATGTGATGGGCGGTACAACCTCATCTTTGGCCGCATTGAGCATCAGCAGGGGGCGCGGCGATATTTTTTCCACAAAATTAATAGGATCGATAATGCTAAAATATATCTGTGTTTCTTCTGCGGCGGCCTGCACTTTAAAAGCCAGGTGCAATCCCCCTCCCGCCAGCGCGATAACCGGCACCTTTATCCGCTCATCAACGCCGCAGAATATTGTGCCAATGATTCCGCCCAGGCTGATTCCCATAAAACCAATTCGGCTGCTGTCGATTTCCGGTCTTGTCTTGAGGAAATCAACCGCCCGACGCAGGTCAAAAACAGTCTGGGCAATCATATTCCGTGTCCGGTACCGATAGCCATCAACAAAATCATATTCATAATCGTATACTTTGCGGTCGCCATGATTCGCAGCATCGATGCGGAAAACAGCATAACTGCTGTCCACCATGAATTGATGCCCCTGTTCCATATAATCCCGGTCTTTATAATCACCAATACCATGAAGAAAAATAATGACCGGTACCGGCTTTGAAGCCATTTTAGGGATTGTTAATAATCCGGTAACATTAGCATTATTTATACTAACATACGTTACATAATGCATATTATAAATATCGGTCTCCTGTACAACCCGGACAGAATCCTGCAGGGGAAAGTCAAGGTCATAATCATAATAATTCTCAACCGGGATTTCCAGTTTCCCGCAGGCGCTGATACTTAAAAGAAAGACAAATGCCGTTATTTGGTAAAACATGATATGTATAAGCCCCGGCCGCCGCACGCCTGTACGATTGCCTGTTTGCGGTGCAGCCTGCTGTGGTGCGTATTTTCCATATCCAACTCCTTATCTGAATCTACCACTGGGCAACACAATACACAGAGAACCCTCATCATCCTTGGCGAAGATCCTAAACATAAAACCCCGCTAAGGGCGGGGTTTTATGTTTAGGAATTATAAACTAATCTTCCGTCTTCGATTCTTTTTTACCACCATGGTCCGATATCAATTTCCAACTGCCTTTAACATTCATTAGAATATCCGTCCATCTACCAGTTGAAGTTGTGGATTTACCAGTTTCTTTATTCTTATCAATTGTCATATAGTAATAATGCACAATTGCAATGTCATCGTATAGTTGAACTCCGATGGGATTAATATTCCAAAAAAGGACCTCATCTTTGCCCCAATTGTAATCAATCCATTTGGATACCATTGATTTATTACTTAGCGCTTCATTACTTTTATTCCAGCCTTTATAGGAATCATGAAAAGTATCTTTCCATCCTTGCTTATCTTTGTCGGCTGAAAGAGACCAATAATCATTTACTGCATCTATCACCTTTTGCTCTGCTTTTGAGTATGATTGTGCATTAAGCATACATCCTAAAACAGTAAAAGTCATGATTAGTGATAATTTCTTCTTCATACAATATCCTCTTTCTTATTTATGGTTTATTTTACCGATAAATCTGTTAACATATTATCAGATTTTAATTAGCAGAGCCCCCCTGGTCACAGCTGCCACCCCTAACAGTTTCTTTTAACTGCAATTGGAAGGAAAAGGGCAGGTATAATGATTAATACCTTGTCCGCAGATGAAGTGGCTTCGGGGAAACTTGACGCCTGGCTTGAAGAAGGTTAGGTTTCCTACGAACCGGGCGCTCCAAATCCGGATATACCAGCACAATAAGCAAACCCGGCCACATTGTGAATATATTTTTTAGCTGAACTGCTCAATGCCAATAAAATATAATACTGCTTGGCCAGGGATTGGGGTTGTTAATCCTCGTTAAACTATGGGAAGTCAAAATTATCCGCAGTTGTAATATTATTTTTCTATACATTGGAATCTAAATCAGTGTTTCCGCGTCTTCAGGCCCAAGCGGGTCAGGACGGGTGCAGGTAGTTTCCAATTCAATAACTTTGCCGGTTTCTGCTGATTGGAGAATGGCGGTCATGACCTCCACCGCATGCAGCGGGCGCTGGATAAGACAGCGGGCCTCCCTCCCTTCACGGATCGCCCTTGCCAGGTCAGCAAGGCCGGCGGACCTGTAATTTGCTATCCAGCCGCTATCATATTCTTCATTCTCTATTCCGAAAGGATGATCCCATTTCGGAACAGGGTCAAAGCCGCCATCCCTGGCTGAGATCTGTAGTACACCGCTGAAAATATTCGGGTCCGGTATTCGCAGAGTCCCTTCCGTACCATACAATTCCATGTGCGGGTGACCGTGATCCCACACATCCCAGCTGGCCCCCAGGGTAACCAGGGCACCATTATGGAATTGGAGCAGCGCCTGGACCGTAGTGGGCGTTTTAACGGGGATTGTTTCACCAAATCGTTCTTCACTGGTAATGGTTCGTACTTTTTTGGGAGTGGATGAAAAAGCGGTTACACGGCTGATGGGCCCAATCAAGTTGATGAGATTGCCAAGGTAGTACGGCCCCAGGTCAAGAATCGGGCCACCGCCGGGTTGGTAGAAAAAATCTGGATTGGGATGCCAGTGTTCCATCCCGTGGTTCATTACATGACAGGTGCCTCCGGTGATTCTACCGATTTCTCCTGAATCAACCAGGTCTCTTGCCTGCTGATGCACTCCGCCCAGGAAAGTATCTGGGGCACCCGCAACCAGAAGTCCTTTTGTTTCCGCCAATTCATGCAACTGCAGCGCCTCAGGGAGTGAAAGGGTTAGCGGTTTTTCTGAATAGACGTGTTTTCCCGCTTCCAGGATGGATTTTGATACCTCATAGTGGGCATCGGGTACAGTGAGGTTTACAATAATATCTATTTCCGAACTTTTGAGTAAGGACGCCATATCCAGGGCAACGATTCCAAATTCTTCAGCCTGGTTTTTTGCTGTTTCCAGGTTCAGATCAGCGCATGATTTGATCTTAATATTTCTGAAAAGCGGAGCCAGACGGAAATACGCGGCCGAAATGTTGCCGCAGCCAATAACTCCGACTCCCGTTTTCTGGTTCACGGGTTCACCCCAAAGGTCCTGACTGTTTCCATTGAACGTCTGGCAAAGCGGTCCAGGTCATTAGGTTTGTCATGTTCCAGGATGAACCAGGATGCAGGCGTCTTTTCCAGGCGCTGATACATCTTCGGCCAGTCAATGATTCCGTGCCCCAGATCTGCCCACCCATCTTCGTTGGCATTTTCCCCATGGGGTGCAATATCTTTGAGATGAACGGCACAGAACCGGTTCCCGTATTCGCTGATCCAGCCCAGGGGATTCGAATTTCCTTTTACCACCCATGCAAGGTCTATCTCCCAGTCCATATCCGAATGATCCAGCAGGATTTTCATGGGGATCTGACCATCTGGCAAAGGTTCAAATTCAAAGTCATGATTGTGCCAGGCAAACCCAAACCCCGCCTGCCGGCAGAGGTCACCAGTTTTTGTTAATGTTTCACTGAACAATTTCCATCCGTCCGTGTCCCGCGGTCGCTCATTCTCTAGTATATAAGGACAAATGATAACTTCCATACCAAGTTTTTCCGCAATCCTATACCCTTCACCGGTGCCCCGGAGCAGTTCCATATCGAAATGGCCCGTGGGCATGGTTAAACCATATTCATTCAGCATAGATCTTAATTTTTCTATATCATTATATAGCCCGCCATAACCTTCCACCTGGGAATATCCTATTTCTGCAAGCAATCGCAGGTTCTCCTTCAGGGGCGAAAAATCCCGCGCACTGTAAAGTTGGAATGACCAGTCTTTCATTTTATTTCAGTTTTGGGGATTACAGAATAACTTATCTTTACAGGGAATTGACAAAAAACATATACCCTGGATGTATTATAAGACAGTTAAACGCCTGTCGCCAGTTCAGCTGCTGTTGTTACTGCTGCTATGATTTTGCAGCAAAAGATTGATCTGTTTCAATAAACCGCAATCTTTGCCGAAATATCAATGTCATCCAGGATCAGTTTATCGCCAAGATCCTTGAAATATTTGCCTGATCTATATTTTACGTCGTATAGTGTTCTATCGAAACTGAAATTAATAGTAGCTGAATAGTTGTTTCCTGATTGATGAATTAATCCTGAAAATGTGATTGGGTGAGTAATATTCTTGATCGTAAGGTCACCTGTGAAATGTATTTCACCTGACGTTTCCGCACTCAAACTAGTAAAACTTAATGCCGCCTCTGGAAAAGACTGGACCCCAAAAAAGTCATCGCTGCGCAGATGGCCCTCAAGCTTGGTTTTGCCTCTGCCTGTCATGTCTAAACACTGTATTGAATTCATATCAACGACAACATTACCACTTACAATTCCTGCAGTGCTGACCTCGACTGCGCCCTGTTTCAGACCCAGGGTTCCATAATGGGAATCTGTGGTGATTTCTTTCCCCGTCCATTTTATTGTGCTGGAATCAACATTTACAGTGTAGTTGCCTTCACGTATAATTGGGATTGTTGCATTGTTGCTTTGGTTGCTGCCCTCCGCTGGCTTTTTTCTTTCCTTCGCGCAGCTCAATAGGAATATTGATAATGCTGCAATAACAACTATCTTAAATTTCATGGTCTCGAAATTACCTCACTTTTATTTAAGAATAAAACAGTGCGCCGCCGTAAAACGAAAAAAGTATAATAATGATCCACCTGCAGGGTCACAGACCAGGGGGATTTTTTTCATCTCGAACCACCTGGCGATTGGGATTATGTCATCATAAAAGGTGTTTTTATCCGTCAATAATAAATAACTTTGATTGCCAGAGATTTACTATAAATCCATTAAGTATGCTACTTTATCTGGTCCTTCAGGGTGTACCATGAAAAAATTAAATAAACTGTATGTTATCTTAATATGCGTTGGCGCATTTTGCATTGCGGATGAAGCAATACAATTTGAGCCCGATCAGCTTCGTTTCCGGGAAATGGTCGCTGTCCGGGTGAGTGTTCCGCCAATCATTGATGGCATTATAGATGATGAGGTTTGGACAACTGCATTAGCAGAATCTGGCTTTTTACAATTTGAACCATATAACCTTGCAGCCCCGTCCGAAAGAACGGAAGGCCGTATAGCTTTTGATAACGATTATATTTATATAGCAGTAAATAATTATGACAGTGAACCAGATAAAATAACAGGCAGGTTGAACCGCAGGGATCGCTGGATGGAAGCATTTGGCACCCATTCTGACTGGGTAGGCGTTGCCTTTGATTCAAACAATGATGATCGTACCAGCTATTGGTTTGCAGTAAATCCCGCCGGCTCTAGAATGGATGTATATATTTCCGGCGAAGGTATGCAAGCATTCGATAGCAGTTGGGATGTGGTTTGGGAATACAAAGCTGCCATACATGATAAAGGATGGTCAGTAGAAATGAAAATCCCTTTTAGTGTATTTCAATTTGATTCAGAGAAAAATAGAGATTGGGGCTTAAATATTGACAGGTATATCCATCGATTACAAGAGGAAGTGCAATGGCCAGGCAGACCAAAAGGACTCAGCGGTTTTGCCCCTTATTACGGAGTATTAAAAGGTTTAACTGATATTCCATCACCAAAAAAAGTAGAAATTCTACCCTATATACTGGGTGGACTCAAAGATGATTCAAATGTTCGTTCTGCGGGCCTTGATATGAGATATGGTCTAAGCGCAAGTTCATCACTGAACCTGACAATGAATCCGGATTTTGGTCAGGTAGAAGTTGACCCGTCAGTATTGAATCTTACAGCATTTGAAACGCAATTTGAAGAAAAGCGCCCCTTTTTTATTGAAGGCGGTTCATTTTTTGAGAATCGCTATGAAGTATTCCATTCCCGGCGCATTGGTAAAACGCCAGGAATACTTATCCCTGAAGATGCAGTGATCGTAGAAAGACCCGATGCAACTACAATATTAGGAGCAGGAAAACTTTTAGGTGAAACATCAGGGGGGACCAAATATGGAGTTATTGAATCCGTCACTGATGAAGAATTTGGCACATGGGAAAGTGAAAACGGTGATAAAGTCAGCGGAATGATTGAACCAAGGACCAATTATTTCATTGGACGGTTAGAACAACCGGTTTTTAATCCACTTTCCACAGTTGGTTTTATGGTCACTGACGTACGCCGAAATAACATCGGTTATGCTAATGTACAGGGACTGGACTGGAAATTGAAATTCATGGAAAATGCCTTAACCCTGAAAGGGCAGGTTGTACATTCGATGAAGGATAATGTATCAGGGAAAGGTGCACGAATTAACATTGGGTATAATCATCCGATATGGTGGGACTTGAATATTGTAACTGGTTTTACTGATGATCAATATGATATAAATGATTTAGGATTTAATGAACGGAATGATCAATGGTATTACGGTTCTTATGGAGGATTACGAAAGCAGGATCCCTGGGGCAGATATTTAACCAATGATATGGAGTTTCGGTTCTTTATTAGAGGTCGCGGAGATGGTTTAACCCTATCCAAATCATTGGTGATTGAACAAAACAATCAATTAAAAAACTATTGGAGTTTTGGTTCAGAACTGAATATGCAATTTGCTGCTTATAATGACGAAGATACATTCCGTGATGAACGTGCCTGGGTGTATCAATCTGAAACAGAAGGCTATGGTGTTATATGGTTTCAGACTGACAGGAGAAATAAAGTAATCATTCGGCCATTTTTTGGATATGGCGGAGGTGAATTTCGCGCCTGGGGTTATCGTGCAGGTGTAAACCTCAGATGGCGTCCACTGGATAATATGAATTTGATGGTAGAAGGATTTCAGGACCTGGGACCAAAATCTATGGAATGGGTTGGAATTGATGAAGATTCCACTGGAGAAAATATTATTTATGCCGAATCCGCTTCTCTGATGAATGATATTCAAGTCAGGTTCAATTGGACCTTCACTTCTGACTTGACCTTCGAAGCATTTTTTCAGCCCTTTACCGTGGATATGGATTATATATCCTTTTACAAATTAATGGCAGAAAAAACTCGAGACCTGGAACCCTATTCTTACAGCAGTGACCCCGATTTTAAATTAAATAATATGGTGGGTACATTTGTACTGCGCTGGGAATACCATCCGGGAAGCACAATATATCTGGTGTACAATCTAAATAGTAACAAGTATTTTTCCGCTGAAGATGGCAGGTGGGATAAAGACAATGCAAATTCCTTATTTGTCAAGTTTAATTACTGGCTGCAACTCTAAGAATAATAATTATAGTGATAGATCTGATCATGGGATGCATCTCGAGTCAGCGAGTACTTGCCCTGATCAGATATGATCAGGTTGTTTTTCGTCTATTCTCTTCCAACAACCTATCTAACTTATCTTCAATTCTTACTAATCTATCAATCATTTCTTCATCATCTATAAAATAATCAGTGAGAAAACCTGTTAAGGTTCCAATCAGGACTATTCCCATTCCAATCAAAATAACGGAAAATACTTTTCCTTCGGGAGTAACCGGGACTACATCACCATAACCAACTGTAGAAAGGGTTACAACACTCCACCAAAAACTATCTAACAAAGAACCAAATTCTGGGTTTACGGGGTTCTCGATAGTGAACACACTAATTGAAGATAGTATAATCAATAACCCCGTTAAGATTAGAATCGTTTGTAATGTCGAATAGGATTTATTTTTATTGATGTATTCATAAAACACCTTTCCCGAACGAATCAATCTGAAAATCTTGATTATCCTTACAAACCTTCCTATTCTTAACACACCGATGAATGGGATGGAAGAAATAAAGTCAATCCAATGTCCTTTTAAGAATATTTTTTTACTTTCAGATTTGTAAAGTTTATAGAAGAAGTCTATAAGAAAGATTATACATATTCCAAAGTCAATTCTTTCTAATAGAACAAATGTGGATTGTGAGAATTGATAAATCGAACTGATATACAATTCCACAACCACATAGACAGATAAAACTAATATGAGTTTTTCTGATATAGAAAGTTTCTTCAATTATTCTTACAAGGGTTTTTTTATCTCAGATGTAATTTACATATAATTATGCTTTAAAAAACAAAACCCTGCGGTAGTAGAGCTACATGATTATTTCGGCAGTACCAACTGCTTATATTCTCAAAATTCCCCTGCCTCTATCATATAAAATTTGATAAACAAAAAACCCCGGGTGAACAGGGTTTGATGGTTAGGTTATTTCTTTTTAGTTATTTGCAGCCTATTTTCTTTCCGTATTCATCCCAACATATACTGGAAATTATTTTTCCATATTTGTGAGTAACCTCCATTTCAGTTTGGCCATCCTCATACCAAAAGGTCCATAATCCATCCTTTATATCGTTCTTGAAATTTCCTTCATTTTTCTTCTGTCCATTTGTATACCAATGAGTCCATAATCCATCTTTTTTCCCATTTTTATAATGACTTTCAATTTTAATCTGTTTATTGTCATAGAGCCAAGTCCTTAAACCCTGTATCTCCCCTATTGTCCCGTAAAGTGTTGTTTTATGATATGTAATACTATATATGTTCCCATTACTGTAGTTTTCAATAACAGGAATCAGTTCCTGAGCATATATAATTGTAATCAATAATAATAGTGAAATAGTTACATAGTTTTTCATTTAATATGAATAATATTTACAATAATTATACAAAAAACCCCACGAATGTGGGGATTTTTGTTGCGAAAAGGGTATATTTATTTTAGCAGTATCATCTTCTTTGTCTGTTTGAAATCTCCTGCTTGTATCATGTATAAATAGAGACCGGCACTAACTAGAGATCCAGCATCATTGGTAGCATTCCATTGTACTGATTTATACCCTGCACTTTGCTGACTGCTTACCAGTGTGCTGACCTGCCGTCCCATCATATCGTAGATGGTAATGTTGACCAGTGCATCTTCTGGCAGGTCATAACGCAGAGTTGTCACCGGATTGAATGGATTGGGGTAATTC
>Ga0208765_1000818_pt1 | contig 20125 bp, 18 predicted proteins | sample ETNtaG_2_FD_185783 | JGI IMG/M metagenome (GOLD analysis project Ga0208765, IMG submission 185783) | Marine microbial and viral communities from oxygen minimum zone, Eastern Pacific Ocean - ETNP201406SV203 (SPAdes) (version 2) | ecosystem: Environmental > Aquatic > Marine > Oceanic ...
GAAAACGTTCGATCACTAGTCAAATAGCCGATGTAATCGCCATTTGAACTTATACAGGACTGTTTGACTTCACCAGATACTTCTTTAGCCCAAAGAATTGCACCATTCTTATCGTATAAATAAATATGAGAATAATCTGTACCTGCAAAAACAAATTGGCCATCTGAGGAAACATTAACTGTATTAACTGGAAATTCGGAATTGCTAAGATGAGCATCCCATGTAACTTTTCCTTTAGCATTAAAAATCATTAATCTCCCCAAAGCAGTACCAACTGCAATCATATTCCCATTTGATGAAATACTAGTCGAAACGGCAGGACTATCTAATTCTCTATGCCAAATGCCTTCACCACTTCGTTTAACAAGATAAAGAACCTGTTGACCACTGGCAATAGATATTTTACCAGTCCTAGTTGAAACCGAAACATCATTGATGCGCCTTATTTTATTGTTAGTCCAAACAGGCCTACCTTGTTCATTAAGAAGAGTTAATCCTGATTTCTTACCTACACCTGCGAATTTTCCATCGAGGCTGATAGATAATGCTGAAGGAGAAGCCCCTCCTTGAAATGTCCATATAGGATTACTTTCACGCATATACTAAAATTACCAAACTATAGCTCCATTTAAGAATTTGGTGATTTGCTTACAATATAAGAACTGCTGCTGCTACTGTTGTTGTCCACAAACCTTCGGAACTCACTGAACCTGTTTGAACCACAGATCTTGTTCTTACTATTCTATTATCTATACTCCAGAGTTTACGTTTTTCATCCCATGAAGCATCAGGATCAAATTTTATTCCATAAGTTGTTGCAAGCATTTCAGCTGCTAAATCCTCTACATATTCTTCCATCTGATAATCATCCATCCCTGTCCCATGATGTTCTGAAAGATATCCATAATCTTCTCTATCACGAGGAACTGCAACCCCAACTCCTGAACTAACTAGTGTTGATGGTTTATTACTCTCAGATCTAGCTAAAACTATAGGAACTATTTGACCAGGATGAAGTTGTTTAACACCTTCTTTTTTATCAATAAAGTCACATTTAGGAGGTAAAATACTAGATACTGTAATCAAATTTAACGATGCGATGCCTGCATCCCTTAAAGCCAACTCAAAAGAAGCTAATTTTTCCTTGTGCATTCCTATACCTTTAGTCAAGAATATTTCCTTTGGAACCAAATTCTTTAGAGTCACACTTTTACCTAAAATTACATCTATATAATGTTTCCACAAGTAAAAAAATAAGCCAATTGACGAACTTAAATACACATATAATTAAATACCATCCCTAAATCAATAGGTGTGCAGAAACAACTCACTAGAAGAATTGCTGGAGAAATTGTGGTCTCCGAAAAGCCTGGTGAAACCTTAAGAAAATGGAGAGAAATTTTCCACCTTTCACAAAAAGAATTTGCTAACCTTCTGGAAGTTAAACCATCTGTAGTTTGTGACTTTGAAAAAGGAAGACGGGCCTCACCAGGAATAGGAACTGTTAGAAAATTTGTAGAAACAATGGTTGACTATGATTCAGCCCATGGTGGAAAAATTGTCAATAGTATGGCTAATGGCCACACAAACGAAGCCATAGTAGATATCAAAGAATTCACTAGCGGAATAACCATAGAGAAAATGTTAGAAACCATTGAAGGTGAAATACTAGCAGGAAGTGAAGAATTAATTGGAAGACCAATTTATGGATATACGATGGTAGACTCATTGAAGGCAATAACAACTTTCAATGCTTTCGGTGAAATGTATGGTTGGTCTAATGAAAGAGCTGTATTTTTTTCGGGAGTTCACTACGGTCGCTCACCAATGATTGCAGTCAGAGCACACCCTGTCAAACCAAGAATGGTTGTGTATATCAAACCAAAAGCGGTTGATCAATTGGCACCCAAACTGGCTGACATGGAAAGAGTTGTTCTTGTTAAAACTGAACTTGATGAAAAAACAATAATTGCAAAATTGAGGTATCTAAAATAAGGAGACAGAAATGAACGGAATCGTAAGTTATGGAGCATATGTACCCAGTCATAAAATTGAAACTGGAGAAATTGCATCTGTATGGGGTGCTGATGGAAGCGCTTGGGCCAAAAACCTAAATGTTTACTCGAAATCTGTACCAGGACCTGATGAAGATGTGATAACTATTGCTGTAGAAGCTACAAGACAAGCAATGAAAAGAGCAAATCTAAATGGAGATCATATTGGAGCTATATACACAGGTTCTGAATCTCATCCATATGCTGTAAAACCAACTTCAACAATCGTTGCTGAAGCAATAAGTGCCACACCAAATCTGACTGCAGCAGATTACGAATTTGCATGTAAAGCAGGCACTGCAGCCATTCAAACATGCCTAGGCATGGTTGGTGATAAACAAATAGAAAACGGAATTGCCATTGGAGTTGACACATCACAGGGAGCTCCTGGTGACGCCTTAGAATACAGTGCATCTGCAGGTGGTGGTTCTTTTGTCATTGGAAGTAAGAACGTTATTGCAACCATTAATGACACTACATCTTACACTACAGACACACCCGATTTTTGGAGAAGAGAGGGACAAAAGTATCCAAGACATGGTGGACGTTTTACAGGTAAACCTGCATTCTTCAAACATGTTATTAGTTGTGGAATGATGATGATGGAAAGGGCAGGGACTGAAGCAAAAGACTATGACTATATAGTCACACACCAACCCAATGGAAAATTTCCAATAAGGGCTGCAAAAACTCTAGGATTCACAAATGAGCAATTTGAAACTGGACTACTTACACCAAGGATAGGTAACACATATTCGGGTGCTGTATTCTTAGGGCTTGCAGCTATACTGGACATTGCAAAACCAGGTGACCGAATCTTAGCTGTGGCGTATGGTTCAGGAGCTGGAAGCGATGGTTTTGATCTTACTGTAACTAATAAGATTTCTAAAATGGACCGAAGTGAAACAGTTGAAGATATGATTTCCAGAATGAAAATTGTTAATTATGCAACATATGCAAAATACCGTGGTAAACTGAAAATGGGGTCTACAAAATGAGAGAAGTAAGCATAATAGGTATAGGCATTACAAAATTTGGAGAATTATGGGACAAATCTTTACGCCAGTTAGGGCTAGAAACAGGACTTGCCGCAATAAGCGATGCAGGAATTACGAGTAAAGACATTGACGCCTTGTACATAGGAAACATGGCTGCTGGATCAACACTACAACAAGAACATGTAAGCGCATTAATGGCTGACTATTGCGGTTTAGCAAGTCAGAACGTCCCAGCAACGAGGGTGGAGGCTGCATCGGCCTCTGGTGGCTTAGCAATTAGACAAGCATACATGGCTATTGCTGGAGGTTTCATCGATATTGCAGTCGTAGGAGGTGCTGAAAAAATGACTGACGTCAGCGATTCAGAATCGTCATATACTGTGAGCATGGGTTCAGATGAACAATGGGAATCTAAAGCAGGAGCAACATTTGCTTCCTTGCATGCAATGATGACTCAAAGTCACATGCAACAATATGGAACTACAAGAGAAGAAATGTCCGCTGTATCTGCAAAGAACCATTATCATGCCTCTATGAATCCGATGGCTCAGTTTCCATTTACAATCAGCTCAGAGGCCGTATCTAATTCGGGACTTGTATCAAGTCCACTAAGGATGTTAGATTGTGCACCAAACAGTGATGGTGCAGCAGCCGTTGTTCTTTGTGCTACAGAAAAAGCAAAAAAATATGGAAAAAAATCTATTCGAATCATAGGCTCAGGTCAAGCATCAGATACATTGAGCTTACACCATCGAAAACATCTAAACCAAATGCCTGCGATTAGAGTGGCTGCAAAAAGAGCATTCAAAAGCTGTGGTAAAAAGGCAAACGATATTGATCTTATTGAGGTCCATGATAATTTTACAATCTCAGAAATTATAGCTTTAGAAGAAATAGGTATTTTCAGAAGAGGAAAAGCTGCAGCTAAAATACTAGAAGGTGAGACGAAACTAGGAGGAAAAATACCTACAAACACAAGCGGTGGTCTAAAGGCCCGTGGACATGCACCTGGTGCTACAGGAATAGCACAAGTAGTTGAAGTCGTACAGCAATTAAGAGGCGAAGCTGGTGACAGACAAGTTAAAGATGCAAAAATAGGCATGGTAGAAAATCATGGCGGTACTGCTGCTACGGCAGTCATACATATATTGGAAGGTGAATAATGTCGGTACCTCGATTTTGGAGAGAACTGGATACCCGGTACAATCTGATAGGGTCATACTGTAAAATAACAAAAACATACCACTATCCAAGAAGAAGCTTCAACCCGGAAGCTGGAAGAGAGTCTATAGGTGGCATGGAGGATTATCAATTCAAAGGCACAGGTGAGATAGTTACTTCAACCGTTGTATACCAAGCCCAAACAGGTTATGAAATGTTTGGACCCTATTGTATGGCTATAGTAAAATTAGATGAGGGGCCAATGATGACGACACAAATCGTAGATTGTGATCCGAATACAGTCAAACCCGGTATGAAAGTCAAGTCTGTTTTTAGAAAACTAGGAGAAGATAGTGAAAGTGGAATATTGCACTATGGAACCAAATTTATTCTAAGTGAAGAAATAGAAATAGAAGAAGATAATGAAAATCTTCCTGATATAGAAGTTTGAGTGTTCGAAACTTATATATCTGTAGCCAATAAGTCCAATTCTATAAATGGTTAAAAAAACCAAAAAATTGGCAGACCCACGAATATGGGTCAAAGATTTAGATATCGAATCAACTGAGGATATTGCAGTCCCGAAAATGCTGATCGATCAGGTTATTGGCCAAGAACAAGGAGTTGAAATTGTACGTAAGGCCGCAGAACAAAGAAGACATGTAATGCTTATTGGAGATCCTGGAACTGGGAAATCCATGCTAGCTCAGTCTATCTCTGAACTCCTACCTAAAGAAGAATTACAAGATGTACTAGTTTATCATAATCATGAAGATAATAATGAACCAAGAGTTAGAATTGTACCCTCTGGAAAGGGAAAAGAAATTGTCCAAGTTCAGAAAGCCCAGGCAATGATAGAAAAAGAGAAGAAAGCAAAATCCCAAATGCTTATCGTATTCGCAATAATTGGTTTTGGAGTTCTATGGTTCATAACTGCTGGATTTAATCCCATGTATATTTTCTACAGTCTAATTGCCGCAGCTTTTGTTTTTATGGCTATGAGATATACAAACCAAAGAAATGAAACTGCAAATATTCCTAAGGGCTTGGTATTGCATGAAAAAGAAATGCATGCACCATTTATTGATGCAACAGGAACTCATGCAGGTGCATTGCTAGGTGATGTTAGACATGATCCCTTTCAATCGGGAGGACTTGAAACTCCCGCCCATGATCGTGTCGAAGCAGGTGCAATACACAAGGCTCACAAAGGAGTTCTGTACATAGATGAAATCAATTTACTCAGAATTGAATCACAACAATCACTCCTAACTGCGATTCAAGAAGGAAAATTCTCTATCTCGGGTCAATCAGAAAGGTCTGCAGGTGCAATGACAAAGACTGAACCCGTACCTTGTAATTTCGTACTTGTAGCTGCGGGGAATCTAGATGCAATTAAAGGAATGCATCCAGCACTGAGAAGTAGAATTCGAGGTTATGGATATGAAGTTTACATGAACTCGACTATCCCTGATTCCCAAGAAAATAGGGAAAAGTTAGTCAGATTTATTGCCCAAGAAGTTGCTAAAGATGAAAAAATTGGACACTTTTCTAAAGAAGCAATTGGTGAAATAATACATGAAGCACAACGCAGAGCTGGGAGACAAATGCATCTTAGCTTAAGGCTTAGAGAACTAGGGGGTTTAGTCAGAGTTGCTGGTGATATTGCAATGGAATTAGGTGATGATACTATTACTGCAGAACACGTTGTTAAAGCTAAAAGAATTGCAAAACCACTAGAACAACAGATTGCAGATCGTTATGTTGAACGTAGAAAAGACTACAAAATATATTCTATTGAAGGAGCTGAAATTGGAATGGTTAATGGACTAGCTGTAATGGGAGCAAATTCAGGAATGTCTGAAATGGCTGGTATTATGATGCCCATTGTTGCAGAAGTAACGCCAGCACAATCAAAAGATAGAGGGAAAGTTGTTGCTACTGGAAAACTAGGTGAAATTGCCAAAGAGGCTGTAGAAAATGTATCTGCTCTAATAAAGAAATACACTGGCGAGGATATTTCAAAATATGATATACATGTCCAATTTGTAGGTGCATATGAGGGTGTTGAAGGTGATTCGGCATCGGTATCTATCGCCACTGCTGTAATCTCAGCTTTAGAAAATGCAGAGGTTGACCAAACAATGGCTCTGACGGGATCACTAAGCGTAAGAGGTCAAGTACTACCTGTAGGTGGTGTTACTGCAAAGATAGAAGCTGCCGCTGAATCTGGTGTTACAAAGGTACTTATCCCTGCTATGAATATGCAAGATGTTCTCTTGGAATCAAAATACAAGACTATGGTAAAAGTCATACCTGTTGCTACTCTAAAAGATGTTTTAGACAATATCTTAGTAGCTGGACCTAGGAAAAAAGGACTTTTGAAAAATTTAACTAAATTACTGCCAGGGTCAAATATAATTGGTAAAACAACTCCAGCCTAGTATAATCTGACCTGTCCAAACTCATTTAATTTTTCAACTAAAGCATCCATATCCTCTGATGTGGCCACAATAGATGTTCCTAAATGTGCAACAGACGAAACCGAACCAATTGGCATTTCATCAAGAATTTGTGATATATTGTCATTAACTAATCCTGATTTTTCTGTAAAAAGACGTCCTATTTTTATTGAAGATCTTATATTTGGTTTAGCAATCTGAATACCTAATGCTGCGGAATTAATAATCTCAATCCACTTTTCATCGGTAATAATCTTTGATGTATCACGACCTATTCCTGAAATGCAAACTGCAAATTTTTCTAGAATAGGGAAAGATTGAGTTTCGCCCCCATATCCTGGAGTTTGTCTTACAACTATTGAGGGAAAAACACTAGTTCTTAGAGATTCAGCTATAGCAACAACGTCTCCTAAACCTGTTCTGAATTCAACCTCGGCCTGATGTGATGCCTTTACACATAAATCAAGGTTCTTCTCTAATTCCATACATGCAGCTAGAGCTGAAGCACCTGAAATACCAAAACCTGAGCCTAAAGGTAAATCATGTCTAAGGTAAACTGTTAGACCCTCGTCCTTAAAACCAAGTAATTCTAACGCTCGCAGGGTAACAGGATCCTCCACTGAACTTCCGCCCCTAATAACTATATTATGTTTAATCTCAGATTGCTCTCTTACAACTGCACAATGTACTCCCTGTGGTAACACTATACCTATACCTGTAGAACCCATAGCCAACAAATCTGAATCTGGCCAAATTGCAAAAGTTAAACTTATGTGTCCCGGAGTAAAACTCATAATAATCCTTTATACAATTCTATTGTTTTTTCTATAGTTTTAGACCAAGTTCTTTCCGTCGACGCATATTTAAAGGCAGAATTAGATAATTCGTCTAAAAGTTTTTCATTATCAATAATTTTAGAAATTGCGTCAGGCATTTGACCTGGTCTTACAAGTAAAGCATGGCCTTGAGTTGCTTCCTCAACAGAGGGTAAAAGTGTAGCAACAACAGGAAGCTTGCAACCCATATACTCATAGATTTTCAAAGGTGAAAAACCATAATCAACGTTAGGATAAGGGGCTAAACCTATATCTGCTTCAATCAAAAGACTAGGAACCTCGTGCCTTTTCAAACGACCAATGTGGTGTAAATTTCTCAATTTAGGAAGATTATGACCATAACCTCCACCCGCAACAACGACACTTATGTTTGGATTAACTTTGGCAATCTCTGCTAATTCATCTGTACCGTGCCAAGGACCTAAAGCCCCTACAAAAACAACCATCTTACCGGACAGACCTAACTTATCTTTAATACCCAAAGGTTTAGCTTTAAGATTGAATGAATCATCCTCATAGCCATTCTGTATTACTGAAAAGTTCCTAGCTTTAGGATTCCATTCAGATATTTGATCTCTAAGTATCGAACTAACTGTAAACCCACTATCAGCCAATTCTATTTGATTACGGCAAGAACGAATTGCCTTTTCATGATAAGGCCATAATTTTGCAACCTTAGTAGCTGATAATTCAGATCTCATCCAATTATCATCAACCTGAAGAACTGACTTGATACCTAATTCCGAAGCTGCTTGGACACCAGAACCTGCAAAAATATAACCTCTATCATGAACTATGTCAAATTCATTAGCTTCTATTTGTTCAACCACCTTTTGATATGCATGTTTTGTAAATATTATCCTTTCAAATGGAATTCCAGGATTAACTATAGAAACAAAACTCAAATTAGAACTGAAATCTGAGAGATTAATCGCTTTTTCATCGCATCTACAAAGTAATGTTACTTCTATACCTTCTTTAGCAAGCCCATTGGCTAAGGCTAACTGATGAAGTGTCTGCCCTAAGGTGTCTGGAACCCTCACAGAGGGTGCTACCATCAAAACTTTCACAGATATATAGGAATGAACAGGTTTTAGAACTGTCGCCATAGGCCATTGTGGCAAATATAGCTGTAATTTGTGACCGCGAATTCTTTGAGCCGTTTGACCAAAGAGTCTACAAAGAAGTTTGTACCATGAAAAAGGCAGGCCATAATATTGAGATTATCACGCCTCATACATCGACCAAGGAAAAAGATTTTGAAGGTATTAAAGTACACTGTGTGGGCACTAATGGCATTATTGGTTTTGTAGCTCTTAAATTAATAAATAAAGCCTTGAAAAAAGATTACGATTTATTTTATTGTCATGAACTAGACCCTCTGATTTACAGCATTCTTTTAAAAGGACTAACAAAAAAACCTGTAGTCTGGGACTGTCACGAATATTTAGTCCCAATGAAACATGAATTGCAAGGAATAATAGCATCGAAGATTACAGAATTAGCAATTTCTATTTGCGCACCCAGAGTCAATCATATCATAACTGTCGATAACAGATTAGCTAGGTCACTTGCAAATTTTGGAAAGGTGACAGTTATCCCCAATTATCCTAGCATATCTGATTTTGATATAGCCTTAGATAAGGAACAAAACAAAATAGTTGCCCTCTATGTAGGAAGTTTAACTGAAAAAAGAGGAATTAAGATTATTCTAAAGAGTATTAAAAAAGTTAGAGAAAAAAGTGACCTAAAACTCAGAATTGCAGGAGATTTCTATGATAATGAACTAAAGGCTTGGGCTAAATCCTATGATAAGGAAAATAATTTAGATATTGATTGGTTGGGTTGGGTTGATTATAGAGAATTAGCACCCGTCATAAGAGACGCCGACTTTGGACTTTTTATGAACCAGCCAGGACCTAGATATCTGAAAGGACTCCCAACTAAAATATTTGAGTATATGATTATGGGACTACCTGTAGTATCTGCAACAGGACCACTTCTGAAAGCACTAATTGAAAAACACGAGATTGGATTGACTGTAGATTCAACCAACATAGATTCCGTTGCAAAAGGAATAGAAAAAATGGCCAAACGAACTGATCTCAATGAAATGGGAAAACGGGGAAACCAAGTCGTAAAAGAATCATATTGCTGGGAAGCAAAAGAAATTAAATTGTTGAAAATTGTAGAAAAACTGACTAATTAAGTTCACCACGAACAAACATAATGTAGCGTTGTTCTTCATTCTCTTCAAAAGGATGTTGACCTATATTTCTTTGGTAAGCTATGCCCATCCATGAACCGTCTGGAGAAATAACTGTCTCAAAGAAATCATGCAATGCATGAACATCACTATTTGCTTCTTCATAATTTGTAACTGTGTGCAAAGATGTTGGGTCTGCTATCTCAAATTCCCAAGTGTCATTTAATTGTGGACTGTCTAAATATGCAGAATAAAGATACCAAGGTGTTCCTTCAGTATAGCCTGTGGAATTACCCGTTGCATAATCTAAACCATAGAAAGAAACGGCTATGCGATTTGTTTCACTTATAGACACAAAAGGATACATGGTTATTCCATCCCAATCAGGGGTTATTTCCCAAGTTGACCAATTAACTCCATAATCATAGGACAAAGCTATATTCATCTCCCATGCACCTACTTTTCCATCAGGGCAGTCCGCCCATACTACTGCAACCGTACCTTGTTCATTTGTATTGACCAAAGGATAACCTTCTGGTGGATTACCTTTTCTCTCACCAACAACTACGGGATCTTGCCAACTACCATCCGATGGGCCTGGACCTGTACCTCTACCATAGTCATCACTTATCCTTACTATGACTGTTCCTGAATTAGTATCTGCATTTTCTTGAGCCACATAAACATAGGAACCATTACGTTGTGCTGCAATAGTAGACCAACCTCCTGGCATAGAGTAACATTGCGAAAATGTAGTTCCACCATTTTCTGAATGATAATACCAATAACGCCCTGAATCTATAGTACATTCTGGTGGAGGGGCCCCTGAATTACCCAAATAGTGAATTATGCCATCACCCTGTGCTGCTAACCATGGCCTATCATCTGCAGCCATGGAATTCATTCGTTGACAGACGCCCAGTTCATAGGAATTACCACCATCTGAAAATATATGCCACCAATTGTCTTCCAAAGTAGTATCTAAATAGTATATCATGTCGTTAGAATCTACAGAAATATCACCTTCATCTCCTAAACATTCTGAACCACCAGCAGCATAATTAGCCATCAACATATTTCCTGGAGTTGGGTCAAATTTATCTCCATGATCCCAAGTAAGGCCACCATCATTTGTTTTCCAAAACCATGAAGCCCAATAATCCCAGGATGTACTCTCACCGTCTGTGCAAGCATACCACAATCCAGGATCATCAGGGTCAAGGAAAATAGGAATGGGGGCATCTTCACCACCCCATCTCAAATCTTTATGTGCTGTAACAAACATATTCCCTTTAGAATCAAGTGAAAGACTAGGCTCATACCCAATACCGTATTCAGGATGTTCCTGCCCATTATTCTCATCAATGCATTCTTCATGTCTGGGCATGAAGACTGGTTCAAGCCATTCAATTCCTTTATATTTTATTATGTCATCAATTTTCTGTTCTACACTATCATCAAACAATATGAGAGTCCCAGAAGCAGTTAGCATAGTAACGACAAATGCAGCAAATAATTTCTCTTTACCATAATCAAACATATTATTATTTGTAATCTGGAGGGATATATAGAATAGTATGGATGCTAATATTTTATAGTCGCGGAAAACTATACTAACTCCAGCATAATAGGAGAGGTCCTAATCTGCTAAGATTAAAAAAAGAAAGGTGTGAAATGGCAAGTCAACCACAAAGTTATGGTTCTATACGAGAATTCCTAGATAATTTGCCAAATCAACCATGTATCTGGCAACCCGAAAATGCGAATATTTGTGTCACTTGTTTGAGAATAAATGAGCCTGTTGCAAGAGTTTGTTCTGTTTGGGCCCAAGCACTTGAAGAAGCTCCATTAGAAGAAATAGATTTTGATGAAGAAGTAAGATCCTTACCATCAGTCGTTGAAATCGAAGATGAATTCGAAATGGCAGAGAGTGTTGTCCCTGCTTTAGGAACTACAGCTGCTATTGCTGAAGTCGATATTGTTGAGGCTAGTACTGATTGGGATATGGTTGCAGAACCAGTAATTGAAACACCAACTGAAGAAATTACTGAAGCTACGATTGCAGAACCTGTAGTTGAAACACCAACTGAAGATATTATAGAAGAGGCCATTGAAGCTACTGAAGAAATTACTGAAGCTACAATTGCTGAACCTGTAGTTGAAACACCAACTGAAGATATTATAGAGGAAGCTGTAGACGAAGAAGGCGTTGAAGCTACTGAATATGTAGCTGAAGCTGTAGTTGCTGAACCTATGCCCGTTGAAGCTACTGAATATGTAGCTGAAGCTACTGAAGAAGTGGTTTTAGATACCATACAAGATGCAGTAAATGCTGAAACTATAGCTCAAGAAAAAGTTGAAAGTGCATCTGAAGCCGAAGAAGTTGCAGCCGAAGCTGTAGTTGAAGCTGTAAATACTGAAGCTGAAGCAGTTGAAGCATATGCTGATGCTGTGAAAGAAGAGGCCCAGGCTGCTGAAGCTGTAGTTGAAGCTGTCGAAGCAGAAGATGTAGCTACAGAGGCTGTAGTTGAGGCTACAGAACAGGTTACAGAATTAATTGAAAAAGAAGCTGATGAAAGCGAAATACAAGAAGCTATAACTGAATTGAAAGAGAGTGTTGAAAAACAAGAAGAAGCTGAAGAGGTTCTAGCTGAAGCTGTTGTTGTAGAAGAAACTGCGGCAGAGGAAGTAGAAATTACATCAACTACAGAAAAAGAAGCTGCCGAAGTTTTGGAGAAAGCCATCGTAACTGGTGAAAAAGCTAGTGAGGATCTTGAAGAAGCGATAACCCAGGAAGAAGAGGCTGAAGAAGAAGTTAAAGAAACCATTGAAGCTTCAAAAGAATTAGGAACGGATGATGACGAAGCTGACACGGGAAGTGATCCATTCCTAAATGGCGACAATGTAACTCATGGCGTTTATGGAAATGGCACTGTGTTGCAAGCAACAAAGACAGGTAAGCATTGGTCTGTAGAAGTTGATTTCGAAGAAGGAAAGCGTAGAATTTTGGGAACATTCCTTACACTAAATGAAGATAAAACTACAACACCAGAATCCAGCGAAGAATCTTTCAAGAAACCCGAATCTGAAGAAAAAAGTGAAGAATCTGAAGAAGAAAAAGAAGACGAAATAGCCAAGGTCGTAGCTGATGTTGTGGAAGTCGACTATGGGGCATACAGTCCTGGAACTAAAGTCACTCATGGAATCTTTGGAAAAGGTGAAGTTAAAGATAGCAAACCTAAGGGAGACAATTACAAATTAGAAATAGAATTTGAAGATGGGAGTATGAGAAATCTACTTTCAACCTTTGTTGATATCTTTGATAAGGATAAAGATGCTTCTGAAACTACCAATGAAGTAGCCGAGGCCGTAGTTGCTGAACCTATAGAAACTAAGGCTACCGATGAAGTGGTCGAAGCTGAAGCTACAGTTCTTGACACCGATGTTATTTACAGTAGACCTAAAGAAAAAGAGAAAGAAACAATACTTGATTTATCAAAGCCTGAAGTTCAAGATGCTGAGATGGTCGATGATGATGAATGAAACTTTATTCTGAAAGATTAATCTTTCGTCAATTCAGATCTGAAGATAAAGAAATACTGATTGAATTACTAAATGATAAAGACGTAAGTAAATGGACAGAAAGAATTCCGTTTCCTTATGAGGAAAAACACGCCATTTGGTGGATTAATAACAAGCCTAAGAACAATTACGTATATGCAATTGTTAGAAAAAATGGAAACTGCCTAATTGGTGGTACTAACATAACATCCAAGGGAGAAATTGGTTGCTGGATTGGAAAAAGGTACTGGAAAAAAAGATTTGCCACAGAAACCGTAGAAAGACTGGCACAATTTGGATTTGAAGAAATGGAATTAGAAAAAGTATGGGCTGCGACACACAAAGATAACAAAGCACCTATGAAAGTTCTAGAAAATCTTGGCTTCTCTAGGGTAGAGGATAGACCATACTATGTCGAAGGCATTGGCGATACTAAGATAAGACCACACTTTGAATTGACAAATAGCCCTTAAATCAACCCCTCCGGTGAAATATTTGTGGCCCTGTGGGGTAGTTTGGAATCCTTGTTGCTTTGGGAGCCATAGACCCCGGTTCAAATCCGGGCGGGGCCACCACTTTGTTAATACGCTGATTTTGTTGTTGTTATGATTACAGCTGCAATCTTATATGGATCTCCGTTTGATGATGGCCTACGATCTTCAAGTCTCCCCTTCCAACCATCTTCTACAGTACCAACAGGTATTCGAATAGAGGCACCTCTGTCTGAAATACCATATGAGAACTCATGAATCGACTGTGTTTCATGAAGACCAGTTAATCTTTGCTCATTATGGGCGCCATAAACGTCCATATGCTTCTTAATGTTCTTTCCAAAAGCCTCACATACCTTATTGAAAACTTTCTCATCACCACATTTTCTTAGTGTGCCGTCTGAGAAATTTGCATGCATACCAGAACCATTCCAATCTGTAGCCCCTAGCGGTTTTGGATGCCATTCTATAGCAATACCATATTTTTCAGCATTTCTTTCAGCTAAATATCGAGAAACCCATATCTCATCACCTGCATTTTTAGCACCCTTCGAAAATATTTGGTATTCCCATTGGCCCGCCGCCACTTCGGCATTAATACCTTCTACATTCAAACCAGCATCTAAACACTGGTCAAGATGATCTTCTATTATCTCTCTACCAAATGTATTCTTTGCACCAACTGAACAATAGAATTGACCTTGAGGTGTTTGATCTCTTGGAAAACCTAGGGGCAAATCTGTTTCCGGATCCCAAAGGAAATATTCTTGCTCAAATCCAAACCAGAAATCACTGTCATCATCATCTATAGTGGCCCGGGCATTCGTAACGTGTGGTGTACCATCTGCATTGTAAACTTCATTCATTACTAAATAACCATTTTTCCTATCTGGATCAGGATATATTGCCACAGGCTTAAGGAGACAATCTGAATCATTACCCTCTGCCTGTCTAGTAGAACTTCCATCAAATGACCAATCAGGACAGTCCTTTAATTTCCCTGAAAACTTATTTCGAATCAACGTTTTGCTTCTAAGACTCTGCGTTGGTTCAAAACCATCTAACCAAATATATTCTAGCTTTGCCGCCTTACTCATAATAATCAAACTTAGATTGAGACATACTATATAAAAAACACCCTATATTTAGTTTAAAAAAGCAAAAAAAAAGAAATAAATGATTATATACATAGTAATTTATATATAGGATGAACAAATGTTCAGTTTATGGAATTGAACGATAAAGATTCTGAACTTTTGCGATGTCTAAACAAAAATGGAAAAGCCTCACAAAGAGAATTAGCAGGTTTAACTGGGCTAGCTTTAGGTACCGTAAGTAATCATCTCAAGTTTCTTGAAAAGAAAAATATCATCAGAGGTTACCTCCCAGATATTGATCCGGAAAGTGTAGGATTTACTCTTACGTCTACAATCAATTTAAGAATAGCGAAAGGCAAAATAATGGAAGTTCAGGCATCGATAGCTAAACATCCAAGAGTCTATGCAGTCTATGATATTACTGGTGAATGGGATTCATTAGTTCTAGCACGCTTTAAGGATAGAGAAGAAATGGATCAATTTATAAAAACTATATTATCACAAAAAAATATTGAACGTACTAGCACCTCCCTAGTACTTAATAATGTTAAAGAAGAACCCAGAATAATATTGTGAAAATTATTATATCATAGTCCATAATTAAGGAAATTAATGAGGTGTGCAACTTTACTTCTTATTTTTACCTGCCTGATTGTATCAATAAACGGAGAATCTGCAGAACCTGAACAGGTACATCTTGCCACAACAGGAATCTCTGGAGAAATGGTAGTTCAGTGGGGTACTGAAGAAGACACTACCTTCTCCTGCCCATCTGGTAATACTGTAGAATATGGAATTGATAACGACAATCTAAATCTATCTGAAAATGGAAACAATGATATGTATCTATGGACTACATGCACACATACTACCTTATTATCAAATTTAAACCCAAATACAACTTATTATTATCGTGTAGGTGGGGATGGAGAATGGAGCAATATTTATTCATTCAAAACATTGGAAGATAATCCTGATAAAATTATAATAGGCGCTATTGCCGACCATGGAACATCAGATAATGCTCAAGAAACCACTAGCAATATGGAGGGGGAAGATCTTGATTTGGTTATACACGCGGGTGATATCTCTTATGCAAATGGTGCCGGTTCAGGAAATGGCGTGGGTGACCAAAGTGTTTGGGATGAATACCAAAATCAAATCGAAAGTTTAACCTCAGAATGCCCACACATGTATGCACCTGGAAATCATGAAGAAGATTCGGAACCTTATGAATTTGATGCTTATGAAAGCAGATTCTTTAATCCAGGTCCAAACAGTTTTTGGTATAGTTTTGATTTTGAATTTATCCATTTTGTTTCCATTTCATCTGAGCATGATTATGAACCTGGAAGTACTCAGCATACTTGGCTCAAAAATGATTTGGAGGATGCCCATGAAAACAGGGAAAATTATCCTTGGATAGTAGTATTTGCGCATAGGCCAATGTACAGCTCAAATGGTGATGGTGATGGCCATGGTAGTGAAATCGAATTTAGGGAAGCTATGGAAGGCCTTCTCTTTGAGTATCAAGTCGATCTTGCGGTTTGGGGACATGATCATCATTATGAAAGAACATATCCTGTTTTTGAAGAAATGGTGTATTCAAACAACAGTGGGGGTCAAAATGACCCCTTCTACAAACCAGGGGCTACAATCCACATAGTTGCTGGAATGGCGGGCAGATCTACATATGATGGATTAGAAGAACCTCAACCTTTGTGGTCAGCATATAGGGAAGTAGCATATGGTTATACTTTATTTGAAGCGACTGAAACCAGCATAAACTACAAATTTATAAGAAATAGCGACATGCAAATTGCTGATGAATTTTGGCTTCTAAATACGAAAGATATACAAGAACCTACAGAAACTCCTGAAAATAACTACAACAAGACAAACCAAACGAAAGATACGGGTCTCATTAATCAAATAAAAGAACTAAATTATCTAGAAACACCACTTAGCATCATTATCATTGCAATAACTGCTATATTCAATCTAAAGTTTAGAAAAAAATGAATTAGCATCTTCAATTTGGTTAATTGTAAGGCCTCTACCCAAAGCACCATTCCAGCGTTTTTCTAATTTACCATTTTTAAAAATTGCCATCGTAGGAACTACATTTACATCAAAAGAATCCCATAATTCTGAATCTGCATCTGTAATATCAGCAATAAAAGCAGAATTAATTTCCCCGTACTCATTCCAATTATTGAAAAATGATACGCAATAAGGACACCAATCTGCTGAAAAAAAGACAATAGACTTGTCCTTGTGACTCCGAATATTTAAGTTATCAAAATTAGAGTCGTATAGCCTTGGTAAATCCTTCATCTCTTTTTCCAGCGCATAAATATTTCTCGATTTGCACGTGGTTCTATTGATTCTTGAGGCATTTCTTCTGCTTCCAAATCCCAATGTAAACTAAATAATTTGTGAAGATCCATGATATCTACTCCCCAAGGAGGTCCTCCTTCTTCAACGCCTTTATCTAATGGAAAAAATAGCCCTAAGAGTTGCCCCTCTGGTTTCAATAGTTGCCAAACAACTCTATCATATTCAAAGCGCCGTTCTGGACTAATTGCACAAAAGCATGTGTATTCCATAACATAATCAAATTTCCCATGCATTTCTTCAGGTAAATCAAATACATCCTCACGTAAAACTTTCATTGAAACATTAGCATTTCGTGCTTTTTCTCTAGCTTCTAAAACGGCAGCCTCCGCAAAATCTACTGCAGTGACTTCAAAACCAGCTCTAGCAAAAGTTACTGCATCATACCCTCTACCGCAGCCAATTACACAAATCTTTCCTTTGGGTATTTGTGAAGCTAACCTTTCAAAAAAAGGAGTGGGGCCTCCTAAATCCCAATTATCCATGTCAGTTTCATAACAAGCGTCCCAAAATTCTGCTGTATTTACGGGGTCTTCCACAATGTTCTCAAAAAGAGGTATTGTTAAAAGATAGGGTCAAAGCTTTTTGAGACCTGTCCTAATCGTATTACATGACTAATGTATTAATGCAAACGAGTGCTGGAGATATCACAATCGAATTGTATACTGATAGTATGCCTATTACTGCTGGAAATTTTCTTAAATTAGTAGAAAAAGGATACTATAATGGATTACATTTTCACAGAGTAATAAAAGGATTTATGCTTCAAGGAGGATGTCCACACAGTAAAGATCCAAATAGTAACAGATGTGGAACTGGAAGCCCAGGATATTCAATTTCTGATGAGCATTTAGATAATGCAAAATTTTCAAATGAGATTGGAACTTTGAGTATGGCAAATTCAGGACCAAATAGTGGAGGTTCTCAATTTTTTATTAATACTGTACATAATTCATTCCTTGACTGGTGGGATAAATCTACGCCATCTGCACACCCTGTATTCGGAAAAGTCATAGATGGAATGGATATTGTTAAAAAAATTGAAAGTTGTACGACTGGACCTAATGATAAACCAACTAAGCATCAAAAAATAATATCAGTTAAAAAATACTAATTCAGTCCTCTGAAACTGCCAAATTAGTGTCAACATAAGGAATGTCTAAATCTAACTGTACTATATACAATCCTGAAGTTATGCAAGAAAGATATACATAACCATTATGATATTCTGATGTCCAAAGGAAAGGAACCCAACCAAAGTCATAGAATTGTGAAGGTAAAGGTTCACCATCGGCTCCATGCGGCAAGTAATAGGCAACTGTTGCCTTAGTATAAGTGTCATCTAAATATCCATTTCCAACCATTAATGTTTCAACATCTAATACCCAGAGACCTGTGTGATAGTTACCCATGTAAATCCGACCATCCCATGTCCCTCCGTGAGAAGTGTCTCCACCACCGGATGTATCAAACCAGACAGTATCTGCATTATGTGGAGAAAATAGAAGCCATTCTTCGCCACCAGGAATATGGTGATCTGCACCGAAAGGATTCTCCCAAGAACTCAAAAGTTTGGGTTGAAATGTAAAAGAATTACCAATTATTGTATATTCTGTGGTATCCAAAAGATAGGATAAACCAGTTCCATTAGTTGTTTCTAAAACCTCCGTAGCAATAAAAGTCATATGAATTGGATCTTCACCCATTCCTAAGTGGCTACCATCAACCATAACAGGATATGGTTCTGCATAGTGAATGTAGCTTGCTCTTCCTCCATTAACTGATGAAGAATTACTGGCAGTACCCGAATCAGGTTCACCATCACCATTAAGATCTGCAAAATCCATCCAATAACCTACCTCAGGTGCCCTCCAATTACAGGCTACTACTGTATGTGTATAACAAGCAGTAGCATAAGCAATGTAATCGGGATCATCTGGATGAGGGACATCGCTAACATCAAAAATCCTAAGACCTGCTTCCCAATAAGCTCCATAAATGAATGTACGACCAAACCTGGGATCATTTGTATCTGTACCTGGCCATTGTTGAACAGTCATGTCATGAATGTAAATCCAACCTCCTCTAGTTGTTTCCCAAGAAACTTCTGCCTCACCTACTTTGAAAATGCGAGGTAAATCACCATATCCTGCAAAATTTAGGTGTGCTATTGTGATTCCACCACAGGCATCTCCCGTTCCAATATCACAATCTTCATAGTCTGGATTTGCTACAAAGATATACCACTCATCTTTAATCATGTATGTGTAAAGATTATGAGGGCCTGAAGGATGATCTGTATCATACCATGAATCAATCCACTGCGGATCAAATTTGTCTGTAACATCTACCAGATTGACAGAAACTTGTGCAGGATCATCCCATTCCCCCACATTTGGATCTGACTGCCCAGAGTCAACTATCTGATTTTGACATATGATATATTCTCTTCCATTATATTGAAGATATTTGATATCCAAAACCTGAGTGTATGGGTCGTTGTACCAAGCTGTGACTGTCGTATTACTAGGGTCTGTAACATCTATTATATGAAAACCTTTCCAACCAGCCTGATAAGCATAGGTCTTACCATCTGGTGATAATGCAACTTGAACTTCAGCATTTCCTGGTTTAGTTAAAGGATTATAACTGACAAAATCCACATTGTCTGTCCAGAACTGGTGTTGAGATGCATTACGATGATCATGCCCCTCATCTTGAACCAAAGGATCAGCCATATTATTCAAATCATTTTCCGTATTATCTGAACCATCAAGGCAGCCTGAAAGCATTGAGGCAAGCACAAGGCATAACGCAAGAAACATCTCCTTAGACTGCATTGTTCTCGCAATATCAGCGCTT
>Ga0208765_1000823_pt1 | contig 20072 bp, 26 predicted proteins | sample ETNtaG_2_FD_185783 | JGI IMG/M metagenome (GOLD analysis project Ga0208765, IMG submission 185783) | Marine microbial and viral communities from oxygen minimum zone, Eastern Pacific Ocean - ETNP201406SV203 (SPAdes) (version 2) | ecosystem: Environmental > Aquatic > Marine > Oceanic ...
GAGGATCAAATGAGAGTTAGGGACATCATTTACAAACACATTCCAGAAATCAGAGAGAGAATTTTTAGTTAAAGATAATTATTTTATTTTATATCGTAAAATAGCTAATACAGAGTCATCAATTTCTAATTTTTTAATTATTTTTGAAGAAGATGCAAACTCAATTTTACAAGATGTTTTTTTGGCAATTTCTAGCATTTTGATTATATTTTTAAATTGAGAGTGAGTGTGATAGTTTGTAGAAACAATTAAGATTTCAACAGCACCCATTTCTAACGCACGATAAATAACACTATTTCTTTTTGCAGTTAATCCATCTTTTACTAATTTCTCATATTTTTGAATCAATTCCTCCATGTGTTTTTTTCTATATTCATACAAATGATGAATAATTATTTTATGAATATCAGTAATAGAAGTTGTAAAAGAGAGACCTTCAACAAATCGACATTTAGAAATTAATTGAGAATTTAATTCATCGTAAAATTCTGTTTTTCCAGTACCATTTCCACCTAAAAGTATCAATTCAGAATCCTTATCCATTAATCTAACTTTATTTGCAACCTTTTTGAAAAAGACATGAATTTTTGTTTGTCTTGCACGTAAAAAACGACCTTGACTCTGACCACCTTTCTTATGTCGTCCTTGTAAATCAATTTTTAGTTTAGATTCTTGAATAATTTGACTACCTTGAAATTTTTGGATTTTTGCAGTTTTTTGATCAACAGTTACTAGTAAAACATTATAATTTGTTTTTAAAATATCAGAAAACGGTTTAACGTATGGTTTTTTATTTACCATATAGATATAAGGTAATTTTTGAGATGTCCCAATCACCTTAATCTCAATTTTTCCATTTTTAATCCAACCAAAAATACATAATGTTTTAGTAAAGTTTCCAACCGATACAGGGTTCTTTTTTAATTCCAAAATTTTTGTTCCAATTTTTATTTCAATTTTTTTTAATAATTCAGAACGGTTTGTTTCTTGTAGTAATTGAATCGTATTTTGTCCTTTTCCATATGGATAATATACAGAAATACACTGGGTATTGATTTCCTTTAATTCTTGTAAAAATTGATTCAAGGATAGCCATTCAGAAGATGAAATTTTAGATGGGTCAGCATGGCTAGTCATAAAAATGGGTAAAATTACTTTTGTAATAAGATTTGGAAAATGTGGGTAAAATAAGAAATCACAGTAAATACAAGCCCTAAAAACCAGAAATAAGGTGGATTTTACGCTAGAAATTAATTTTTTTATAAGAATTTGGAAGAGGTTATATACTAACAGCGTTGTGAAACACTGTATTATTTTGGTTCAAGAAATTACGAATATAGACACACTTTGCGGTCGTTGTGGTAAAAACGGTATGCTCACAGATAATGTCACAGGAGAAAGATTCTGTGGAAAATGTGGTTTTGTGATTTCTGAGACTTTACAAGATGCAGGACCAGAATGGAGATCATTTTCAAAAGAAGGAGGAGCAGATCCAACTAGAACAGGAGCTCCAACATCATTGACAATGCATGATAGAGGACTTGCAACAATAATCAATCCCCTAAACAAAGATGCATCTGGAAAACCATTATCAACATCAATGAAAAGTACAATTGAACGTCTTAGAACTTGGGATAGTAGGAGTAAAGTTAATGCATCATCAGATAAAAATTTGAGACAAGCATTAAGTGAATTAGCAACATTAAAGGATAAACTTTCACTTTCAGATTCAGTTATTGAAAAAGCAGCTTACATTTACAGAAAAGCATTAGAAAAAGGATTAGTAAAAGGACGTTCAATTTCAGCATTAATTGCATCAGCATTGTATGCAGCATGTAGAGATACGGAAACACCAAGAACACTAAAAGATGTTGCAGATGCAGGAAACATTAAGAAAAAAGATATTGCAAGATGTTATAGATTATTGCATAGGGAATTAGAATTAAAAATGCCAGTAGTTGATCCAACACAGTGTGTTGCAAAAATTGCAAGTAAATTACAGATATCAGAAAAAACAAAACGTTATGGGATTAAAGTATTAAGAGAAGCACAAGAGCATGAAGAATCAGCAGGTAAGGATCCAATGGGTCTTGCAGCAGCAGCATTATACTTGTCATGTGTTAAAAATGGCGAAGATAGAACTCAAAGGGATATTGCAGAAGCTGCAAATGTAACAGAAGTAACAATAAGAAATAGGTACAAGGGACTGAGATTAGATCAGAGTATTGAAAGGTAGAATGAGATAATATGCCACAAACAAAACCAATAATTGCAATAGTGAACGTAGTAGCTTCAGCAACAATTGATCAAAAATTAGACTTAGTAGATATTACAAAAAAATTCCCAGATGTAGAATATCATCCTGAACAATTCCCAGGAGCAGTATTCAGATTAAAGAATCCAAAGACAGCTACTTTGTTATTTAGTTCAGGTAAAATGGTCTGTACAGGTGCAAAATCACAAGAATTAGCAGAAACAGCAGTATCCAATGTTGTAAAAATATTAAGAAAAGGTAAAATTAAAATTAAAAAAGACGCCGTAGTTTCAATTCAAAATATTGTATCTTCAATTAACCTTGGAGGTAAAGTCAACTTGGAACAAGCAGCAAGAACATTACCAAGAAGTATGTACGAACCAGAACAATTCCCAGGTTTGATTCATAGAATGCTTGATCCAAAAACAGTCATTTTGATTTTTGCATCAGGAAAACTAGTTTGTGTTGGTGCCAAACTAGAAACAGAGATTCATCGTTCAGTTCATCAAATTCATAGCTTATTAGAAGAAAAAGATTTGATGGTTTACGAATAATTCAAGAGTAATTATTCAATTTTTAGTGGAATAGAAATATTTCCAAAATCTTCACTAATTCTAAATTCATAATTTTTAGAAGAATCATATTCAAATTGAGTTCCGCCATATCCAATATTTGGGCCAAACATCATATTGAAAATAAAAGACGTCCCAGGATTAATTGTAATTTGACCAGATACAAAATCCATTCCGGAATATTTGAATGACTTTGAGCCATCCCAAACATCATAATTACATATAGCTGGTCCTGTACACTTTAATGAAATTATTTCACTTCCAGTATTTTCAGCCAATATTCTTAATCGAAGCATTGCTTGTCCAGATGAGCTAATTTCAAATTCATTTTCAAAATTACCAATGCCAGGATAATAGTAAGTTACGGGTCCAACATCATAACCAATTGCAGATTTTTTAAATTCAGTAAATTCAAAATTCTCTTTTATTTCTTTTTCACAATTAAGTCTCTTATATGTAGATGTAATGGATTGACATTCAGAAATTGCTAAATCAGATTCCATGGAATTGTTGCTTATAGAAATTATACCAGTTTTTACAAGATGATTAATTCCACTTAAAAAATCAGATTCAGGTATTTGGTCATCTGCCCACCAGCCTGCATTATTTTTAATCCATGAAGGAATTTGATCATCATTTTGAGAAGAAACAGATGAATCTACATCAATAATTTTTTCTTTGATCAAGAATTGAATTCCTTGGATGAATGATTGGTCATCAATGGAACCATCAGCCCACCAGCCTGCATTATTTTTAATCCATGAAGGTACTTTTTCAACGGATTTGTCTATACGAAAATTGGGATTAATTTTATCAAGAAGAGAATCCATATCTTGACCAGAAATTTTTACAATTGCTGCAGAAATTATCTCAGAAGATAAACCATCAGGAAGAGTTGAATCTACATATTTTGCATATACAATATCACCAGGCATAGAAATTAGACGATTTTTTGCAGTACTCCCAGAATCTGCAATGAAAACACTTCCTTTGAAAATACCACTATAAACACCAGTCTCCACAACTTGAATTTCAAGACCATCAGGGGATGAATCAGACCAAACATCTATTGTAAATTTATCAGCAAAATTAGGATATGCTTTTTTATTCATATCATCATCATGGACATAAATATCAACAAAAGAATTTGATGAAATAATTTCTTGTTTCCAATAGATAGTACCAATATTAGAGGACTCGGCAAATACAACAGGAATAGAAATCACCAATAAAGAAATAATTATTATAAAAATATTCATTAATAATTTTTTCAATTTTAAATATTTAAAATATAATACTAGATACACATAGTGCTAGAAAACAGTTATTCCAAAAAATAAGAAAAAGGCAGATTATTCCAAATCTAAGTGAACGTTAAAACTTCCAAATGGCTCATTAATTCTAAATTCATAAGTCTTTGAAGAATCATACTCAAATTCAGTTCCACCATATCCAATATTTGGACCAAACAAAATATTGAATTCTCTTGAATCACCAGGATTCAATACAATTTGCCCACTTGTAAAATCCATTCCGGAATATTTGAATGACTTTGAGCCATCCCAAACATCATAATTACATATAGCTGGACTAGTACAGTTTATCGCTGTAATTTCAGAACTAGTATTTTCTGCAAGCATGCGGACTGACAATATTGGTTGTCCAGTTGGAGTGATTTCAAATTCATTACCTGCAGAACCTACACCAAACCAATGATATGTAATTGGTCCTAGATCAAACTGCTCAGCACCTGTTTTGTAGTTATGAACTAAAATTTCTTGTTTTATTGGTTTCTCACAATCAAGTCGTTTGTATGCTTTGGCTATTTCTGAACATTTTTCTAATTCTGCTTCTAATGAGGCAATAACAGAGTCATCGCTTGTAGAAACAGATGATATAGATTGTTTAGATTCTTGAGCTTGTGCTATACTCATGATTCCTTCTTTAATTAAAAATTGAATTCCTTGAACAAATGAATCGTCATCAATTGTTCCTGCTGCCCACCAGCCTGCGTTGTTTTTAATCCAAGAGGGGATTTCATTACTAGAACTAACTCCTTGTGTGGTTGGAGGAATTTCCATGATTCCTTCTTTGATCAAGAATTGAATTCCTTGAACAAATGAATCGTCATCAATTGTTCCTGCTGCCCACCAGCCTGCGTTGTTTTTCACCCAAGATGGAACTTCTGCATAAACAGAAGAGACACTTGAACTAACAATCAAGATTGCAGTAATTGTAGCAATTGCACTTAACAGAGTTTTCATTATTCAAAAAAATGATTAATTGTATTTAAAATGGTGCTAAATCATTTTCTAGTGCTAACAATTTACAAAAAATATCAAAATCATAGTGGTAAAATCAAAATACAAAGTTGGACTTTATATGTAAATCAAATACGAATTTCATAGTATGAACAATAGTAGGTACAAAAGAACTAGAGGAAACTATAATGCATAATTACCATAAAGAATTAACTCAAAAAGAGATTAATCAATTTATCATTGAAAGATTTCAAAATGTCAAAAAAAGTAAGAAAGCAAGAGAATTAGTAGAATTTCAAGCTATGAATAAATTTCTAATTATGGCTTACAATCAAGAACAATTGAAAATACTAGGAAGAATTGTTGCTAGTTATAAAAAAATAAAATTTTCAGAAATTCTAAAAGAGTATGAAAAGAATCTAAATTTATGTTTACAATACCACCCAACTATTAAGACACACAGTAATGTAATAATGCATATTTTTGGATTTTTCTCCAAAGAATTTTCAGATTTAGAAAAAGAAAAATTCTTTGAATTATTAAAAAACTACAAAGATGAAAAAATTACAATTGGGAACATACTTTCAGAAATTCATCCAATAGTGTTCAGATTTAATAAAACATATCTTGCATCTCAAACATACTTTTTGTTATATGCATCCCCAAAAAAAGGAAATATATTCAAAGCTTTAAACTGACATAAAAATTATTTTAAAAAAACATAGTTAGAATTAGGAAAAGTCAGTGTTGTATACAGGTCTTGCCCCTTCAGGTACTTCAGCTGAAGCAGATTCAGACACAGATTTACCCCTAACTTGGTAGACTCGAACTTTGTGAAACACATTGTGTGATGAAAATATTGCCAATCCAGCAATTGCTGCACCAATGAAATTTCTAATTGTGGTTTCTAAACTAGGTTCAGATGCGACCAATGAGAGCTCAAATACAACATAAAAGTTATCAAATAGCCAAAATGCCAGAGTAACCCAGGCAAGAATTCCACCTATCAAATAACCCAAACGAGCCTTCTGTTTGACAAAAGATATTGCAAACAAAATAGCAGCATACCAGATCAATGAACCAATTAACCAAGGAATTTCCCAAACATCAGTTCTATCATCTAACCAATAGTAGGTGGTACCAATGAAAGCCATTGCACATAAAGTAATTAAGAGAATTTTTTGATTCATTTTATACGAAGTTTTTTCTCCTTCAGATTTAGAAATAGAGTTGAAAGATTTTGCCTCTTCCCTAGCAGTCTGAATTGCTTGAGTCATATGTTCTAATTGAACTGGTATCATTTTTTGTCCAGTTTTATCTTTAACAACAGAATCATGCACCAAACTGTCAACAAGGGGTCTTGCCAAAGATGCCTTAACTGGAGTTACTAAATCAATCCAATATGAAGAAAGTCTAGGAGTTAAGAAAGGGATTTGAATAATCATTAAATTTCTATTAAGAATAGAAGAATACAATCTCATTAATTGTTCGTATGTCATTGTGTCAGGTCCACCAATTTCTAAAATTTTTCCTGCAGTTTCAGAATTTTTCATTGCACCAACTAAGTAATCAACAACATTTTCAACTGCAATAGGCTGTGTTTGGGATTTAACCCATTTTGGACAAACCATAAAAGGTAATCTTTCAACTAAATATCTCAACATAGCATAAGAACCACCTTCAGCACCAACAATTACAGATGCTCGTAATTCAGTTACAGGGATATTCCCACTTGCCAAAATTTTTCCAACATCATGTCTACTTCTCATATGTTTTGATAATTCTAAACCTTCATTGACTAAGCCACCGAGATATATGATTCTCTTTACACCAGAATCAGTTGCAGCTTTTAAAAAATTTTCAGCCTGTTGTTTTTCTCTATGTGCAAATTCAGCCCATTCTTTTTTTGAGCCTTCCATTGAATGTAGTAAATAAAATGCAGTTTCAATACCTGCTGTAGCCTGGGTTAAAGAGTCAACATCAAATGCATCTGCTTGAACACGTTTAACATTTTCAGTGTCAGGATAGTTTGATCTAGACATTGCCGTGACTGTAAATCCAGAGTCAGTCAATTTGTTTAAGAGTTTTTTTCCAATAAAACCACTAGCACCAGTTACCAAAATATCATAGGGTTTTGTTTGTGTGAAGACTTCAGACAATCTTAGAACACATCACTTAATTTTTTCAATTTTCTTAGGTCAGTAATTTCGATATCACTGCTTCTTGTAACAATTTTTGCAAGTTTAGGATTTGCCTTCTCACCAAGTTTTAAAACTGGATCACCTTGGAATCTCACTTCAATTGTAGTTTTTTTCTGTGTTAAATCTTTTGCAAGTTCTTTTGCTTCAGAAAGTTGTTTTAGGAAACCAGGCATTTTTGTAATTTCAATCGGAATATCAATTACATCAATAATTTTGGTGCTCCCATCAACATGAAAATTTATTGTGGGTTCACCGTCACATGTAACGGTTAGTTTCCCATTATCTAAATAAGATAAAAAATTAGCGGGTAAGTCAAAGTTTTTCATTCTCATACCACACTCTATTTTTTTGCTGTTATGGTTAGTTTTCCACTGAGGGAAACTGTACCAGTTGGGACAACTTGCTTGTCTTTCATAATCTTACCTGCCATCTCAAGATTGTCAAAATCATAAGTGATTGCGGCGTGTTTTTGTGTAAGTTTGTCAAAGATTTCTGCAAGAAGGTTTGCCCATTCTTGTTCTTCTGTTCCTGCCATGATAGAGTTTTTTGATTAATGATATTTAACCGACGGCAAAAATTGTAGCTAGTGCTAAAAAATTAAATTTTAAAAAATTTGGCACTAGTACAAATGATTACCATTAGTTATATATCTAAAATTTTATTAATTGTAATGGTCTACATTAGGGCTAAAAAAGTCAAGTCTGATCAATATCTTTACCTGGTCAAAAGTATATGGGATTCTAAAAAAAGTACATCAAAACAAGAGATTGTCAAGTATCTAGGTAAAGCTACAGAAGTAGTAAAGGATGACATCCCAACAGAGTACAGAAATGATGCTAAAATTTTATCAGTTCTAGCATCATTTAATCCAGAAGACATACAAAAAAGGGAAGACGCAACTAAAAAATCAAAACAACAATTGTTTAAAAAATTAACAGATGGCAATTTAGATGAATGTATTAAAATTTACAAAAATTATGCTGAAATATTCAACATTTCAGATTTCTTTGATAAAATACTAAGACCAGTAATGAGTAAAATCGGAGAGGATTGGGAAAATGGCAAATTATCAATTGCCACAGAACATGTTGCAAGTAATGTTGCACAAACTTTAGTTAGAATTATCATGGAACAAGTATCAGGCTCCGGAAAGAAGAAGAAAATCATGATTTGTGTCCCAGTGGGAGAAGAACATCATATCGGATGTGATGTTCTTGAAACATATCTAACAATAAAAGGATTCAAAGTTTACAATATGGGTACATCAATACCAACAGAATCAATTATAGAATTTTTAAACATGAAAAAACCAGATGTTGTTCTAATTTCAATTACAATTCAAGACAACGTGTCAGCTGGACAAAGATTAGCAAAGAAAATTAGAGAAAAAAGCAAGATTCCAATTTTTATTGGTGGTTATGCAATGCAAATTGATAACCCTCCAAAATTTGAAGGTAATGTGATTGGAGAAACAAGTCTTGAAGAAATTCCAAAAATGTTAAGAAAAATTCCTTTAACAAGTTAAGAATTCAAAAAAGATCGAATTTTAGGCGTACATAGAATTGAACTATGTGCTGCAGAATCAGTTCCAATACCATAACTTACTGTAGAATCACCTACAAAAAACAGTCCACTAATCCCAGGAATTTGATGAGGCATTTTAGATTTCCATACTTTTCCAGGTTCCTTTACAACAGATTCCACTAATTTCCATGCCATGGGACGTTCCCATAGTAATGACGAATCAAATTTTGGATAAATTGATGAGATTTCTTGCTTCATTTTACTAACAATATTTTTAATTTTTTCAGAATCCTCAGTATCTGAAGGAAGTACAGGAGTTCCAGCAATTATCAAATGTTCACCAGGAGGAGAAACAGATGGAGTGATGTTAGATATGAAAAATATACCCTTAGTGACATAATTATCACCCACAGGAAATACAACTTGGCGCGTATCAATTTGAGAATCTAGTGCAAAATGAACTTCAACAACAGAAGTTGTTTTATTTAATTTATCAATTTTTTTAACAAATTTTCTATCAATTACATTTTCATCAAATAATTGATTTAATGCAGCGTATGCAGGATAAGAAATTACAACAGAATTTGTAGGAATGAGTTTTTCAGAGTTTAAAGAATCAATTACAATAACTCCGGTAACTTTAGAATTTTCAACAATTACTTTTTTGACAGATTGTTTTGTTTGAATATCTCCATCTTTTTCTAAAATAAATTCAGCAAGGACTTGACATATGGAATCATACCCACCTCCATCAGGGTATGCAAATTCGCTTGTTCCACCCTTAAATGGATTAGCTCGAATTATTGTTCTAGCAAATTCACCTAGCGATATGTGATCTGCAGTATCAGCAAAGGCTAACATGCATACTGCTTCAAAAAATGCATTTGTATCAGCATCCAAATTACCAGTTATTTTTGTTAAAGGTATTTCATCCCATTCTTCTGTTTTTTCAATTGAGGAAAATGCTAGAGGTAATAATAATTTTAGTAGTCTAATTCTACTTTTTAATGGTATCAACGATAGTTTAAGTAAATCAATCATTCCTTTTGGATAAATATGAAATCCAGTATCTGCATAGAATGCTATGTCATCAACTTTTGCAAGTTTCAATCTAGACTCAATTCCCAAATTTTTTAAAATTGTGAAAATGGCAGATTTTTTGTAAAAAGGCATTATGTGAAAACCATTATCTAAAATATGATTTTTGTATTTCATTGCAGCAGTTCGCCCACCCAATTTAGAAGATTTTTCCAAAATCATTACTTTATGGCCATTATTTGACAACAAAGCACCGGTGGTTAAACCACCCACACCAGCACCAATGACAATTGTAGGTAATGACACGCCTAAATTCGATAATTTTTCTATTTAATAGAGACCAACTTAATTCGATAGTGCTAACTCAGTTTAGATAGATTTAGCATAAGATTCGGCACATATTACAAATTCAGACATGACAGAGTTCATTTTTTTTAGTAAAAGTATTTTTAAAAATGGAATTAGTTTTAAAAGTCCATTTAATTTTAAATCCACTTCAACAGAGATGTCAGTTCCAATAGAGTTAGAGGCATAAGTTTCAATAAAGGATGTACCTTTGGCAGGACCAGATAAAATAAACACCTTATGTAAATTAGGCTGAATTATAACATGTTTTGTTTCAATTTCAATTTTTCTGCCCATAAATAGAATTGATTCTAAAACAATCGTTTCATTTGATACGTTATTGATAATTTTTAAAGATTTAAAATATTCAGGCATTACCTTATGAAAATTTTCAACATCAGTACTAATTTTAAATATTGAATCTCTATCAAGATTACTTTTATGAAATAAATTGAAACTAGTCATTTACAATCTAGGGTTTTAGGTAATCCCATAAATTAGATTTTATAACTTTCATCTCAGGATAATGTGTTTGTATTTCTAAACAAAGTTTTGCCAAAGATTGTTTAACGGCATCAGTTTTTTCAGGATCAGTTGCAGGCAATAAACGAATGGTGGTCCTATCTTTGTTGGACATAACTTGAATAAAAAAATCATGATGAGAATCATCAATAACAACTGTAGAAAATAAGGCATTTGTTGCTTTAGATTCTACATACATTTCATGAATTTTAATTAAAGGAGATTTTTGAAAAAGAGGTTTAAATAAATTTGAAAAATCATTAAGATTCAAATTCCGATCCAATACAATATGGGGCATAAACATACAACAAATTTTTTTTATAAAAAGAAGAAATAAAAATACAACTAGTGCTAACTAATGTAAAATTACCTAGTGGTAAAAGTTAAAATTCATTATTATGACTAATAATTTAGCACTATAAAGAATTTCTTCGGTCTCTTAAATAAAATGAAAGCAAAAAGTGCTTATGTTAACAGAATTAATTCATCAAAGAAATTGTAAAAAAAATGAAATGGTGACAGACGTACATACAGGAGAAATTGCATGTAGTAACTGTGGTAGTGTCTCATCTGAGCCAATTATTGATTTGGGTTCAGAGACAATCGGACGAAATCCAAACGATTATCAAAATAATTCTAGAGTCGGTGCCAAAAGATCATTAAAAATGACAGATATGGGATTATCAACATTAATTGAATCTAAAGATAAGGATGTAACAGGAAAATCTTTGTCAGTTGAGAATAAAAGAATGTTCTATAGATTAAGAATGTGGGATAGAAATAGTCGTTCTGCAGTTACATCCAAATCATTTCAAAAGGCATTTACATTGTTGGATGCAATGGGTTCAAAACTAGGACTACCGCAATCAGTAGTAGAAGAGTGTGCATATTTATTTAGAAAAATTGTGGCAAGAAGAATTCTTGCAGGCAGATCAACATCAGCAATGTTATCAGCAACAATTTATGCCACATGTAGAATTACAAATACACCTAGAACATTGCAAGATGTTGCAGATGCAGGAAATATTAAGAAAAAAGTTCTTCAGAGAGCATATAGATTTATTGCCAAAGAATTAGATATTAGTCCTGAAGCATATACGCCATCTGAATTCGTTACAAGAATAGCAAAAGGTTTGTCACTTTCTGAAAAAACACAAAGATTAGCATTTAAAATATTGGATCAATGTGCAAAAAAGCAAGTTTCAACCAGTAAAAATCCAATGGCAATGGCTGCTGCAGCAATCCACCTTGCATCTACCACCAATAATGAGCGTGTATCTCAATTAAAAATCTCTAAAATTTCAGGAATAAGTGCAGTGACAATTAGAGAAAGAAGAAGAGAGATAGTTAAAAAAATTGGAGATGTAACAAATGGGTAGAACTTGTAGAAATATTTGTACAAGATATCAAGCTAAAGCAGTTCCAAACAAAATTAGATATGAAATTGGTCAAAAAAGATGTACATTTTGTGGTATTTTTCTGACATTGGATGATGTCAGATGTATCTGTTGTAAAGCTGTTTTAAGAACAAAACCACGAAGTAAGAGAAAAGTAGAACAATACGGCATCATTGAATCGTAGGAAGATAGTTTTAAAATTAACAAATTATTTTTTAAAGATTTTTTTCCTTAAGATAATCACAGATAACAGTATAGGCACCCCAATCAACATAGAAATTGCAATTATAATCGATACATAATCATTTAGAAATAATTTTGTATCAAACCATGCCTTTGGTAATATAGTAAAAAAATCAGAACCAGAAAAATCTTCAATAGTACCTATAGCTAAACTATATTTTCCATTTTGATTTTTTTCATCTAATACTAGAATAAAATATTGTCCATCAGCAGGAATAATTGTTTTCACTTCTTGTCTTTCCCAATAGGTTACTTGACCAAATGGTTCATAGAATTCATCTCCAGGATAATCACCCTCATAGAGAAATTTTTGTATATTAGATTCAATGTTTGATGGAATATTTTCACCATTAAACATTTCATCATTCATCAAAATAATGGAAGGAGAGTAATTTTCAAGGCCTTCGAGTTTGGGGATAACAATAGATGCATAAAATGAATCCCCCTCTTTAGCATCAAATACATAAAATTTAGTTTCAGTTGCACCTAAATTTTCATAAATTGCCCAAGAAATTTTATGATCTGGAATAACTAATGCAGAATCAAAATCTCTATGAGAGTCATCATGGCTAATTAATTTATGGCCATATGCAGGACTTGTTGAAATAATTATAATCAAAAAAAGTAAAATAATAATTTTATTCATATTAGAATTTAATATAATCAAAAATTTTGGGATTCAACAAATTCAACAATAGATAGAATCTCACCCATCTCTACAAGATGTCCATAACTTGTATTCTTTGCATTTTTCATAGGTTTGTTATTCACACTAATGAAGAGCATTTTACCATCAGAAAGAGGAATAGTAATTCTTTTGATTTTAGCATATGATGTAATAGAGTATAATCCATTACCTATATTGTCAACAGAAGAAGCAGACTCATCCCATTCGGACCTAGATCTAGACATTGTTGCTTTTGTTTTTTCAATAGGGACAATATTAGAAACACCATCTCGTTGACTGTTCCAAAGTAAATTTCCACTTGAATCAGATACAGCGGCAAATCTAACTGAATCATTAAAATCCATTAGCATATTCAAAAGTTGTTCGTATTTTTCCATTATTTGATTAAAGTCATTTTAGTTAATATAATCTTCGAAATTCAAATTCTAGTGCCAAATAATTCTTAAAAAATTATTCTTCAAAAGTATTTACAAAATCAACAATAGACATGATTTTTCCCATTTGAACATAACGTCCATAACTTTTTGTTTTTGTTTTTTTAAGAGGAATGTTGTCAACATATATCATTAAAAGATGAAATGCATCAAGAGGTATGGTAACTTGTTTAATTTTTTCAAATGATGCAATATGATACATTGCTCTTCCAAGATCATCAGAATCTTCAATCTTACAACGAGTAATCCAGTCATTAGATTCACGTACAAGTGATTTTTTAATTTCAGGTAACGGTATTTGTATTTTGGATTCGTCACGAATGGTATTCCATAAAATATTTCCAGATGTATCACTAATTGCAGTTAGTAAGACAGTTGGTTCATAATCCATTAACATGTGCAGTAATTTTTCATATCGAGACATTATCTAATTCACATATTTCTAGAATAAAAAGAATTATTATTTCAAAAAATAATTGGCACTAGATTTTTGAATAATTTTAACAGTAATTTCTCAAAATAATTGGCACTAGAAGATATGAATAAAATCATTTTATATCAGAATTCATTTAACTTCAATTATGGAAAATCCATATACAGATTTTGTACATGAAGTGTGGGAAGAATTTCCACAACTCGCTGAATGGCATAATTTGGATAACGAAATTCTACCAATATGGAAACTTGAACAATTCATTGAAGCAGGTTATCATAATTTTGATGCAGGTAGAAAACCACTATACCACCTAAGTAAAATAATTGAAAATTATGCTCAAGAACATAAAGAACCATTACTTGCAACATTTGAAAAAATTGCAAAATTCTCATATGTTAAAGACAGATATCAAAAAATGGTTAAAGATATGCCTAAAGTATGGATAATTGCAGATTTTGATGACGAAGTAATCCCAACAGATGTTGTAATACCAAATTCAGAGTTTCTCAGTTGCAGTAACACAAATTTAGCAAATGTTTGGACAGTAATCACAAGAGGCCCATACGGACCATTTGGTTTAATTGCCGAAGAATATGAAGATGGAAAATTTAGAGGATTTTTTACACTTAATTCCAATGTCTGCAGACATGCACTTAATGTAATGGGCAAAACATTAGGAAGTAAATTCGATATTCAGTAAAAATCAAATTGAAAGCACCCAATGTTTAAAAAATCTCTATTCATTTTTCGTAGAGATTTAAGATTAGAAGACAATATAGGATTAATCCAATCACTTCAAAACTCCACAGAAGTAATTCCATGTTTTATCTATGATGAAAATCTAATTAAAAATTTAAAGGATTCAAAATTCAGATGGAATTTTCTTAATGAATCCTTGACAGATTTAGATAAAGAATTAAAGAAAAAAGGAACAAAATTACAGATAACGGAAGGGAAGCCAGAAAAAATAATAGAGAAAATAATTAAAGAAAACAAAATAGAATCAATATTTGTAAATACAGATTTTACAAATTATTCACAATATCGAGATGAAAAAATATATCAAAAGTGTAAAAAAAACAAAATAGCATTTCATAGTACATTAGATTTTTTACTCCATAACCCCAATGAAATAAAAACAAATGAAGGCACACCGTATACAATTTATTCATTTTTTTATAAAAAGGCAAAACAAATACCAATTAGAAAAAGCATCAAAAACGATAAAAAAAACTATTCAAAAGAGATCATTTCAGAAAATAAAATAAAAAAGAGTGAAATAAAAAATGAAGAAATCAAAGGAGGACGTAAAGAAGCATTAAAAATTTTAAAAAATTTAGATAAATTCAGAAATTATGACAAAATAAGGGATTTCCCAGCACTAAATCAAACAACACTAATTTCAGCACATAACAAATTTGGAACAATTTCAATCAGAGAAATCCATAACCAAATCAAAGAGGTTCTAGGAGACAATCATACAATTATGGGCGAAATATACTGGAGAGAATTCTTTAGCCACATATTATTTCATTTCCCACACGCTCAAAAAACATCATTTAGACAAAAATTTCAAAAAATCCCATGGTCAAAATCCAAAGAATCCTTTAAAAAATGGAGTGAAGGAAAAACAGGATTTCCAATAGTAGATGCAGGAATGAGACAATTAAATGAAACAGGATTTATGCATAATAGGGTCAGAATGATTGTAGCATCATTTCTGACTAAAGATCTACATATTGATTGGAGGTTAGGAGAAAAATATTTTGCAGAAAAATTAATTGATTATGATCCAGCTGTGAATTCAGGTAATTGGCAATGGGCAGCATCAACAGGATGCGATTCAGTTCCATATTTTCGAATTTTTAATCCATGGAGACAACAAGAAAGATTTGACGTTAATTGTGATTATATTAAAAAATGGATTCCAGAATTAGAAAAAATAGAATCAAAAATTATTAATAATTTATGGAAAGAATTTCCAAGAAATTTAGAATATCCAAAGCCAATGTTAATTCATAAAATTGAAGCAGAAAAAACAAAGCAAATTTTTAAATCACAAAAATAAAAAAAATTGGCACTATTTTGAAAAATTATTAGTATATTATATACGGAAAAAAAAATAAAGAAATATGAATGAACATTTTGTAAGTTTTATTGATGACATATGGAATATATTTCCAACATTTAAAGAAATAAAAAATACAGATCTTACAGACCATAACGTATTATGGACATTAGATGAATACAGAAAAGCAAATTATGTTAATTTCAAAACAGGCAAAAAAGAACTATACAGATTAAGTATCCTTATAGAAAATTATGCTGTAAAGCATAACACCCCATTATTAGCTACTTTTGAAACTGAAGCCAGGTACAAGTATGTTGAAGAAAGGTATAGAGAAATTCTAGAAAAAATTTCACATGCATGGATAATAGGTAATTTCAATAATCCAGAATTAGCACCACATCCACCATCGTCAGCAGAAGTAATTAGCTGTGATGGAACTAATATTTCTCCAATGTGGATTGTGGTGACAAAAAGCGATAATGGACCATTTGGACTAGTAGCAGAAGACATAGGAGACCACGAGTATAGAGGATTCTTTACATCAAATTCAGATATTCTTTCAAAGGCAATTGAGGACATCAATGAGCAATTAAAAATTAGAATTACAATATAAAATAGAATAAAAAAATATTAAAAATAATTTAAAACAAAAAACTAGTCAAAAAAACTAGAAAAAATACAAATAAAAAAACTATACGATTTGGAGGATTTCAGATTTCTTGGATTGAATAAGTTTTAAAATTTTTGCAAGTGAAAGATTTTGTCCAATAGAAGCATTCCAATTTTCTGAATCATTTTTTACGGCTTGACCTCCAACAATAATTGGAATTACATATTTATCATTAATTTTTTGAATCATTCTTTTAGCAGATAAAATATTTTCATCAAGGGTAATAGAAACAAAAATACAATCAGGATTATTGTATTCAATAGATTCCATTATTGATGAAATAGGGGTAAAAGGGGAGAGATTGTATACTATATTTCCTGTAGATGAGAGTTGTGATTCAAGTACTTTGGTACCAAATGTGTGTTGCTCACCATAAGGTACACAAATTAGAATTTTTTTCTTTTTTAAGTTGGTAGAATTAGTTTCTAAAATTAAATTTAATAAATCCTGGAGTGCATTATAGCAAGTTGTTTGCGTACCTAAATCAATTTTTTTAGAATACCCTAATGATTCTATTTCTTCAATTAGTGGAATCAAAACATCAGTAAGAAATGACTCAAATCCATATATTTTTTTATATGATTCAAGTAAAGAATTTGCTTCAACATAATCGCCATTTTTGAAGGATGCAAGCAAATCTTTTTGAAGTTTTTTAGTTATTTCATTTTGAACGGTAGGGTGAAAATATTTTTGATTCATAAAATAATCAATTATTTTTTCAGAATCTCTAAAATTTTCAGGAATATCAGAAATAGTCACATCAGATTCTATTCCTAGATATTTGATAATGCTCTGTTTTGATGTCTTTTTTTTAGAATCCCAGCTACTTTTTACTAGATAGAGGTATTTTTGATCACGAATAGATTTTACTCTCAAATATGCCATTGAATAGAATATGGATTTAGTATTTAATCCAATTACGCACCATAGTGAGTATCTAGATATTTTTAGATTCATGGGTTTTTTTAAAATAAGAAAATCTAAATGTTAAAACAGTCACATGTATCAAACCACCTACTTCTGTGGCACCAGTTAGCAGAATATTAAAAACTCTTAATACTAGAAATTATTCAAAAAATTATAGCAAAATGAGTTATACACAGATTAGTAATGATCACTTAGAAACATTAGAAGATGCACATATCCTATTATTTCATGAAGAACAGCAAAAAGCTGAAGAAATAGAATTTAACTTCATTAAGACAGGTTTAGATAAAAAACAAACTTGTTTCTATACTACAAATGATCCTGAAAAATTAAAAGATAGAATGAAAAAATTTGGAATTGAAATTAACAACAATATTAAAAATGGATTACTAAACATTGTTAAAATTCCAAAAGAATTTGAAGAGTATGAAAAAATGATTATGGGTAAAGTAGAATCACTACCACAAGATGGAAAAATTAGAGTGGTATCAACACATTATTTTGACTTCAATAAGGAAAGAAAAACAGAATCAATGGAAGAAATTGAACAATGTGTAGATGACAGATTTCATAAAATTCCAGGAAATTTTATTTGTTCATTTCATGTACCAAGTGTTAATAAAGAATTGGCACCACAATTTATGAAGAATTTACTTGATTCACATCACGAAATCTTATTTCTTACAAAAGACAATAAAATGGAAAAATTTAATTTTGTTTAAGTTAATCTTTGAGTAATTTCATTGATTAAATCATTAACACTAGAATAATCATGATAAAATTTAGTTCCTAATTCAGTAGTATCTATTTCATCTTCCATTTTAATTAGTCCTTTCTCAGTCATCTCATTAAGATATTTCAGTAGTTTATCATACGAGGTATTGCTTTTGTGTTGAAGTCTAGTTTTAGATATCACTTCATTATCTTGTTTTTCTAATAAAATTGCAGAAAATACATCAAAATAAATTTGTAATTTACTTCTTTTATCTCTCATAATGACTTCATTATGAAAGAAATTTTGCTTACTAAAAAATTATACTCATATAACAAAAAAGAGTGCTGAGGGATTAGTGGTTTGGAAGAAACAGTGTTACAATTGTAAAAAATTTAGTCACGGTTCAGAGTTTTAGCACTATAATCAATACTTACCACTATTTTAAATATAAAGTTCTACTATTGCAAGTGAATACAATGCAACAGACAACACAACAAAAACCACCAGTATTGAAATTTTTAGCAATAATTTCAATTGCTACGGCTGTTATCTTGGTGCTTACAATCACACCATGGAACATTGTCCCAACATCAGTAACTGAGGATGTCCAAGTCATTGCAACAACAGAGATCGGTTGTGTAGGAGAATCATCACTAGGACACTCAGTAGTTGTAGAAAACTGCCAAGCTAAAGTGGGCGACATAATATCTGCTACATATAACGTTCCAGCATTTGAGCAAAATGGATATTATGACAAAATCCATGAGAAATTAGAGAAGGTAACCCCTTAACTCTATTTTTTATTAAAAATATCATCAAAACAAATAAGAACTGAAAAAATATTTTAAAAATATGTCAAATAAAGTCAAATGTTCACACATACTAGTTGAAAAACAAAGTCAAGCCCTAGAAATTTTAGAAGAAATCAAAAAAGGTAAAAAATTTGGTGCAGCAGCAAAAGAAATTTCTACATGTCCCAGTAGTAAAAAAGATGGAGATCTTGGATACTTTACAAAAGGAATGATGGTAAAAGAATTTGAAAATGTTGCATTCACATTAAATATTGGGGAAGTATCCCAACCAGTGAAAACAGAATTTGGGTATCACATCATTAAACGATTAGGATAGAATTTAATTGCAATGACAGTATTAACTCAACAAACATTAAATGATATTTTACAATATTTGGAAAAATCAATTAGCAGTTTGATATTAGATGGATTAGATAATTTAGAAATTAATGGTGGAGAAGAAATGAAAAATTTTCTAGAAAATCAATTTGATATACGCTTAGAAAATTTACTAATTTCAAAAAATAGTAGCATACATCACCTAGAATCAGGTATGAAAAATTTAGTAATACAAAAAAAACAAGAAATCATATTAAAAATTTCAAAACAACTGGATAATTAGATAAACGCATCTAATCCTGTTTTTACAGAAGGATCTTTATTTTTTTCTAAAACTTTAGTCATTTTAGAGCCCATAGATTTTGCTGCAGAGATTTTTCTTTTCCCAATCCAATAATATGTTTCATCTATTGTATTTTTAGCAATCAACACTACTAATTTTCCAGTATCTTTTCTACCAGTTCTACCTCTTCTTTGAATAAACCTTATTGAACTAGGAACATTATCATAAAAAATTACTTGATTTACTTCTGCTATATCCAAACCTTCTTCACCTACACGAGTAGCAACTAAAACTTGAAATTCACCATCTCTAAATTTTTGAACAACTTCTATCTGCTTTTTTTGTTTTAATCCAGTATCAC
>Ga0208765_1000829_pt1 | contig 19990 bp, 16 predicted proteins | sample ETNtaG_2_FD_185783 | JGI IMG/M metagenome (GOLD analysis project Ga0208765, IMG submission 185783) | Marine microbial and viral communities from oxygen minimum zone, Eastern Pacific Ocean - ETNP201406SV203 (SPAdes) (version 2) | ecosystem: Environmental > Aquatic > Marine > Oceanic ...
TTTTATTATAAATGATTTATAAAGTCATTAAATAAAGCAAAGAGGGTAAAAAATAATTCCTCTTTATTATGCCGATAAGAAGTTAAAAACTTCATTAAAAACGTAGATGTATTGAGATATATCAAACCAGTTGTTTTTTCTATTTGTTAGGTTTAGGATTAATAAAAGGAGAAATAGATATGGCTAAAGTACGTTTAGAATATAAGGATAAAGTTTCACAAAAGTTTTGGGAAGTCAGTGCGACTGGTAGCACCATCAACGTTAAATATGGAAAGTTAGGAACTGCAGGACAAAACTCAGTTAAAAAAATGAGTACCCCTGATGCTGCCAAAAAAGAAATAGAAAAGCTGATTAAATCAAAACTAAAAAAAGGCTATAAGAAAAAATAGCAACCAAATATTTTGGATAAAAAAGAAGCATTAAAGAAAATCAAAGCAGGCACTAGCGAGGAGATATATAAAAATTTCATTAAATCAGAAAATTTAAAAGGAGAAAAATTAACCAAAATTTCAGTTGGTTTGTGGAAAGTATCTGAAAGAGAACATGCAACTGGAACATATACTTTTAAAGATGGTACCTCTAAAGAAGGTGGTGCATACCTCAACAATGCATTAAGCGGTGCTATAGATTTCCCCAACCAGGATGGAGGTTTTAAAGATTTTATAGAAAGATTAGAGGATAATGAATGGACACAATACATCAGAGAATTTATTGATAATTTTGAAGGTCCAGGAAAATCAATAGATTACGAAGAAGATGAGTTTGAGAATTGGGAGCATATTGATACTTTTGACTGTGAATATGATGCAAAACAGGATCCATCAGCAATATATTTTTACTTCGGCGATAAAGAAGTATTATTTCAAGGCAGCGGTTATTTTTACGTTAATAAAAACATAAAATATACTAAAGAAAATATTATTGATTTAGTAAACTCTTTACTTTCAGATGGATAAAAAAGAAGCATTAAAGCAAATCAAAGAAGGGGTAACCAAAAAAATAAAGGAAATAATAAATGCCTAAATGGTATGAAAAAGGTTCAGTTGAAGATAAAGTCGAATGGGCCGAAGAATGGTCACCTGATAATAATTCCGTAAATATAAATTGGTTGGCAGAAGATGGTGAACCAGATGTGCGCGAAGCACTTGCTCGTAATAAAAATATACCCTTACAAATTTTAAAAAAACTTGCTAAGGATGAACATTATAGTGTTCGCTCTAATGTCGCTGGGCATCCTAATGCTAGCAAAGAAATATTACACAAATTAGCAAAGGATGGTGATAAATCTGTAAGCGGAGCGGCTAAAAATAATCCCAATTTTAAAACTCTTGAATTTGCCGATAAGAAGTCAAAAGGAGATAAAAAGTTTATTCTCGCAGCGGTAAAACAAGATGCTCGAGCTCTTCAAGATACCGACGACAAGTTAAAAGGAGACAAAGAGATTGTTCTTGAAGCGGTAAAACAATCTGGCTCTGCTCTTCAACATGCCGATAAAAAATTAAGAGCAGATAAAGAGTTTGTTCTTGCAGCGGTAAAACAAAATGGTGATGCTCTTCAATATGCCGATAAGAAGTTAATGGGAGATAAAAAAATTGTTCTTGCAGCAGTAAAAAAAGAAGGCTCTGCTCTTCAACATGCCGATAAAAAATTAAAAGGAGACAAAGAGATTGTTCTTGAAGCGGTAAAACAAGATGGTCGAGCTCTTCAAGATGCCGATAAAAAGTTAAAAAGAGATAAAGAAGTTGTTCTTGCAGCGGTAAAACAAAAAGGTTGGGCTCTTAAATATGTCGATAAGAAGTTGAAAGCCGATAAAAAAATTGTTCTTGCAGCGATAAAACAAGATGTCAGTAATCTCCAATATGCCGATAAAAAGTTAAAAGCTAATAAAGAAGTTGTGCTTGCAGCGGCAAAACAAGATGGTCGGGTTCTTGAATTTGCCGATAAGAAGATGCAAGCCAATAAAGAAGTTGTTCTTGTAGCGATAAAACAAGATGTTTATTATTTCCCATACGCCGATAAAAAGTTAAAAGCTAATAAAGAAGTTGTGCTTGCAGCGGTAAAACAATCTGGTCGAGCTCTTGAATTTGCCGATAAGAAGTTAAAAGGAAATAAAAAAATCGTACTCATAGCAGTAAAACAAGATGTCTCTGCACTTGAATATGTAGACGACAGTTTAAAAAATAATCCTGATATTCTGGCAATAGTTAATAAGGATAAGTGATGGATAGAAAAGAAGCATTAAATATAGTTCAAGAATCTGGATATGAATTAGAAAATCTACCTGATAAATTTAAAAAAGTTGATAAAAAAAATTAATTTTATTAAGATAAGTCAAAAATTTTTTTTTGACAAAATGTTAATATTTTCACAATGAAAAGTCTATTAAAAGCAATAAGAAGTTCAGAAGATTTAACCTGTTTATTTAATTTTTGTGAAAATAATGGGATTGAGATGTCGCGTAAGGGTTACGCTATAACTTTGGAAAATATCCAAACTGGAGTCATTAACTGGGGGGGATACGGTAGTGTCTTTAGCATTGGTCCAAATCTGTTCAACTATTTAACACTTAAATATCCCGATGGAGACCCTCCAAGAGGAAAAACTTTCGCACATGTAAAAATGATATTTAACGGGGACCTGAAAAATAATGATACAGAAGAGGTTATTCAGAGGATCGAAAAATTGGGGGGATTAGTCGTTCAGAATATTGATAAAAAGATCAACTTGATAGTGAACGGGAAAGATGCAAATAAACAATTAGTAAAGAAGGCAGAGAAATTAAATCATGTTCTGATTCTGGATGAAAAACGTTTTATCGAGATCTTACCTGCAATTAGAAAAAAACCCATAAAACGAAAAGTAAAACCACGAAAAGACCTTCCTAATACAGTCGATAAAAAAGTGTTGAATAATTTAAAAAAACTTTTTATCAGCCGTGACAACGATCTTATTTCTCAAGGTCTCGAAATGTTTCGTTCTTTGGAAAATGCTGATGTATCCAAATATTTTCTAGATGAGGTTCAATATGCAACTAAGGCTGATGGTCGTCTTATTCCTAACCCTATATTTAGTGGAACCGCTCCTGCACAACCTTATCTGAATTATGCCCTGTTAGGGGTTATTGCTTATGCTCCTGATGATTGTGAAATTGCTAACAATTTAAAAAATTCTGTTAAATTTCTAGATATTGAGACTACGATTTCAAGCCCATTGGCAGCGTTTCAAAATTTGGAATCATTGGATTTAAGTAACTCAGAGGGATTGGAAGACCTTGATGGTATTGCCTCGTTAAAAAAGCTGCAACATATTGAGATCAATAACTGTAATGCTTTGAAAAGTTTGAAAGGTATTGCCTCGTTAAAAAAGCTGCAACATATTGAGATCAATAACTGTAATGCTTTGAAAAGTTTGAAAGGTTTGCTTAATAAAAACCTGAAGATGACATCATTAGATTTAAGAAATTTTAGATATTTAGAAAATCTTGAGGGTGTTCAAAGCATGAATAATTTGAAAAAAATTGTGCTTGTAGGATGTGATAAATTAAAGAACGTAGATGCACTAAAAAATCTAACTCATTTAAAAGAAGTTGAGATGGATGGCCTTAGAGCTTTAGAATCCTTAGAAGGTCTTAAAGTTTTGGAGAAAAGTCGAACTGAATTGGATTTGTATGGATTTGATTCAATAAAGAATCTGAAAGGGATCCAGAATTTTCATAAACTTCAATCTCTTAGTATTACAAATAATAGTTTGACTGACATTACTGCTCTAAAAGGGCTGAAGTCTCTTAAAAAACTTTATATAAGTTCCGATAATTTGACCTTGCTAAAAGGTATTGGGTCACTTCCTAAACTAGAGATACTAGATATATATGTCCGAATTGTTAAAAGTTTAGATGGTCTTAAAAATCTAACTGCCCTGGACAAGATGGTTATAAATTGTGATAAATTAAATAGTCTAAAAGGTCTCGAGCAAGCTCCTAATATAACTGATTTAACAATATGTTCTAAAGATCTGAAAGACATCACCAGAATTAATTCCTTAACCAAGTTGAAGACTCTGGATTTAAGTAGTTGTAATTCAATTCAAAACCTTCATGGGCTAGAAAAATTAAATTTTTTGGAGTCAATTAATGTGAATGATTGCAGCAAATTAGTAAGTTTGCAAGGGGTACCAAATCCAAATGTCTTTGGATCAGACGTCAGTTTTGACAATTGTTCCTCTCTGAAGGATATTACGGCCCTGAAAGGAATCTCTAAAATTGAAAGAATGAGTTTAGATGGATGCTCTTCAATTAGCAAAACAGAAGGACTAGAAAACATTGAAATAGAGAGTCTTAGTTGCTCTGATATGAATATAAATGCGCTGCAAAATTTAAGTAATCTTAAAGTCAAAACACTCCATTTATATTTAGGTGCGTCAGGCACACCAACATCTTTAGAAGGTTTTAAGGTATGGGAATCAGTCACCGATCTAACTGTCCACAAAAAATCCTTTAAAAGCCTAATTGGTATTGATGCTTTCCCAAACATTAATTATTTAAGTTTAGAAAAATGCGAAAGACTAATAAATCTAATTGGAATTGAAAAACTGAAACATCTAGAAAAGTTAGATTTAACAGGATGTACTGCAATGAAAGAAGTAAGTTCATTGTCAGAATTGCCAAATCTAGCAGAATTGAAAATGGATGGATGTACTCAAGTGGATCCTCTTCCCCGTCCTAAAGTGATGGAAGATCGGGAGAAAGTGGAAAAATATCAATTGCGACTGTTAAAAGCACTTGGGAAAGATGTACCTGTAACTGCAAAAAAAAAATCTATAGGATCTAAAAATAATAAACCTTCTGTTGATAAGAAAACATTTTCTAAAGTCAAAAAGCTGCTGACTGTCCGTGACATTAATTTAATTAACCAAGGATTGGAACTCGTCCGTTCACTGGAAGACCACTCCTTATATCAGAAGCTTCTTAAAGGGATTCAGTATAAAATTTTTAAATCTAAAACATGGAATGCTGAAGAACAGGTAAAGGGTCGTCTTGTCCCAAATTCTACATTTAAAGGAACTGGTCCGGCACAACCTTATCTGAATTATGCAATGAGAGAGCTGATCAATAATGCTCCGAACGACTTTGTGCAAAAGATCCGAAATGAGGTGAAGGATTTGCAACTTGATGTATTTGGAGACATTTCAAATTTTACAAACCTTGAAAAATTATCTTTGTCTTATTCTTATAATTCACCCGAGAGTTATAAACCAACCATTTCATCTTTAAATAAATTCTCAGTTTTTGAAAAACTTACTTATCTAGATATATATGGTTACTTTATTCCTGATGATCAGGACCTGAAAGGGCTTTCAAATCTTAAAAAATTAAGAGAACTCAATTTATCTGGAGGATCTGCACTGAAAACACTTATTGGAATGGAGAATTGTAGAGAGTTACAAAAATTGGATATTGAAGAGTGTACTAAATTAATCGATGTTGAAGGACTAAGTGGTTGCCAAGAACTTAAATCTATTAAATTATCAAGCGCTAAAAGATTAAAAAACCTAAATGGATTGAAAGGATTGAAGTCATTGAAAACTATTAATATCGATGCTGCAGAATCCTTAGAAAATCTGGATGGTTTAAAAGGATGTAGTTCTCTTGTGGAAATTAATATTAGTAATTCGGAATCCTTAAAAAATCTAGATGGCTTACATGGATGTAATTCCCTTGAGAAAATTACAATTAGCGGAGGATCTTGGGATGGAAATTCCAAAAAACAACCTATTAAAAACGTTGATGGTCTCAGAGGTTTGAAAAATTTAAAGGATGTAGATTTATCCATTTTTACCTCATTGAAAAATGTTGATGGGTTAAGGGGATGTTCTGTTCTTGAATCGCTTCGTATTGAATCGGATTCATTAGAAAATATAAATGGTTTGCAAAATTTGAAGGCTCTAAATTATTTCTATCTTGATGCAATAAAATTGAAGAATATCGATGGTCTTTCTGGGTGTGAAAACCTAGAAGATTTTGATATCCAATCTGAAAATATTGAAAACTTAAATGGATTAAAGGGGTGCAACAAGTTAAAAACATTGAATATTCCTGGTTTAGCAAAATCATTAAACCTCGATGGATTGGCTTACGCGGATGGTTTGCGAAGAATTAACTTTTCTGGTTGTAATCTAACAAGTTTTGACTTCACTCAGAAAATTCCACGAATAATGGGAATAGAAATCAAATCTTGCAATCAGATTAAATCATTGGAAGGGCTTGGAAATTTGATCAATTTAACTAAACTCGTAATCAAGAACTGTACAAAACTCGAGAATCTTAAGGGACTTGAGGGTATAAAAACCCTTGAATCAGTAATTATTCAGGATTGTAAATCATTGAAAGACGTAGACGCCTTACTTTCATTGCCAAAACTTGATATCTTCAAGATACGTTCCTGTGGAATTAAGAAGGAAGAACTGCCAGGACATTTAAAAGTTATAGTTAAAACAACAATTAGTTATTATGATGACTTACCACATGATTTTGATGACAACAAATAATTAGAAAACTGAATATACAATAATTAATTATTATAATATGATTCAGATTTAAATAGGTGTAAATTATGAAGAAAAACCTCTTGCTCTATGGAGCAAAATTAGATTCCAAAAAACTTGGAACAGCGCTCGAACATATTTTCGAAACAAATTTGTCACTTCAGAATAAGGGTAAGCGAGGAACCCCAGTTTGTATTTGGGGAACGCATGGACTTGGAAAGACGATGTTAGTGCAAGAGTTTGCAAAAAAAAATAAATGGCACTTAGCATATTGCGCACCTGCCCAGTTTGAAGAAATGGGAGACCTGCACGGTATGCCATATCAAGTAGATCCTGATAAAAATATAATTGGAGATGAATATACTGCTTTTGCTCCTCCAGATTGGGTACCTAAACAGAAAGGACCCGGAATTCTCCTTCTCGATGACATTAACAGAGCAGATGATCGAATATTGAGGGGTTTAATGCAATTATTACAAAACTTTGAGCTGTTTTCATGGCAATTGCCACCAAAATGGCAAATTGTAGCAACAGCAAATCCAGAGGGAGGAGATTATTCTGTTACACCAATGGATGATGCTATGCTGACAAGGCTACTCCATCTAACGATGGTTTTTGATCCTAAAACTTGGGCACAGTGGGCAGATAGTGCTGGAGTAGACTCCCGAGGAATTGATTTTGTTTTGACATATCCCGAAATAGTTTCTGGTAAACGCACAACACCGAGATCTCTGGTGCAGTTCTTTGAACAGATCAAGGATATACCTAATCTCAAGGATGAGATAGAAATGGTCTCTACTTTAGCTCTCAGTTCTCTGGATGATGTTACTGTGGGAACTTTTTTGGGATTTGTCAATGACAACCTGGAACAACTTGTTAGTTCAGAAGAAATATTACAAGCAAAAGATTTTAAAAAAGTTTCAAAACGAATCGAAAGTCTAAGTAAAACAGACGTGGGAGAAAAAAAAACAGAAGAGGGAGGAAAAAGAGTAGACAGACTTGCAACAATATGCACTAGATTGTATCTGACGTTGACCAAAGAAAAATACGAACCCCAAAGTAATCATTCTGATAATCTGGTTAAATTTATGTTGATAGAATGTTTGCCCAACGATCTACGAATGAGTCTTCACTCCGATCTCATGAAAAATGGATCAGAAAAAGTGAAAAAAATGCTTCGAGACAAGCGTCTTGCAAAATTACTAATTGGCGGCATGTAGTGTGAAGGATGTACAGGAAGAATTGTCGCGCTGCATTATTCAAATGCTGTTCAAAGAACCTTTTTTCAATCACTTACTAAGTGGAGTAGTTCGCGTAGTTACAAAAAAGGTCCCAACCGCTGCAGTAAGTTTTTCAGGGAATAAAATTCAACTTTTGATAAATGAATCTTTTTTCATTAAAGAACTTCGGTCGCAAACCAATAGGGTGGCGGTTATTAAACATGAGAGTCTACATCTTTTGTTTAAACATCTTTTTCGCATGGATTTAGAAAAATATGATCGCTCTTTATTCAATATAGCTGCAGATTTAGTTGTAAATCAGTTTATAGGTTCCTGGAAGTTGCCTGATAGTGCAGTTACACTAAGATCATTTCCAGACTTAGAATTGGAACAGAATCAAACCGTAGAGTGGTATTATAAAAAGCTCATAAAACTTCGAGATTCTTCCTCTGCAAGAGACTCTTTCCCTAAAAGCGCTGAAGCTTTGTCAAAAAAACTGGATAAAACTATTCACGGTGATCATAGTCACTGGGGAATCCCCAAAGATGCAAAAGGCCAGGTCGATGCATATGGTGCTGAAACGGAACTAGATCGTATGATCATCCAAGCAAGAGAACGAACTCCGTCCAAATATCATGGTACTATACCCGGAGAAATTAATGCCCTCATTGACTCTTTGATTGAAAGTCGAAAACCCAAGGTGGATTGGAGGAGAACTTTGCGAATTTTTGCTACGAACAGTCGCCGGACTTATATCTTTTCGACAATGCATCGTATTAGCAAACGCTACGGCACCCGCCCGGGAATTAAAGTCAAACAATTTCAAAAGATAGCAGTGGCGATTGACACTTCTGGATCTGTCAGTGACACAGATCTAGGTATTTTTTTCACAGAAATTGATGCCATGTACAAGCAGGGGGCAGAAATCGTGGTCATTGAATGTGATGCGGAAGTGCAACGAACCTACAATTACAAAGGTCAATTGCCCACCGAAGTTGCCGGAAGGGGAGGAACTGAATTTGATCCGGTATTTGCTTTTCTTAGGAGCAATCGTCTCACTCACTACGATGGATGCATTTACCTTACAGATGGATGTGCTGACGAGCCTACAATTCGTCCACCTTGCCCTTTATTGTGGGTAATTACTGCCGATGGAGATGCAGGGGATCATCTTCGTTTTGGGCGAATTATAAAATTGTCATAAAATTAGTAGAAGTAATTGATGGTATGACGATCATTAAATTATTTCTTTAAGTTTCTCAAGCTCCCCTTCATATGTTTATGTCAATGGAACAATTTTATTTCCATCAATTTCCTTAAACTCACCTTTTTTTAATGTTCTGGGAATTACTCTATATCCTTTTTTATCTGGCAACATCAGTGTTACTTGCTGCAACATTTCAGGACCAATGCTAATGTGCAAGGGTCGTTTTTGTCCATAGAAATACATACGGTCAAAGATGAGGTTTTCATCTATCCATTTGGCTACTTCCATCATATCTTCATCTTCAACAATAAAATCAACAGCAGCTCCAAGTCTTGGGCATATTATCTTATTATTCTGATCTAATTCGTATGCAGCATGTTGATCTAGTTCAGGTGCAATGCGCCCAGGAATTAGTTTTGCGAGTTCAGTCGAACAAAAACCAAAAGTTAATTCGATTGAGCCAAAATAATCTATAATCGGATCTAATAATCCCTGAGCTAATTCTTGAAGGGCGGTGTAGCTGTCAGGATTCTTTGGAAGATTTTCAATCTCTGAATTTTTCTGTGTTTCTCCGCACTCAATGAAGTTACGGTAAAAGTAATTTTCACCACAAGCAGTGTCAATATCTGGAATTGTTTTGCTTCGAATAAGTGAAAGTTTGTCGACTTGCCATCTCTGTTTTTCCAACTTATGCAAAAATTCCTTTGGGGCAGGCCCATATTCTCTAAAATCAAAAAGTTTTAGTTCTTCTAATTGTTCATCAAATGTACACTGTTGAGCAAAACTTTCCATTTCCTCATTCATATACTTTGATTTTTGATACAAATTCCGAGGTTCAAACTCATCTCCATACTCGTAGAATTCAAGTTTTTGTTTGCGGAAATCAATTTTTGTACGTTCTAATAATCGAGGTATAGCTTCCTCAGCAAAATTGTCATAACGCATCAAAGATATTTTTCCAGATAGAATATGTATTTTCAGCAAATCCGCTGATGTAACATCACCATAGAGTACCGTGGCACATCCTACATAAACTCTAAGCAAGGGTGGTAGTCGCTCTACTAAAGAGGTATGAAGTTGCAAAGATTTTTTTGGTAACAACAAACCTAAACCTTCTGAAGCAGCTTTTGAGCAGTTTCTATCAATTTCTTCTACATTAGATATTTTAAAGAGTAAATCACGGGCATCGTTCCTTGCTTTACCGATATTTCCAAAAAAAACTTTAATGTCCCGCTGAAATGAAAATTGCATTTTATTAAAAGCAGTACGCTTCTTGAACAATTCTAATGCTAAAAATACGAGTAAATCATTTCTTTTAGATTCTCCGGCTGCATTCAACAACGAGTCATTTTTTTGGCTACGCAAAAAACGTAATGCGCGACCTAGTGAACCAAATGCTTTTTTCAGGAGATCTAAATTCTGAACCTCATTAGATGTTGGTTCCCTTCCAAAATCAATCCACTGAATCCATAAAGTTTCTAATAACTCCTTGTATTCTTCATATTTTTCTTTATCTTTTTCTTCAGGAGTACGTCTAGGTGCGAGCCTGAGGTTTGCTCGCTTCAAAAATGAATGAGATCTGCTTTGGCTGAGCAAATATCGTTGATGTAGGACTTTATCTTTAAATACAAAGAAAACACCGGGAGCCACCGCGATTGACTCTTCATTCAGATGTTCTTCTATAAATTCTTTCAATTCTTTTGGTGCATAGTATTTTTGGAAAGTTTTTCTACCAGTTAGTACACCATCTCGAAAAGACTCGCTTTGATTTTTATTGTTATATTCCAACATCACGGCAACCACAAGTAATCCACTTGCTAAAGAGTATGCACCTTGTAATGCATCAACTCTATCCTGAAAATCTTCAATCACGTTTAGAACATAACCTAAATTGACTATATCAGTTTCAATTTTTTGTTTATCACTAGCGTAGTGAGGATCCCAACCATAAGCTTCAATGTCATTTTCAATAAGACCTCGTAAGTCGTCTCCCTTTCCACAACCATAATCAAAAACAGAATAGTCTCCGTCAAGAAAACCTAAACGCATTAGAGATTGAATAGGCGCTGAAAATCCATAACGCACCATTGCAGTACGGTGGCGCTGAATTCCGGATTCGTCAGAATCTTCATTGTATGTTCCAGATTGTTCTATGCCTGATTTATCTTTATTTAACAACGGAACGAATTGATGACCTTCGATATAATATCCCTCATTATTAACTAATTTTTCCCACTGATTTCGAAATCCAATTCTTGACACATCCTTGAAAAGTCCAAGATTTTCAGCTTCTTTTGTTAAATTTGTAAAGCATTCTCTTTGTGGGTGATTTTCTGAAAGCAGTAATTCTTTTCTGTGGAGGATTGGCGGATTGAAGGAATTGGAATAAGTTCGGAAAGTGCATTTGTCAAGTTTAAAATCCACATGCCAACTAGATTCAAGTTCCGGGAATCCTTCATCGAAAAATTTCGGATAATTCAAGAAGGAAAGAGAGGATAAATCATTAGATAATTTCAGAACATTGAACTCTGAATCAGTCTTGAGTCCAGCTCGATCAAGCCCTTTTATAATGGTCGCCTGTTCTTCATTTGAGAGTGAACTTAATTGCGAAACATGAATGTAATATGCTGTCGGTGTTCGTTTCCCAATATACTGTTTAGACATCTGTAATTTATTAATTTCTTTTGACACTTTCACGCACCCTTGAATCTTCGTCCTCTGCTAACTTTTCCAGGACCAAAACGGGTGTATTTGCATTTTCTGCAACACTTTCGCGCACCCTTGAATCTTCGTCCTCCGCCAGCTTTTCCAGGACCAAAACGGGTGTATTTGTGTTTTTTGCAACATTTCTGCGTGCCCACCAAGACTCATCTTTCGCAATCTTCTTTAGTACAATGGGTGGGGTGTTTGGATTTTCGGCTATTGATTCGCGTACTTTATGATGATTGTCAATCGCCAGTTTCTTCAAGACATTAGAATCTGTGTTGAGGTTTTTAGCTACTTTAAGCCGTACATTCTTGTCCTCATCCGCAGCCAATTTTTTTAGAAGCAGTGCTGGGATATTTACGTTTGCTGCTAGATTGGATTTGCAAGATTTTTCCTTCAACAACTTCTTCAAAAGTGTTACTGGCATGTTTGGATTTCCTGCTAAGCATGAGCGAACATATTCGTCCTCATCATCCACCAGTTTTACCAACAGTTCTACAGGTGTGCTTGTGTTTGTTGCCAAGCCTTGGCGAACGTGCTTGTTATTGTCTTCTACCAACTTATTCAGGATCGAAATGGGTGTAGATTCGTTTACAGATATATTTCGTCGTACTTCCCATTCATCGTCATTCGCCAATTTTTCTAAAAGAGAAAGGGTTGTATTTTTGTTTCTGATGACATGTGTTCGTACCGTCCACTTCTTGTCAACCGCCAATTTTTTCAGTATCGTAAGAGGTGTATTTGGATGTCCTGCGACAGATTCTCGGACATAATCATATTTGTCATCCGCTAACTTCTCCAACAACGAACCCGGCGAATTTATATTTCCTGCTACCGATTCTCGCACAGTCATACTTTCGTCCTTAGCGAGTTTCTTGAGTAGAGATAAGGGTGTTTTAATGTTTTTTGCGATCTTTTTGCGAACATACTTATCTTCGTGTTTAGTAAGTTCCTTTAACCGCTTAACAGAAGTCGTTTTTCGTGAAGCTTCTTGTTTAGGGTTCTGTTGATTTTCCATTCGCAAAGTCTTCTAAATTGAAGTTCGTAGTTTTTTCACGGTCTCTATTACGTGGCCTATTGTAAATTCTATATCCGCATCTGTAGTGTCTCGTCCCAAGCTAAAGCGTACAGCCCCCATAGCCGAGTCGTAATCAAGACCCATTGAAGTAAGTACATGAGAAGGTTCTACGTTTGAAGTATTACAGGCAGATCCGCTGCTCACCGCTAAACCTTTTAGTTCTTTGACAAGATTTTGACCATTACAACCAGAAAAACTAATATTCGTAGTACCAGGAACACGCCTACTGGTGTAACCAATTATGTTTATGTTGGATAGTTGATCACTGATCCCTTGTTCAAAGTGTTCTCTCTGTGCGATCAAGCGAAGACCATCCTCTTTGAGTCTCTCCATGGCTATTTGTGCCGCCTCTCCAAATCCAACAATCGCAGGTACATTGAGTGTTCCTGAACGAATGCCATCCTCCTGTCCACCACCATCAATCAAGGGGGTCAGATGAACTCTTGGTTTGTTTTTTTTCATGTAGAGTGCTCCTACTCCCTTAGGACCGTACATTTTGTGCGAGCTTATAGACACTAAGTCAACCATCATAGACTCCACGTTGAAAGGGATCTTGCCAATGGCCTGAGCAGCATCCGAATGAAAGAGCACTCCATGAGCTCGACAAATTTTGCCAATTTTTTCAATGGGTTGAATAACACCTGTCTCGTTATTTACCATCATCACTGACAAAAGCAACGTCTCGTCGGAGAGAGATTCTTCAACATCATTTGTCTTAATGAGACCGAAATTATCAACATCCAGGAGTGTTAACTTTCCAACATTTTTCTTGTGTAATTCACAGCAACACAGCACCGATTTGTGTTCAGTCGTTACACTAACAATGTGGTTACCTTTATGTTCATAGAAAGAGGGTATGCCCTTTAAAACCATGTTATTTGATTCAGTAGCACCACTTGTAAAGAAAATTTCTCTTGGATTTGCACCAATCAATCGAGAAAGCTGTTCCCTGGACTTCTCTATAGCATTTTCTGCTCGTTTACCAAAGGAGTGTGTATTGTTGGCAGGGTTTCCGTAATGTTCACTGAAATATGGAAGCATCACATCTAGTACACGAGAATCAACTGGTGTAGTCGCGTTGTGATCCAAATAGACTTTCGAATTCATACTTTCTCGATCAGTTTTACTTTATCTTAATTTTTCTTTTACTTTTTTTCTTGGTTTCTTATCGGATGGAAGATCTACTCCTTCACAAAGTCCCCACCGCATACATCCCTCCTCTCCAGATGGAGGCATGAATGGCTCGAAGTCCTTTCCACCGAGCTTGGTTTTAGACCATTCTACGACTTTGTTAATACCCCATCCTGCCTTCTTGTGAATAAACCAGGTAGGAACATATTTACCCTTCGTTCCAAGTTTAATATCCTTATTCTTACGTTCCAATTGTACTTCATATTCCAATTGGCGAACCAGTTCTATGCGTTGAGGGTCTATCTCAGAAATCATTCTGATTTCAGACTTGCGTGCGTAGACACAAGGCCAACATCCCACCCGTTCTGCTCCCATTAGATAAAGTTTGTTGGGGCGAACACCGTGACGCTTATGAATGTCAATTACTTCCTGCTCTGTAAAAAACTTTATAGGTCGCCAAGTTTCACAGCGTAAGGTACTATTATATTCCCAAACTGGCATCGCGGCACGCGCCTGACTCTCACTAGAACGAATTCCCACAGCATTAATTGGTTCAATCTCATACTTTAGAAAGTAATTACGCAAAGGATCGATTTTGAGCACCTTAGTACAAAAACGCATGTTTCCGCCTGGGAAGCCTTTGTGCTCCTTGACAAGCTCTGCCATACCACCGCCCTTCCAGCGAAGGATTTCAATTTTACCCACTACGCTAGGAAGGTAATCAAGGACATATTTTTCGGTCTCTTCATGTTCCCATCCAGTGTCCATATGAACACACTTGAAAGGAATCTCTGCTTCCTTGAAGACCAATACCATTGCAGTGGAGTCTTTTCCTCCAGAGACTGAAGCAATTATCTCTCGATCACCTATAATCGATTTCATTTCGCGTCCCCATGCTTTCAAATTCTTGATCATCTTTTTTGTATTATTTTTCATAAATTTCTAATAACACGATGTATCACAACTGTCAGATTCTTTAAATCTTTCAATCAGGATTGCAAATCATTGAAAGACGTAGACGCCTTACTTTCATTACCAAAACTTGATATCTTCAAGATACGTTCCTGTGTAATTAAGAAGGAAGAACTCAGGACATATACAATTGATAGTTGAAACAACAATTAGTTATGATGATTGGAATTTTTGATTTAGGATTTGACGTGAAAGAAACTATTAAAGAATATCTAGGATAAAAAAATGTGGAAATATATTAAATACAGATTTAATAAAGCTTTTGAAAAAAATATTTTATACCTCTTTTTTTTTCTTTTTGGTGCCAGTGCTCTTGGGATCTTCTCATTTGCAATATTATTATTTCTACTGCAAGAAATAGGTCTGCTTTCAGAAGACAATATTTTTTTACAAATCTTATGGAATACTTTTACATTATTTTATGATGAAAACGCCATTCTAGATTTAAGCGTAAAAGAAAATAATTTTATTGATTTCATTTCTAAATTTGCTGTTACCATATTTGGAATTTTAGTCTTCTCGACAATTATTGGTATTATTACAACTTTTATTGCCCATAGAGTTGAAGCCTTGAGGTCGGGTAAAGGCAAAATTGAAGAGGAAAATCACATTATTTTTTTTAATTTTAGCATCCAACTGATTCCCTTGATTACAGAATTATGTGTTGCTTATGCTAAGGAAAAAAAAACGTTTGTTATAGTTAGCAATAATGAACCCCTAACTGTGATTGAACGGATTAATAGTATTGTTAAGATTCCGAAAAATATAAGCATAGTCGCAAGAAAAGGTTTTGCTTGGCAAAAAAAAATTTTAGATCTCGTAAATTTATCAAAAGCAAAACAAATTATCATACTAAAACCTGATGTTGGAGAAGAATATGTTTCAGAATTGGATTGCGATGTCGAGGTAGGTAAAAGTTTTACATTTTTAATTGCAAATGAAAATTGGCAAAAAAACCCGTGTAGCATTGTTGCTGAATTTCATGATCCTTCAACAAGCCATTTATATCTTAACTACTGCAAAGATATTATTAACAAACAACATGAAAAAATAGGAAAAGATTGGGAGGCACCCAGTATTATTAGTTCTTCGAATTTAAAAAGTAATTTGTTATCTCAGTGCATCAATACTCCTGATTTAACAGAAATATACGATAATATTTTTGGATACGAAGGTTCAGAGGTTTATTTTGTAGATTCTAATCAATTAAAATATAAAGACCTTAAAAAATATTGGGGAAAAGGCCTCAAGGAAATAAATTCAATATTTGACCGCATAATTGTTTTAGGATTTTATTATTATGAGAACAAATATGATCAAACGTGGAATAGAATATTTTTAAACACACCATCTGGTTTTCCATTTCAGGAAAATTATGGATTAATTTGTATAGCAGAAGATGAAGATCAAATTGTAAATGAATTAACTAAAATAAATAATCAAATTAGCAAGATTAAAAAGATAAATCCAAATTTTCAAACAGATGACGGAGATATTGATATTTTGTTATTTGATTACAGTAGTGAAAAAAATATTGAATATTTAAAGCACATCATCCAATCTATGATTGGTTTAAATTATTATAATAACTTGAAGAGCATAAAAATATTTAGACAAGAGGTTAATGAAAGCTTTATGGATAAAAAATTTTTGCCCCAAAACCCAGATTACAAGATTTTAGAAAATCAAGTAAACCACCCTGAGCTTGGTTTAATCTTTCATGTTGTAAAAACGAATAGTAAACAAAAATTTAATTTTCAAGTTTATTCAATAAGAAAAAATTCAGTTCTAAAATCATCTGTACATCCTGGAGATTTCATTCTTAATATAATTACAAAATCCGATCTAACAAAATTTAAAAATAAAAACGAAGACGAATATAGTTTTTTTTCAAACACACCAGAGATGATTCCAAAAAAATTCAAAGATCATGTTGAAAAATTAATAAAAGATAAAAATGATCTGATAATTATTGTAAAACGCTATAAGAACAAGAAAATCGATTTTATTAAATTAAGCCTGGAAGATATTGAATTACACAAAGACAAAATTTTATCTGAATTTGAAAAATTAAAAGAAAATAGGAAAAAAATGATTTCTAATATCTATGAAAATTGTACATTAGAACAAAAAAATTTAGAGAGGTTCACGAAAGAGATGGATATAACATCTGTCCAAGAATACGAAAAGTGTAATTGCTACATATTCATCAATGAAACTTCCAAGCAAATCCAAAAATTCAGAGATAATCCGACGGAAGACCATACCATGATTAATAATTTTATTGGATTTTCAAATCTCAGAAATGATAATCAAAAAATTTCAGACCATAGTATGATTACCGATATAAACGGATATCGAACAAAAAAAGTTTTAGAAAATTATAAAAACAATTTTTTTAGTCCTTATATGGGAAATGACGTTATTGAGATGAATTCTATTATTAGCAAGTATCTTTCTGCGGCAACTTTTGATGCAAAAAATGCAAAATTAATTGATTTGCTGTTTAGCAGAATTCATACAATAAAAGCCCATAGTCTCACTGACGAAATATTGAAAACTACTTTTTGTGAACTTGAAAATTATTTTCAAGATAAAAATGAAACTTTAATTGGAATTATAGATTATGAATTTGACAATCAAAAAAAAAGAAAAATTAATAACATAACTATTAACCCAGATCAAAAAAAAGAAGTCATTTTAGACAAAGGAGATCGATTAATTACCATTGCAAATTTTAATAATCTTGAAGTGGTTAATCATAGTCAATGGTTGCATATACTATAAAATCATGGCTGTATTTATTAAAATAACGGAGTCGTTTGTTTTATCTAACGGTAAAGATAAGGATTTAGCACCACAATATAAAAAACCAATTGTTGGTAGATTTAAAAAGGTCAAACCTGACACAATATGTTTAAGCATGGATCACGTTTCTTTTAAATGTGGTTTGCAAAATAAAGTTAGCGGTGATTTATCTATGGAAGTAAATGAAAAAAATATTGAAATAAAATGTGACGCGATTTTTAAAATTAATATAAGGCCTCAGCATAAAGAAAATTTTTTAAGTGGAAAAGGAGAGTGGACTTTTGGTTATATACAACAAGGTGATTACGGAGATGATGTAGTGGGAGATATCACAAAGGGTCTTAAACTTAAAAAAGTAAAAATAAAAAGCAGAAATGGCACTTATGATGTGGTATATCCATTAATGTCTAATGTTAAGACGGGTTCTAAAAAAACTGACCTTAAATAAAATTTAAATACCTAAGTGAAAAATAATCAATTATATTTCACTAAAAATAATTAAATAAATACCTATATTTAAGATTATTATTATAGATAAAAAAAATAAATTAATTCCACGTACTCTTTCTGAAAAGGAATTAAGAAAATTATCAGATGAAGAATTTGATAAATATTGCTCAGAAATAATCAAAAAATTAGTGGAATCATTTGAAGAGGTAGGAGAATTTGAAGTATATTAAGATACTTATTTGTACTTTTTTCCTGGCATTTACCGGACATGCATTTGCAAAATCAAACGAATATTACCAACAAACTATTGTCCATGTATTAACTGAATGTAATTCTATATGTCAGAAAAAGATATTTGAACAGGAAGTGCATCAGGCATTTTTTGTTTTAATGGATGCAATTTTAAATCAATTAAGATTTGAATTGAGTCAAAAAGAAAAGAAAATATATGATTAGAACTATAGTTCCTGTTATATACCGATAAGAAGTTAAAAACTTCATTAAAAACGTAGATGTATTGAGATATATCAAATCAATTGTGTTTTCTATCAGATAGACCTAAGATTTATAAAAGGAGAAATAGATATGGCTAAAGTACGTTTAGAATATAAGGATAAAGTTTCACAAAAGTTTTGGGAAGTCAGCGCAACTGGTAGCACCATCAACGTTAAATATGGAAAGTTGGGAACTGCAGGACAAAACTCAGTTAAAAAAAAGGGTACCCCTGATGCTGCCAAGAAAGAAGTGGAGAAGATGATTAAGTCAAAACTAAAAAAGGGCTATAAGAAAAAATAGTAGCTAAAGTATTTTGGATAAAAAAGAAGCATTAAAGCAAATCAAAGCAGGCGATTTTTCCCTAGCGGATGCCGATGAGAAGTTAAGAGCTGATAAAAAAATCGTAATGGCTAAAACGAAAGCACAAATAAAAAATTTTAAGAAACGGGGTTTAAATTAGATAGTCAATGGTAGATGAAATCGTAAAAGAACCATTTAAGCTTAGACGTGGAGGGGAAATGCGTCCAACTAATAAAAAAAAAGGTCAAGATCAAATGAAAGTTTGTATTGAAACTTTTATTCCTGAAATGAAGGATAAAATTATTATTGATAAGACGATTAACAACAATGCAGGCAGAAGATTTCGCCCTGATTATTTGTTAGAGGATTTGAATTTAATTTTTGAATATAATGGAATGCAGCATTATATCAATCCTTTCAAACTAAGAGGCGATGACATTAAAAAAGAATTCTATGCAAACCATACAGATAAAAACGGAATAGATAAAAAGTACGATACGATCAGATGGCCATATTTTTTTCAACTAACAAAACCTATAGCAAAATTTGTGTTTAGAGATTTGATGAAACATTTTAGTGAAGAAAATTCTCAAATTAACAAAAATGGATACTATTCAGATGAAAAATATTACCGTGCCATTGGGGAAATTTATAATGACCCTTTTGATTTGAATAGAAAAAAAAAAGCTACAGAAGAAAAGCATGTTCTTTCCCCGGGGTTTCACGGCACGCGAGAAGTTCCTGCAACATTTTGTGACAAAGGCATTGAAAGGTTTATCAAAGATCTTAGTTGGAAGTGTGACGCTAAAGACAGAGGATGTCCTTGTAATGCAAAAGTTCCAGAAAGCATAAAACATCAAATTAAAAGATCATTAGATTTATATTGTGGGGATTTAAAAAAGAATGAAGAAAAATGGCTAATCATCCCTGAACATAATGAACAATATAAGAAATTTTTTAAATTTGTCCTAGATGAAAAATATACGAATCTTTTTTATGGAAGGGATCCATCAACATACAAGACATAAAGTAAGTAGAAAATCTGCAGGAGATAAATTGAGATATATCAAATCAATTGTGTGT